>TARA_R110002073_G_scaffold14554_2_pt1 | contig 61658 bp, 51 predicted proteins | sample TARA_R110002073 | Tara Oceans TARA_R110002073 (sample SAMEA4397174) | marine metagenome | biome: Polar Biome; feature: [DCM] deep chlorophyll maximum layer (ENVO:01000326); material: water (ENVO:00002006), including particulate matter (ENVO:01000060) such as... | depth 40 m
TTCCTGGAATTGGAATACTACGTGCCATGGTTGATCCTCCAGACAATATAACTGCATCAAACTCTTTGAGTTTTTCAACATCATAGTTCACTCCAACATTCACATTGGTTTTGAAGATGATTCCTTCTTCTTCTAAAATAGCAATGCGTCTGTCGATGATCTCTTTTTCTAATTTAAAATTCGGAATTCCATAACGCAACAACCCGCCCACTTTATCATCTCTTTCTAAAACAGTTACTTTATGTCCAGCTCTATTCAACTGTTGTGCAACTGCTAATCCAGCTGGACCAGAACCTACAACAACGACTGTTTTCCCTGTTCTTTTTGACGGTTTTTTAGGAATAATCCATCCTTCTTCAAATCCTTTTTCAATGATAAATTTCTCTATATTTTCAATAGATACAGGGTCATCAATGATTCCTAATACGCAAGCTTGTTCACATGGTGCGGGACATAACCTTCCTGTAAATTCTGGAAAATTGTTTGTCGAATGTAAAATCTCCAAAGCTTGTCTCCACTCTCCTCGATGTACCAAATCATTAAAATCTGGAATTAGGTTTCCCAACGGGCAACCACTATGGCAAAATGGAATTCCACAATCCATACATCTAGATCCTTGTTTTTGTTGCTCCTTTAACTCTAAAGGTTTTGTAAACTCTTTATAATGCTGAACTCTCTCTTTAACAGCAATATTACTTTCCTGCGCTCTAACATACTTTCTAAATCCTCCTAATTCTCCCATGATTATGCTGTTAATTTTGTTAATTTCTCTTGTTCAATTCTCTCTAATGCCAATCTATAATCGGTTGGGAAAACTTTGATAAAATCCATCTTTTTCACTTCCCAATCACTTAATAGTTCTTTCCCTAGATTACTCTCAGTATATCCAACATGGTTTTCAACTAGTTTCTTTAAATCATACTGATCTTTAGTTTCTAAGTGCACCAATTCTACCATTTCTAGATTACACAAATCATTTCTAAATTGATGTGACGGATCGTATACATAAGCGATTCCTCCGCTCATACCTGCAGCAAAATTTCTTCCTGTTTTTCCAAGAACAACAACTTTACCTCCTGTCATATATTCACATCCATGATCTCCAATTCCTTCTACAACACTTATTACTCCCGAATTCCTTACTGCAAAACGTTCTCCCGCTATTCCATTGATATACGCTTCACCCTTAATAGCACCATAGAAACAAACATTTCCTACAATGATATTATCTTCAGCTATAAAATCTGCCTCTTTTGGTTTCTTCACTACAATTTTAGCTCCTGACAAACCTTTTCCTAAATAATCATTGGTTTCTCCGTCTACAATCATGGTCAACCCTTTGGTAGCAAAAGCTCCAAAACTCTGGCCTGCAGACCCCTTAAAGTTTAAGGTTAACGTATCTTCTGGCAATCCGTCTTCTCCATGTATTTTTGAGATTTCATTACTCGTTATAGCTCCTACAGAACGGTTAGTATTCTGAATAGGATAACTGTATTCTGACTTGATTTTATTCTTGATTGCTGCTTTTGCATTGTCAATAATTTTTAAATCCAATACCTTGTCTAAATTATGATTTTGTTTTTCTGTATTGTGTAAAATTGGGCTTCCTTCAACTTCAGGTTTGTACAAAATGGCGGCTAAATCAATGCCTTTTGCTTTGTAATGATCAATTGCGGGGTTCGAATTTATTTTTTGAGTTTGACCAACCATTTCTTTAATCGACCTAAATCCTAAAGATGCCATAATCTGACGTAATTCTTCTGCAACGAAATACATAAAGTTGACTACATGCTCTGGTGTTCCTTTGAAGTTTTTACGCAATTCAGGATCTTGAGTTGCAATTCCAACCGGACAAGTATTTAAGTGACATTGACGCATCATAATACATCCTGAAGCTACTAATGGTGCTGTAGCAAATCCAAATTCCTCTGCTCCTAACAAACAAGCGATGGCAACATCACGGCCCGTTTTTAATTGACCATCACATTCTACAACCACCCTATTTCTTAGGTTATTCAATACCAAAGTTTGTTGCGCTTCAGCAATTCCCAATTCCCAAGGCAATCCTGCATGTTTTAAAGACGTTAATGGAGATGCTCCTGTTCCTCCATCGAAACCAGAAATTAGAATCACATCTGCTTTTGCTTTTGCTACTCCAGCTGCAATTGTTCCTACTCCAACTTTAGACACCAATTTCACATTAATTCTCGCTTCTCTATTTGCATTCTTTAAATCGAAAATTAACTGAGCTAAATCTTCAATCGAATAAATATCGTGATGAGGCGGTGGTGAAATCAATCCTACATATGGAGTTGAATTTCTCACTTCAGCAATCCAAGGCAATACTTTATTTCCTGGTAGCTGCCCTCCTTCTCCAGGTTTTGCTCCCTGTGCCATCTTGATTTGAATCTCCTTCGCACTGGTTAAATAATTGCTACTAACACCAAACCTACCAGAAGCAACTTGCTTTATGGCACTATTCTTTGAATCTCCATTTGGTAATTTTTTAAAACGTTTCTTATTCTCTCCTCCTTCTCCTGAATTGGATTTTCCTCCAATTCTATTCATTGCCAATGCCAAATTTTCATGTGCTTCTTGACTAATAGAACCATACGACATGGCTCCAGTTTTGAATCTCTTTACAATCTCTGTCCAAGGCTCCACTTCTTCAATAGGAATTGGATCCAAATTATTGAACTCAAACAACCCTCTCAAAGTCATTAACTCTTGTGATTGTTTGTTGATTTTATCGGCATAGACTTTATAACTTTCTTTACTTTTTAAACGAACTGCTTGTTGTAATTTTGATACCGTAGTTGGATTAAACATATGTCGTTCTCCCTCTCTTCTCCATCTGTAATCACCTCCAATATTTAAATCTAAAACGCTATCAATCTCATCATTCCTAAAAGCCTCTTTACATCTTTTATAAATGTCTTTTTCCAATACATACAGTCCAATTCCACCAATTCTAGAAGGTGTTCCAGGAAAATATTTATCGGTAAATCCTTTCTTCAATCCTAAGATTTCAAAAATTTGTGAAGCTCGATACGAATGCAATGTTGAAATTCCAATCTTATTCATAATCTTCAAAATCCCTTTTCCAATAGCTTTGTTGAAATTCTTCACTGCTACATCTGCTTCAACACCTTTGATTTCACCTATTGCTACTTGATGAGCAATAATTTCGTTTACCATATAAGGATTAATTGCACTCGCTCCATAACCAAATAATGTTGCAAAATGATGTGGTTCTCTAGCTTCTGCAGTCTCCATAATGATTCCGAATTTGGAACGTTTTCCTTTTCTATTCAAAGAATGATGCAAATACGAACAAGCCAACAAAGCTGGAATTGGAGCAAACTCTTTCGTTGCTCCTCTATCTGAAAGAATAATGATATTAGATCCTGCGTCAACAGCTTTTATGGCTTCATCCAACATCTGATCTAATGCTCTTTCAATTCCATTAACCCCTTCATCTAAAGGAAACAAAATAGGAACTGATGTTGCTTTAAAATCTGGATGATCAATATTTTTGATTTTATCCAAATCTTCATTAGAGATCACTGGGTTTTGGATACGTAATTTTTTTGCTTGTTCAGGCATTACATCAAAGATGTTTCTATCTGAACCAATCGCTAAACTAATGTCTGTTATGATTTCTTCACGGATTCCATCCAAAGGAGGGTTGGTAACCTGAGCAAACAACTGCTTGAAGTAATTGTACAACAATTGAGGTCTGTCTGATAGTACAGCCAATGGCGTATCTGTTCCCATAGAACCAATTGCTTCTTTAGCTTGAACTGCCATGGGTGAAATAATGACATTAATCTCTTCAGTTGTATATCCAAACAAACGAAGTCTTGTTTTATAATCTGTTTTTTCAACAGGTATTGTATTCTTTGTGTAAGGAATATCAACTAGTGGAAGCGTATTCTCTTTTACCCATTTTTCATAAGGATGCTTAGAAATAATTTCTTTTTTAATTTCTTCATCTTCTATAATTCTGCCTGCATTCATATCCACCAAAAACATCTTTCCTGGCTCTAAACGACCATGTTTAACAACATTTTCTGGCTTGATATTTAAAACTCCAATTTCAGATGACATTACAACATTACCATCCTTTGTGACCGTATATCTAGACGGACGCAACCCATTTCTATCCAACAAGGCTCCAATAAAGTTTCCATCTGTAAAAGGTACCGAAGCTGGTCCATCCCAAGGTTCCATAATACAAGAGTTGTATTCATAAAAAGCTTTTTTATCGGCTTTCATCAAAGTGTCTTTTTCCCAAGCTTCTGGCACTAACATCATCATTACTTCAGGTAAAGATCTTCCTGTCATCAATAATAATTCTACAGCTAAATCCATAGAAGCTGAATCTGATTTTCCCTCAGTAATGATTGGGAATAATTCCTTCATATCATCGCCAAACAAATCACTCTTCATCAATTCTTGTCGCGCTAGCATTCTACTTACATTTCCTCGAAGTGTATTGATTTCTCCATTATGACACATAAAGCGAAAAGGCTGTGCTAAATCCCAAGAAGGAAAGGTGTTAGTTGAAAAACGTTGATGTACTAATGCCAATCTAGTTACCAAATCTGGCTGACGTAAATCGACATAAAAGCGACCAATATCTTCTGGAATTAATAATCCTTTGTAGATAATTGTTGTAGTCGAAAAACTTGGCAAATAGAAATATTTACTTTCAGATATTTTCGATTTTAAAATTATGTGTTCTGTAATTTTCCTTGCAGCAAAGAGCTTTGCATTGAACTGTAATTCAGTGATCTCTTCTTCGCCTTTTCCTACAAAAAGTTGTTTGGTTTTCGGTTGTGTTTTGGCTGCAATAGTTCCTAGGTTAGAAGTATCAACAGGAACATCTCTCCATCCTAATACTTTTAATCCTTGCTTTTTTAATTCACTTCCAAAGACATCTTGACAGTAACTACTTTGATTAAACTTTTTAGGTAAGAAAACTTGACCAACAGCATATTCTCTTGGGTCTGGTAATTCAAAATCACAAACTCGAGAGAAAAATTCATGTGGAATATCGATTAGTATTCCTGCTCCATCTCCTGTTCTTCCATCAGAACTAACAGCTCCTCTATGCTCTAGCTTTATTAAAATTTCTAAAGCATCGTGTATAATTTGGTTTGATTTTTTTCCATTCAAATTACAAATGAATCCTGCCCCACAATTATCTCTTTCAAATTCGTTTAAATATAATCCTTGATCTTCCATGTCTTCTCTCCTCTTAATTGATTTATTTGTTTTTAGTATTTCGCCTACGCAGGAAAAATGCATCGTAAACAATGCATTCTTCCTTTCATAGACTCATCAAATAATTAGTTGTGCTGTAACGTTTGTTTGCTACCTATTTATTTGTTTCATTTTCTCTTTCAAAATATTATTTTTATTCACCTCTGTCTCGTTTTCCTGGATATGCGATAGTTCCATGTTCTGACATATCAAGTCCAGCTACTTCTACTTCTTCACTTACTCTTAATCCAAGAGTTTTCTTCAGAATGAAAAGAATGATAAACGATAGAACAATTGCCCATGCTGCATATGCAAAAGCTCCAATTGCTTGAGTACCTAATTGAGAAGCTCCTCCTCCATTAAATAATCCTATACCTTTATCTCCATCTACACCCCAAAGTCCTATTACTAAAGTCCCCCATACACCTGCAACTCCGTGAACAGATGCTGCTCCAATAGCGTCGTCAATTTTTAATTTCTTTTCGATGAATTCTATTGAGAAAACTACTAAGACACCACCTAGTAATCCAGCTAGTACAGCTCCTCCAGCTGTCATGTTTCCACAACCTGCAGTGATACTAACCAAACCGGCTAAAGCTCCATTTAATGTTTGTGCTAAATGTGGTTTTCCGTACCATATCCAAGTAGTGATCAAAGCTCCTAAACCTCCTGCAGCAGCAGCTAAGTTTGTAATCAATACTACGTTTGAAGCTGCAACAGCATCGTCACCTCCCCAAGCAAGTTGAGAACCTCCATTAAATCCAAACCATCCCAACCAAAGGATAAATACCCCTAAAGTTGCTAATACCTGATTATGCCCTGGAATCGGCATTACTTTACCATTGACAAATTTTCCTATTCTTGGCCCTACTAAAAATGCAGCAACCAATGCAGCCCATCCACCTACAGAATGTACTATTGATGAACCTGCAAAGTCGATAAATCCTAATTCGGTTAACCAACCAGATCCTTGCCATTGCCATCCTCCAGCAATTGGATAAATAATCGCAGTCATTACAATAGAAAATATTGCATAGGTTGAGTATTTCGTTCTACCAGCTATTGCTCCAGACACAATAGTTGCAGCTGTTGCAGCGAACATCGTTTGGAAAAATAAATCTGCTCCTTTACCTTGGAATAAACCACTCCAAAAGAACCATCCATTACTAGTATCACCATACATTAATGAGTATCCGACAAACCAATAAGTTAGTGATCCAACGCATATATCAAGCAAGTTTTTCATTGCGATATTTACAGCATTTTTAGATCGAGTCATTCCTGATTCAACTAATGTGAATCCAGCTTGCATAAAGAATACTAAAATTCCTGCGATAAGCATCCATAGCATTCCCATATCTGCTTTGATTGCAGCAACTTCTTTTGCTACATCCTGTACAACAGGGTCCGTAATTGTTAAAAATAAATTCATTGTATAAAAGTTTTATTTGTTTAAAATTTATAAACAGCTGCAATTAAAAAAGAGCTTAAGCTGCTTTTTGGTGATAATTTGCTGTCTACAAAGAAATCATCTGAACTAGAATCCAAACGTATCTCAGGAATAATCATTAAATCTCCTACTTTGTAGTTTCCTGTTAAGGTTGTAGCAAAAACACTTGAGTCTACAACTCCTGTTCCAATGGCACCAAAGCTTCCATCTTCTACGAAGTATTCTGCTCTTAAGCCTAAAGTGAATGAATCGGATGTTGCCAATTGAGGATATAAAGCGGCACCATAAAATCCTGGCCCACTATCATCTCCGCTTAAATAAGCTCCATTAATTCCTAAAAAGAATTTTTCAGAAACATTAAATCCTCCAGTGAAATCAATTTCAAAGAAAGCTGGATCCACTAATACATTTAAATATTGACTAGCAACTCCTAATTGCGCTCCAATTGCATAACTTCCACTAGGATTAAACTCTGTCGCATCAGTTGGGTTTAGAACTGCCAACATTAAAGATGAGTTTTCAGAAAGTGTGAAATCGGCTTTGATCCCTGAGTGGCTAAAAGGCCCATAAGAGAATAAGTACGAAGTACTATAGTTAAAGTTTGCCGTTGGTGAAATTACTTCATACCCTAAAAAAGTATTAAAGTTACCAATGGTTAATTTTACAGATTCACTTACATTCCAATATGCATATAATTGATTTACAATATTAGAACTTCCACCTGGTCTTAATAAAGGTGAATTAAAAATTGCGTCTTCTCCACGAGGTCCGAAAACTAAATCTGCAACAAATCCTACATTTTCACCTTCATAGGCACCTATTATATTCACCATCCCTAATGCAAACCCTGATAGATTTGCAAACGAAGACCCTGGAGCTACAAAATTCGCATCGCTTGGCAACAAATCATTAGGTGCATTTAGATTAGATCTAAAATAGGTATCAATACTTCCACTAAATGAAAACTTTTTTGGTTCTTCTTTCTCTTGAGAGAAAACGCTAAAACTTGTAAAAAGTACTAAAGCTAAAGCGGTTAATTTAATTCTTGTCATAATGTTCTTTTTAAAGGTTAACACGGTGCGAATGTTCGACAAAAATCCTTTAAAACCAAATGAACACTAGGCTCATAGCCTTCGAAAAGGTTTTCGTAAGGGATGAGCTACTCAAAAAAAATAGGGTAAAAATTAGAAAAACATAATTTTGATTCTCTTCAAAGGGGGGGTAGAATGAGAATATGAAATATTTAAACAATAAAATTATCATATTCATAAAAATTACCTTTTTAAGTAAAAAAAATACTAACAGTATGTTGAAAACATTAAAAAATGTTCAATTTTTTTGTTAAATCGTTGTAAATTATTAAATAAATAATAAAATCTATTCTTTGTGAAGGGAATCTTCTTATCTATTTTACATTAATAAACATCATAGAAGAGAATTTATTAAAGATAATCATGAAGTAATCCTTTATTTTTTCAACTCTGTATCGATAAGTATAATCACTTTATTTACCTGACTTTGTGCTTTTAAATAATTTTGAATATGTTGACTCGTTTCATTTAATGTAAAGCCACAGTAATTTTTAATTTCAACACCATAAAAGAAATCAGGATCAACAGCTTTAAATTCAATCATGTCTACTTTGGTTAGCAACATTGGAAAATAGTTATCATCCAGTGCATGCAAAAAGTTCTTTTGCATATTATCTATTGATTCATAAATCTTTAACAATCGCAATAACTCTCGTTTTACTTGTTCAGAATCAATTAGTTTCAAATCGCCACTTTGTAACAATGAGGTTAAAGTGAAATTATCTGGGTCGAAAAAATCATAGTTTCCAATTTCAAGAATATTGACAAGTAAGCTATCTATTGGCGCTTTTTTTTGTATCATTTCCAGGCAGACACTTAATTTTTCACTCTTAAAATTATTCTTTTTTATGTTTGCTGAAAGTCGGGCTTTATCCGTTTTTAAATCATTTTTAATCGCCGTTAAATAAGCAGTACTTTCTTTCTTGTTTTGACTTTCAATAGCGACATTATTTAACCAAAAAGCAATACTGATTCCAATGATAACGATAAGTAGTTCCATCAAATAATCAGACCAAGTAAGTCTCGTTTTTTTCATTTTTAAAGTGTTGGTAATATAAAGAAGATGTTTGAAAAGATTTTAGATTTAGTAATGTCACATCGAGCGCAATCGAAATACAATTAGTTCTCAACAGAGTCTATCATGGGCGAAATCGAAAGGCTCGAACAGAGAAAAATTCACTTTTTAGGCAATTTATATTTTAGTTTGATTTTGACAGTTTATTCGGAATAAAAATGATTCCGAATAGAAACGATTGAAGAATTGTAATAATCACACTTATTTCGTCGGTCAATCCATGTGGCTCTCCTATTGCGTAAAGCAATGCTTGCATTGGTAGCACTCCTAAGATCAATAAAGCTTTTAAATTATTTTTATTGCTCCAAGGAATCTCAACATCTTCCATCTTTCTATCTTTAGAAATGGTAGCTAATATCCAGATTAAAAAAAGAATTGATAATGGAATGATAATCCAAGAAATTGAAATATGCACGTTTAATGTATCTCCATGGAACATCGTATCTCCATTCTTAATAATGTCAAATAAAAGGTTCCCGAAATTATGAATCCAAAACCAGCCCAACATGATATAAAAAATGGTTCTGTTCTTCACCCAATAAAAGGAATAAAAATAAGCGAGGTAAAGAATCAGAAATGGAATGAGTATAAAATACCCGGATTCTATTCCCGTACTATTAAAAGATGCTCCAAAATATTGTTGCCCCCAGCTATAACTACTTCCATCAAATAGACATCTTTGAAGTGGCAATAATACCAGCATAAATGTTATTCCTGAGAATATCATTAGGCTATTAAAAAGTCCATTACTTTTTCGTACTGCGATCGGTGTTTTCATCATAATAAAATTTTAGTTAATTTAAATTTATATTATAACGACATCATTGACACACTACTGTTACAGGGTTTGTGGCGAAATTTAGTTATTTGTGGTGAGTATCCAAAAGCGCTTTGATTTTTGTAACATAGCTTCTTGAAACAATGATAGGGAAGCTTAATTCTGGAATAAATAATTTTATTTGATGACCCTCTTTTATCACTTTATCAACTTTGTTCATATTCACAATAAACGATCTGTGACAACGCAAAACAAATTCAGAATTTAAATTCATTTCAACTTCTTTCATTGTAGCTCTGAGCAATTGTTTTTTCAGTTGATCTCTTTCTATATAAGAAACAGAAATATAGTTGTCTTCAGCCTCAACAAATAACAAATCGTTTAAGGTAAGTGAGATTGAATCTTTACCATTACTAGATTGTAAGCTTACATATTTATTGGCTAACTCTAACTTAGGTTTTAATTCAAGTAATTGATAGGCTTGTTTCGTTTTTCTATTCTTTATATAAAGTAGAATGATATAGATTGGAATAACACTCATTATAGAGACATTAAAAATAAAATCGATATAACTTTTAAAGTGCCAATCATGAAAGTTCCCCAAAACATTGTAATACAAAAAGATTACTGTAGCAACAAATACTAGTTCTGCTAAGGTCCTTAAAAAGAATACAAGGAGTGTTTGTTTCTTAAATAGTATGAAGCCTATTATAAATTCAAAAACACCTAATGCAAGGCCTATTACTGCTCCAAATCCTATCACTGAAAAAAGAAAAGCTTGACTTATACTATGAGTCGGATCAAAATTATTGATCCCAAAAGGTTGAAAAACTAACAAGAATAGGGTTACAAATAAAGAAACAAACACAATAAAAATCCATTTGTCCTTAGAGGAACTAACAGTTTCAATCGGTTTATTGAAAAAAGTTTTTATTTCTTTGAACAAAGTTGCGCTGGTTTAATTACAAACTAGAACGACTAAGGTACTAAAGTTTAATAATTCAAAATCTCTAAAATCTTTGTTTTCACTTTTTCTGTTGAAGGAATCATTGTTTGTTCTAAAGTACTATTTAATGGAATCGCAGGCATGTTTTCGCTACCAATAGTCATTACTGGTGCATCTAAATAACCAAAGCACACTTCTTGTATTTTACCAGACAATGCTCTTCCAAATCCTGTTGATGAAGGTTCTTCAGTGACAACCAAACATTTTCCATTCTTCTTTACAGATTTTATAATGGTGTCTTCATCTAAAGGATACAAAGTTCTTAAATCAATAACTTCTACGGTATCTTTCATTCCTAATTCTGCACTTGCATTCATTGCCCAATGAACTCCCATTCCGTAAGTAATAATTGTCAAAGTTTCCTCTTCTTCTTGTTTCCATATTTCTTGTAAAACCCAAGCTTTTCCAAAAGGCAATATATAATCTTCTGATGGCTCTATAGATGTTGCGCCCTGAGTTCCTGGCACTTTACTCCAATACAATCCTTTGTGTTCTAAGATAACTACTGGGTTTGGATCGTAATAAGCAGCTTTTAACAATCCTTTTAAATCTGCTCCGTTACTTGGATATGCTATTTTAATTCCTCTAATATTGGTCAATACACTTTCTACAGAGGATGAATGATAAGGTCCACCACTACCATAGGCTCCAATAGGAACACGGAGTATCATACTCACAGGCCATTTACCATTCGTTAGATAACAACTTCTACTTACTTCGGTAAACAACTGATTCAATCCTGGCCAAATATAATCGGCAAACTGAACTTCTACAATTGGTTTTAATCCCACGGCACTCATTCCTACCGTAGAACCCACAATAAATGCTTCTTGAATAGGTGTGTTAAAAACACGATCATCTCCAAATTTTTGAGCCAAAGTTGCTGCTTCTCTAAATACTCCTCCTAGTCTACCGCCAACATCTTGACCGTATAACAAACATTCTTTGTGTTTTTTCATCAGCTCTTCAACAGCGAACAGGGCACAGTCTACCATCACAACCTTATCGTTTCCTTCAGGAGAACGCTCTCCTACTTCTTCCGTAATCGGAGTTGGAGCAAAATCGTGTGTAAATAAGTCTTCTGGTGTTGGATCTTCTGCTTTTTGCGCTTTCTCAAAATCAGCTTGAACCTTTGCCTTCGCTGATTTTTCAATCTCGTTGATATCTTCTTTTGAAAACCCGTTATCTAACAATTGCTGTTTCAATACAGGATATGGATCTCTAGAACGAGCTTCTTCTAAATCGTCTCGATACCACTCCATACGTACTCCTGAAGTATGGTGATTTAATAGCGGGACTTTTGCATGTACTAAAAATGGCCTACGTTCAGTACGAATTGTATTAATTACTTTCTCGACCGCTTCATAGCTTTCTGTAAAGTTTGCTCCATCAATAGAGATAGCTTCCAAACCATGAAAACCTTGTGCGTATTCAAATGCATCTTGAGCTCTAGTTTCTTCTGCATTCGCAGAAATATCCCATCCATTGTCTTGTACTAAATATAAAATAGGTAATTGCTTTAAAGCAGCCATTTGAAAGGCTTCTGCAATTTCTCCTTCTGTTACAGAAGCGTCACCTAAAGAGCATACTGTTAAAGGTAATTTAGAAAGTTCCTCTTCATTTAATTCTTGCAATTCTTTGTATTGCATTCCCATGGCAGTTCCTGTAGCTGGAATGGCTTGCATTCCTGTTGCTGAGGATTGATGTGGAATCTTAGGTTTGTCATTATCTTTTAAACTAGGATGACAATAGTAGGTTCTTCCTCCAGAAAAAGGATCGTCTTTCTTTGCCAATAATTGTAACATCAAGTCATAGGGCTCTATGCCAAATGATAATAACATCGCATCATCTCTGTAGTATGGAAAAGCATAATCTTGCGGTAATAACTGCATTCCTAAAGCAATTTGTATGGCTTCATGACCTCTTGAGGTAGCATGCACATATTTAGAAACTATTTTGAAGTTCTCTTCATACAACTCTGTCATTGCCTTTGCTGTACAGAGGTTTGAAAATGCTTTTTGTAGGATCCCTTTTTTCATTAAGCAAGTTGATTATCTATTTTAATCATCCAATTGAAAGGGTCTTCGATTTCCCCCGTTTTAATTGCATTCAAAGTATTGTTCACATCCAATCCAACTGGACTTTCATCGGACACATGAATTGTTTTATCATTGATTCCGATTTCTTGAATGTACGCAATTCCAACTGCTGTTCCAGTTCCAAAGGCTTCCTCTAATGTTTCATTGTTTGAAGCTTCTTCAATTTCATGAATTGTAATTGGACGTTCAGTTACTTGATATCCTTTATACTCTAATAAATCAATCACACTCATTCTAGTAATTCCATCTAAAATAGCACCATCTCTTTTTGGCGTGATGAATTTTCCATCTATCTTAAAAAAAATATTCATCGTTCCAACTTCTTGAATATACTTGTGCTCAACAGCATCTAACCATAATACTTGATCATATCCCTTTGACTTTGCTATCTCAGTTGGACGAATAGCAGCAGCATAATTTCCAGCGGCCTTAGCTTCTCCTGTACCACCTTCAGCCGCTCTGATGTATTTCGTCTCTGCATATAGTTTAATTCTATTGGTGAAAAATGGACCCGACGGAGATGCCATAATGATAAATTTATAATTGTTCGCCGCTCGCATTCCAATAAAAGGTTCATCAGCATACATAAAAGGTCTTAGATATAAAGCACTTCCTTCTTGAGGCGGAATCCAATTTTTTTCTATAGCTACCAATTGTTTTAATCCTTCAACAAATAAATCTTCTGGGAAATTTGGCATCCCCATTCTATCTGCACTAAAGTTTAATCTAGCAGCATTCTTTTCTGCTCTAAACAACATAGGATTCCCCTCCCCATCTACAGTTGCTTTCATTCCCTCAAAAATAGCCTGCCCATAATGTAATGCCATCGCTGCTGGATGCGTTGGAATTAATTCTAAAGGTTGGATTCTAGGTGTTTCCCATTTACCATCGGCATAATCACATATAAACATATGATCTGTAAAAGTGGTTCCTAAAGGAATGTTATTAAAGTCTAAACCCTCAACTTTAGAGGTAGTAACTTTAGTTATTGAAATGTTATGCTTCATCGTTTTATGTTATTCCTGCCAATGCAGAGATTAAATTTTGTTGTCAGTTCGAGTTGAGGCAAAGCCGAAGTATCGAGAATTTTCTATATGCTTCTCAACACATCCTTCGCAAGCTCAGGACACTCGAAGTGACATGAATTTATATTATTCTTTCTGCATCAAATTGTTCAAATTCATCTGCAACACGACGTAAAAAACTTCCTCCTAAATAACCATCAACAACACGATGATCAAAAGAAAGTGATAAATACATCATGCTTCGAATCGCTATTTCGTCTCCTTCAGGAGTTTCAATGACTTCCGCTCTTTTTTTGATAATTCCTAAAGCCAGAATAGCAACTTCTGGTTGGTTGATAATAGGTGTCCCCATTAAACTTCCGAAGGTTCCTACATTAGAAATTGTAAACGTACTTCCTTGTATATCGTCTGCCTTTAGTTTATTATCTCTTGCTTTCCCAGCTAATTCATTAACGTTTTTTGCTAAACTCAGTAAATCTTTGCTATCTGCATTCTTTACTACTGGAACAATTAAGTTACCACTTGGTAATGCAGTAGCCATTCCGATATTAATGTTCTCTTTTACAATGATATTTTCTCCATCTACAGAGACATTAATCATTGGGAACGCTTTTACTGCTTTCGCAACCGCTTCTACAAACAAAGGTGTAAAGGTTAGTTTCTCATTGTGTTTTTCTTGGAAAGGAATTTTATTCGCGTTTCTCCAATTCACCATTTCTGTTAAATCAGCTTCAACATAAGCAGTTACATGGGGTGAAGTATGCTTAGAATACACCATATGATCAGCAATCATTTGACGCATCCTGTCCATTTTCACAACCTTCCCTGTTCCTTTATCAAGGTTTAACTGTGGAATTCTATAGGCAGTTGGATCTGGTTCTGCAGTAGGCTGAACAAATTGAAAAGCCCTCCCTTCTTCTATATATTGAAATAAATCACTCTTTCTTAATCTTCCTTCTTTGCCTGTTGCGGATATTCTTGCTAGTTCTTCAAAACTTATGTGTTGTTCTTTAGCAATGGATATAATTAATGGAGAAAAGAATGTATTTCTGTTTTTTTTAATAAAATTAGGTTTATTTTCTAAATTATTGTTATTTTTTATTTTTTTATTCTTTAAAAAATTCTTTTTTAAAGATTTATTTTCTTTATTATTATCAGAATCCTTTTTAAAATTCTTTTTCACTATTTCATCAGAAGATTCATTTACTTCTATAATAGCAATGCTGTCACCAATTTTAATCACATCATTTACATCAAACAGCAATGTTTTTATTACTCCAGAAACCGTAGACGGCACCTCAGTATCTACTTTATCTGTAGCGACTTCCAATAACATCTCATCATCTTCAATGGTATCTCCTACGTTTTTGAACCAAGAAAGGATGGTCGCCTCACTAATACTCTCTCCTAGCCTAGGCATTTTTAGTTCAAATTCCATAAAATTCTATTGATTTTAGACAAGGAATAAAATTACTTTATTTATCTCTTAAATAAAGGGTTTTATACTTTTCAATCCTTAAAATTGTGTTTTTATTCTAAAAAAAATGATTTTTAAGTGTTTTTATTCTTTAGATAGGCTATATTTAGCGCATAAAATAATATTTAACCCCCTTTGTCTTATGAAAATAGACAACCTCGACATAGAGATCATGAGAATCTTACAGAAAGATTCTGATCGTACTATAAAGAAAATCGCTGAAGAAATGGGTTTATCTACAACACCTATTTTTGAGCGAATTAAGAAACTAAAGAAAGAAGGATATATTTCTAACTATGTAGCTAGATTAGATTATAAAAAACTCGGTCTAAAACAAATCGTATTCATTGGAATTACATTACAAGGACATACCAGGAGTTATCTAGAGAAATTTGTAAAGGAGATCCAAAGTTTCCCTGAAGTGATGGAATGCCACAGAGTAAGTGGAAACTTCGATTATTTACTAAAACTGGTCGTAGAAGATATAGAGGCTTACGAAAGGTTTATTATTACTAAACTTACCTTACTACCATACCTTGGAAGTGTGCAAAGTTTAATAACACTATCTACAGGAAAAGAAACAAATGAGATTGATTTAGAGAAACTACTCGCTTAATTATTTATTAAACTGCTCTCTTAACGTCTTATACATTTCTTCTTGCACTGGTCTATCTTTTGGAATTTTACGCAATGGATCAACCTCTCTTAAACTATCGTGACAATCTTTGGGTAATTGTTGATACAACTGAGTTCCTTTGGTTTTCCAAGCAATCATTTCATCACTGACTTCTTTGATTACTTTCGCTGGATTTCCAACGACTAAACTTCTCTTCGGAATTTTTGTCTCTGCTTTCACAAACGTCATGGCACCTACAATACTTTCATCTCCAATATCAGCGTCATCCATAATGACTGTATTCATTCCAACCAATACATTTCTACCAATATTGGCCCCATGAATAATGGCTCCATGACCAATATGTGCACTTTCTTTTAAGGTGATAGATTTTCCAGGAAACATGTGTACTGTACAGTTTTCTTGTACGTTTACACCATCTTCTAGAATGATTTGACCCCAATCTCCACGAATAGCCGCACCGGGACCGATATAACAATCTTTACCGATGATAACATTTCCCGTAACTGCTGCTAATGGATGTATAAAACTAGACTCATGTACTACAGGTATATATCCTTGGAAACTGTAAATCATTATTTAAACCCTTTCAATTTTTCTTTGGTGAATTCACTTAACACCAATCTTCCACTTATTTGAGCACGTTCTGCCAACAAAGTATCCCAATCTTCTGTTCCTTTCCAGAATACTTTTTTCATCTCTTTCATTGCATCAGTATTATATGTACACAAGTGCTCTGCGGTTGCTTTTATTGCATAATCTAATTCTTCCGTACTATCATATACATGCGTAAAGAGTCCTTTTTGTTTTGCCCAATCTGCTGAATAAAAAGAATTCGCATCAATGGCTATTTGCGACATCCCACTTAACCCTATTTTACGTTCAATAGCGGGTCCCACTACAAAGGGTCCAATTCCAATATTTAATTCGCTCAATTTAATTGCGGCGAATTTAGTTGCCATACAATAATCTGTTGATGCTGCTAATCCTACTCCTCCTCCAACAGTTTTTCCTTGAATTCTTCCAATGATGAATTTTGGACACTTACGCATCGCATTGATCACATTTGCGAAGCCTGAAAAGAACACTTTTCCAGTAGATTCATCATTAATATGGATCAATTCTTTGAAACTTGCTCCAGCACAGAACGTACGTTCACCTCCACTTTTTAAGACAATAACTTTTATATGATCATTCTCTCCTGCTTTGGTAATAGTTTCTGCTAATTCTGCTAAAATGTTTCCGGGTAGCGAATTGTGAGCAGGATGGAAAAACTCAATAAAAGCTACTTCATTTTCTACGGTTTGTTTTACGTATGGATTAGTCATATTTCTTTATTATATCAAATTAAACTGTTCAAAATGGTGATTGAGATGCTTTCTTTCCATTAAATACCATTCGTATCTATTCAATTCTCCAAAAACAGCATTCTTTAATTTTGCTTCTGGGTTCTCTTTAAAATATACTAAATACTCTTCTCTAGCTTCTAACAATTTAACTTTAGCATTCTCTAGGTTCTCGTGTCTCAACTTATTCATTTCAGATTTTTCTCTTAATGGAAAATCGAAATTATGAGGCATTTTTTTATAATTATACAAGGATGCATGTACCTTTTCTATGATTTTCTCTGGAGTAGTCACTTCAAAGTCCTGAATCTTTCCTGAAGCAATTCTATAAGTATATTCTAGGTGCTCTAGCAAATGTTGTGGTGTTAAATCACCCCATACTGGCTTAGAGTTCTCATTCAATTTATTCAAACATTCTTGAATTTTATCATCGTTTATTTCTACAAAAACTTCCTGTTTCTTTTGCACCATGGTTAAAATAGTTGCAATAGCAACTAATTCGTCTTCTGCATCAAATACCTCTACAAACCATTTTACAATTCCACTTGGATGTTCTGCACTCGCAACATCTCTATCAACTTTTTGTTTACACGTTAAACGAACATAAACAGTATCATTATGATACAATGGACGTAAGAAACGACACTCTTCTAATCCATAATTTGCAGAAACTGGTCCTTTATTCGGATACACAAACAATCCTGCTGCTGCAGAAATAATGAAATAACCGTGAGCTGTTCTCTTCTCAAAAATACTTCCATCTAATGAAGTGATGTCTGTATGTGCATAAAAATGATCCCAAGTCAAGTTTGCGAAATTGATGATATCAGTGTCTGTAAAAGTTCTCTTATGAGTTTTTAATGACATTCCTGGCTGGATGTCTTCCCAGTGATATTTAAAAGGATGTTCAGCAGCTTCTTTGTATTTTGCATTCGGCTGATAAATTCCTGTAATTTCAGTTAATGTAGTTGGAGAACCTTGAATTGCAGTACGTTGTAAATAATGCTTTATACCACGCATTCCTCCCATTTCTTCACCACCTCCAGCTCTACCCGGACCTCCATGTACTAATGCTGGTAACGGAGAACCATGACCTGTACTTTCCTTCGCACTATCTCTGTTTAGTACTAAAATACGTCCGTGATGACTTGCGGCATTCACTACATATTCTTTAGCGATTATATCATCATTGGTTGCAATAGAAGATACTAGCGAACCTTTCCCCATTTGAGCTAAGGTAATTGCTTCTTCTAAATTTTTATACGGCATAATGGTACTTACTGGTCCAAATGCTTCACGTTCGTGAATTGCTGTGTTTTCAAAAGGATTGTCTGCTCTTAATAAAATAGGGCTTAAAAAGGCTCCTTTTTTCGCATCTGCTCCAATAGTTTCTATCTTGTCTAAACTTCCGTATACAATTGATGCTTCTTTTGAAAGGTCTTCTACAGAATTACGGACAGCTTCAACTTGTTGTTTGCTAATTAAAGACCCCATTCTAACTTCTTTCAATCTTGGATCTCCAATAGTTACTTTATCTAAAGCTTTACCTAAAGCAACTTGCACCTCTTCTACTAGTTTTTCTGGAACGATAATACGACGAATGGCTGTACATTTTTGCCCAGCTTTAACCGTCATTTCTTTTCGAACTTCTTTCACAAATAAGTCGAATTCTGGTGTTCCAGGAACTGCATCTTCACCTAAGACTGATGCATTTAAAGAATCAGCTTCCATAGTAAAAGGAACAGACTCTTGAATGATTCTCGGATGTGCTTTTAAGATTCGCCCTGTAGTAGCAGAACCTGTAAAGGTTACTACATCTTGAGATTCTACTGTATCTAAAATATTTCGAACAGTTCCGTTAATGATTTGTAATGCTCCTTCTGGCAAGATTCCAGAATCTATAATAACTCTTGCAACAGCTTCAGCTAAATATGATGATGAAGGCGCCGGTAAAACGACTGCAGGAACTCCTGCCATCCAATTGACAGCACATTTTTCTAACATTCCCCATACTGGGAAGTTAAAAGCATTGATATGCACAGCAACTCCTTTTTTAGGAACCATAATATGATGCGCCATAAAACGACCTCCACGAGATAAATCAATAGCATCACCTTCTACGTGATACGATTGATTTGGAAATAACTTACGTAATGAAGCATTGGCAAACAAGTTTCCAAAACCTCCCTCAATATCAATCCAACTATCTACACGTGTTGCTCCCGTCCTATAACTTAACTCGTAAAATTCATTTTTACGTTTGGTTAGGTACAAAGCTAATTTCTTTAGCATGTTTCCACGCTCTTGAAATGTCATTTTCCGAAGCATCTCACTTCCTTTGGTTCTTCCGTATTGAAGAATTTCAGGAATATCTAACCCTTCAATAGCAATATTAGAGATCACTTCTCCTGTAATTGCATCAAAAATAGGTGCTCCCTCCTCTTTTCCTTCTGTCCATTGACCTTGAACGTAATGTTGTATTTTTTTCATAATAAATGCCTGCGTAGGCAGGTATCTTGTTATTTATTAATTCTAAACTTTCTATTCCCAAGATTCCAATTGATACTTAAATCTGACCAACTCGGATTCATTTCCTCTATTAATTTAATTTTCCAATCTCTTTTCCACTTTTTGAATTGCTTTTCTCTAATTGACGCTTCTTCCCCATTTTCAAACTCTTCAAAGTAAATTAAGTTTTCACAATTATATTTAGCAGTAAAAGATTTTGGATAAATCTTATTTTTATGTTCTCTTACTCTTTCTTCTATGTTATCAGTAACACCTATATAAATCACTCCGTTAAACTTATTTGCCATTATATAGACATACCAAAACTTCATCTCTTTTTATTATGAGATTCCTGCCTACGCAGGAATTAAACTCTTTCTATAATTGCTGCATACCCTTGTCCAACTCCAATACACATCGTAATTAATGCATATCTTTTTTGTTGTTCATGCAACTCTAATGCCGCTGAATATGCAATTCTTGCACCGGTAACACCCAATGGATGACCTATGGCAATAGATCCACCATTTGGATTTAATCTTGAATCGTCATCTGCCAACCCCCAAGCTCTTGTGCATGCCAAGGCTTGTGCCGCAAATGCTTCATTTAATTCAATAATATCGATATCATTCATCGTTAAACCTGCTTTTTCCAACGCTTTGTTAGACGCTTGTACAGGTCCGATTCCCATGATTCTTGGCTCTACTCCAACCACAGCAGAACTCACGATTCTTGCCAATGGCTTTAAATTGTATTTTTTTACGGCTTCCTCGGAAGCAATGATTGTTGCAGCTGCTCCATCATTTAATCCTGATGAATTTCCAGCAGTTACACTTCCGCCTTCTTTCTTAAAAGCTGGACGTAATTTTCCTAAAATTTCTTTTGAGGTTGTAGGCTTTACAAACTCGTCTTTTGAAAACTGAATAGGATCTTTTTTACGTTGCGGGATTTCTACAGTGATAATCTCTTTCGCTAATCTTCCATTTTCTTGTGCTTTCGTCGCTTTCATCTGACTCCAATACGCAAACTTATCTTGATCTTCCCTAGAGATATTATATTTCTCTACCAAATTTTCAGCAGTACCTCCCATTGGATCGATACCGTATAATTTTTGCATTTTCGGATTGACAAAACGCCATCCAAAACTTGAATCATACATTTTAGAATCGTTTCCAAATCCAGTTGATGGTTTTCCAATCACAAATGGCCCTCTGGTCATATTTTCTACTCCACCAGAAATAAACACATCTCCATCCCCTGCTTTAATAGCTCTATTAGCATGTATAATTGCAGACAACCCTGAACTACACAAACGATTCACTGTTTCTCCAGGAACTGTAAATGGTAATCCTGCTAGTAAAGATGACATACGTGCTACATTACGATTGTCTTCTCCAGCTTGATTTGCACATCCCATGATTACATCATCGTATGCTTCTTTTGGAATGCTTGGGTTTCTCTTCACTAATTCTTCGATTACAATAGCTCCTAAATCGTCTGTACGAACAGCTGATAAAGTTCCTTTGTATCTTCCTATTGGAGTTCTTATTCCGTCTATGATATATGCTTCCATATTATTCTTCCCAGTTCTTTTGTGTTCTATAAACTACACCTTTAAATAAGGCGACTAATTCGTTTCCTCTTTTGACTTCAATGATATTAAAGCCTAATTTATTATTTACTTTTTCAATGACAGATTCTGCAACCAAAACATCACCTTCGCTCAATGCTTCAATATGATTGATCGATGTTTCTATAGAAACTGCGTAGTTTCCGTGTGTATTTGCTGTAAATCCAAATGCCGTATCAGCCAATGAATAACTGATTCCACCATGAGCTTTGTCCATGCTATTGAGCATTTCCTTACGAATGGTCATTGTTACTTTTACTCGACCAACTTCACATTCTAAGATTTCGATTCCAAGCCACTGACTGTAGGCATCTTGACTTAGCATTTTATATGGAATTTGTTCTCCTTTCATTTAAAAGAACGTTTTACTTTCTCTGTTCATCTTTCTTAGCAAGGGGCTACAACGATATCTATCTTCATGATATTCATTGTATAAATTATCCAACATATTTACACACCAATCGATTCCTTTTTCGTCTGCCCAAGCTAATAATCCTTTTGGATAATTCACCCCTTTCGTCATAGCATTGTCGATGTCTTCTGCTGAAGCAATGTTTAAAAATAAGGCATCCGCTGCTTCATTGATTAACATTACTAAGACTCTATTGAATATCGTTTCGCTAAGAGACTTCTCAACTCTGCTCGAAGTGACATCTGAATTATTTACTTTCTTTCCGTTTTCATCATAATCGTAATATCCTTTTCCAGACTTTCTTCCTAAATATCCTGCTTCAGCAAAACGTTTTTGTGTAAATGCTGGTTTGTATCTAGGATCGAAGTAGAATGCTGTAAAAACTGTTTCCGTTACGGTATAATTGACATCATTTCCAATAAAGTCCATTAATTCAAATGGTCCCATTCTAAATCCTCCTAAGGTTTTTAAGCTCCAATCGATAGTCGCAAAATCAGCCAACCCTTCTTCATAGATTCGTAATGATTCGCCATAAAATGGTCTTGCCACACGATTCACTATAAACCCAGGGGTATCTTTTGCAACTGCTACAATTTTCTTCCAATCTGTAATCGTTTGAATAGATTTATCTAAGACTTCTTTTGAAGTTTGAATTGCAGGGATTACCTCCACCAACTTCATCAATGGAGCCGGATTAAAAAAGTGAATTCCAACACAACGTTCTGGTTTTTTTAAAGATGATGCTATCGATGCAATTGACAAACTAGAGGTGTTGGACGCAATGATACAATCATCGGAAACATAGCTTTCTAATTCAGAAAAAACTTTTTGTTTTATGTCTAAATTTTCTATGATTGCTTCAATGGTTAAGTCAGAATCTCCTATGTCTTTTAAACTATCTACATAAGAAATGTTATTCTGTATTCTTAATTTTTCATCTAAATCAATACGTCCTTTCTCTACTAATCTAGATAGTATTTTATTTATAGATAACTTACTGTTATTTAAAGTATTGTGATTAGTATCGTAAAGTTTCACTTTACATCCTGAAGTAGCCGCTACTTGAGCAATTCCACTTCCCATTGTTCCTGAACCTATGATTCCAATATTCATTTATTTTCCTTTAAAGTTAGGTTTTCTTTTTTCTATAAATGCCGCAACTCCTTCTGCATAATCTTCACTCTGAGCTGCTTCAATTTGAAACTTTGATTCCATTGCTAATTGCTCCTGTAGACTATTTGTCATTGATGCATTAAACAGTTCTTTAATCATCCCTAAAGCCTTAGTTGGCATGTTCGCCAGTTTAGTTGCTAACTTATTAATGGTTTCTTCAAATTCTTCTGAAGGAACATATTTATAAATCATTCCTAATCGCTCTGCTTCTTCTGCACCAATTTTATCTCCTAACATTGCCAATGCAGATGCTTTTTGAAATCCGATTAATCGTGGTAAGAAATATGTCCCAGCACTATCAGGAACTAAACCTATTAAACTAAACGCTTGAATAAAGCTTGCTCTTTCATCAGCAACAACAATATCACAAGCCAATGCTATGTTTGCTCCTGCACCTGCAGCTACTCCATTAATTGCCCCAATGACTGGTTTTTTAATCTCACGGATTCTTGTAATAATTGGGTTATAATGTTCTTCTAGTATTTTCTTAAATCCTGGATTGATTTCAGGTGATGTTACTTCTTTCAAATCTTGTCCAGCACAAAATGCTTTTCCGTTTCCTGTTAACACAATGGCTCTTACCTCATCGTTCTTTTCACATGCATCAAAAGTATCTTGCAATGCTAAAGCCATTTCACGATTAAAGCTATTAAAGACCTCAGGCCTATTTAGTGTAATGAAAGCTACTTTGTTTTCAATTTTTAATTGAATTGTATTACTCATATTTATTTCAAACATTTAAAGTAATCAAATGGTTCTTGACAATCATCGCATTTGAATAATGCTTTGCATGCTGTTGAACCAAACTGACTTACTAATTTTGTATTCTGCGATCCACAATTGGTGCATTTTACGACTCTTTTCCCATCCAACAATGCTTCTTTATCAGCAATAGGGTCTAAAGGTGCTGCAATACCGTATTCTTCTAATGCTTTTCTTCCTTTTGGAGTAATCCAATCTGTAGTCCAAGCTGGAGCAAGAATCAATTCTATTTCAGATTGATATCCTGCTTCTAATAATGCTTTTTGAATATCATCTCCAATGACATCCATTGCTGGACAACCACTATAGGTTGGTGTTATCTGAACTTTAATGATTTTGTTTTCTATGATAGCTGAACGAACAACTCCCATTTCCATAATGGAAAGTACTGGGATTTCAGGATCAGAAACTTGTTCCAAAATAGGAATCAATTCTTTTTCTATTATTTGTTGCTCTGTTACCATCATTTTAAATTACCATTCCATATTTGGATACGTTCGTTGCATAAATTGTAAATCACTTAGCATATACCCTAAATGTTCTGTGTGGATACCATGCTTTCCTCCTTTTTGAAACCATTTATTTTCTGGAACTGTTAATGTTGCTTCTTCTAAAATAGCAGAAACGTTCTCTAAATAGATATCTCTAAGTTTGGTAACATCTACACCAATTCCTTTTACAACCATAGCTATATCTGCATCTGTTTGATGGAATAACTCGTCCGTATAGGTCCATAATGAATCGATGCCGTTTTGCATTTTTTGATGACTCTCATCTGTTCCGTCTCCTAATCTCTTAACCCAATCAGAAGAAAAACGCAAGTGATAACTCACTTCTTTGATTGACTTTTTCGCAATAGCAGCCAAGGTCATATCGTGACTCTTTTCTAACTCTTGTAATAATAACAAATGATAGGCATCAAACAAGAATTGTCTTGCCATTGTATGAGCAAAGTCTTTGTTGGGTTGTTCTACCAGCAAGACGTTTATATATTCGCGTTCTTTTCTTAAAAATGCGATATCATCTTCTGTACTATTATCTCCTTTTATCTTTGCTGCATATTGATAATAGCTCCTTGTTTGCCCTAATAGATCTAATGAAATATTAGTACATGCAATATCAATTTCTAAATTAGGACCATGTCCACACAACTCCCCTAGTCTTTGTCCAAGAATCAAAGAGTTATCCGCAATTCCCAATATGTATTTGTATAAGTTTTCTTTCATGTTTTATTAAATTGAGACCTTTCGACTGCGCTCAAGGTGACATTTAAAATTTATTTATGAGATTCCGAAACAAGTTCGGAATGACAATTCGTGTCACATGTGTTTTACTTCGTCAGGCAAATCATAAAATGTTGGATGACGATATACCTTATCTTGAGCAGGCTCAAACAATTCTCCATTGTTTTCTGGATTTGATGCTGTAATATCTTTCGATTCTACTACCCAAATACTCACTCCTTCACTACGTCTTGTATACACATCTCTTGCATTCTCTAGAGCCATTTCTGCATCTGCTGCATGTAGGCTTCCAAAATGACGATGTTCTAATCCGTTTTTACTTCTTACAAATACTTCCCAAAGCGGCCAATTTTTCTTCATACTATTGAAATTGAATTCGAAATCAAAAATGAATTCGAATGTTTAATCTATATTTTTAATTCTTTTAAAATAATTCTGATTAGCCTTTTTTTTAACTTTCTAGCTAAATCAAATGTAGCATCAATCTTCTCCTATTTCAAGTTCAGATTCAACTTGAAGCTCTCTAAACTACTTCTTTTCTCTTTTCCTTTTTGTCGGCATACGCCATTGCTGCATTTCTTACCCACTCTCCTTCTTCCCATGCATTTACTCTAGCATCCATACGTTCTTTATTACACGGTCCATGACCTTTAACGACTTGCCAAAACTCATCCCAATCAATTTCTCCAAAGTCGTAGCTTCCAGTCTCTTCATTCAATTTTAAATCTGCATCCGGAATAGTTAATCCTATTAATTCTGCTTGTGGAACTGTTTGATCTATAAATTGCTGACGCAATTCATCATTGGTCTTACGTTTCAATTTCCATTTCATAGACTGCTCTGTATGAACAGATTCAGCATCCGTAGGGCCTAACATCATTAAACTTGGCCACCACCATCGATTTAACGCATCTTGCGCCATTTCTTTTTGTTCTGGGGTTCCATTAGCCAACTTAACCATAATCTCGTATCCTTGACGTTGATGAAAGCTTTCTTCTTTACACACACGAACCATTGCTCTTGCATAAGGTCCATAAGACGTACTACATAATGGCACTTGATTGATGATGGCTGCACCATCTACTAACCAACCAATGGCTCCCATATCTGCCCAAGTAATAGTTGGGTAATTGAAAATACTTGAATATTTTGCTTTTCCAGAATGGAGTTGTTCGTATAATTCTTCTCTAGAAATTCCCAAAGTTTCACAAGCACTGTACAAATACAATCCGTGTCCTGCTTCATCCTGCACCTTCGCCAATAGTGCTACTTTACGTCGTAAAGAAGGCGCTCTTGTAATCCAGTTTCCTTCAGGAAGCATTCCTATGATTTCAGAATGTGCATGCTGAGATATTTGTCGGATGTGTGTCTTACGATACTTCTCTGGCATCCAATCTTTGGCCTCAATTTTTTCGTCACGCATGATGCGTTCGTCAAATTGAGCTTCCATTTTTTTTATTTGTTCTTCACTCATAATTTATAAGCTTTTGGCTCACAGCTATTAGCTGTAGGCTCTTTTATACATCAAAATCTACCACAACTTTTTCCGTTGTTGGTACAGCTTGACAACTTAATACTAAGTTTTGTTTTACTTCTTTTTCTTCTAACGCGTAATTGACTTTCATTTCAACAGAACCTTCTATCACTCTACACTTACAGGTACTACAAACACCTCCTTTACAAGCAAAAGGCAAATCTGCTCCGGCTGCTAATGCTCCGTCTAAAATATTATCAAAGTCTTCATCCATCACAAAGTGAAACTCTTTTCCTCCATCAATAATAGTGACTTCTGTTCCTTCGACTTTCTGTTCAAGAACTTCAGCGATGTGCTTATTATCTTTTTCAGAATCACCAGAAAAGAACAACTCATAATGCACTTTACTTGCATCCAACCCTTTTGACACCAAATGATCCCTGATTAAGAAAATCATCTCTTGAGGTCCACAAATAAAGCATTCGTTTGTATCTGCAACGTCAATAAATGTTTTGGTTAAAACATTTAACTTATCAGTATCAAAACGTCCATTTAAAAACGGAATGTCTCGTTGTTCTTTCGTTAGAAAATAAAATACCTGGAATCGTCCAAAAAACTGATTCTTCAATCGTTCTATTTCTTCTTTAAAGATAATAGATTTAACAGTTCTATTTAAATAGAATAATTTGAATGTACTATTGGGTTCTGAAAGTAAGTGTGTCTTTATAATTGACAACATTGGTGTGATTCCACTTCCTGCTGCAAAAGCAATATAGTTTTTAGCAATGCTTTTATCTACATCTACATAAAAGCTACCTGATGGCTCCATGACTTCTATTTCATCACCTGCTTTTAACTCGTTGTTTGCGTAGTTTGAAAACACTCCTCCTGGAATTTGCTTTACTGCAACTTTCCACTCTTTATCCAACGGACTTGTACATAGCGAGTAAGAACGACGAATATCTTCGTCATTAATGATTTTCCTTAGCGTCAGATATTGACCTTGAATAAAATGAAATGCTTTTTGTAATTGCTCTGGGATGTCGAAGGTAATGACAACTGTATCCTTAGTTTCCTTGTGAACTTGAGCAACTCTTATCGAATGAAATTCTGCCATGAATGAACAAAATTATGTTGATTTATACTTAAACTAACACTTGTTAGTTTTCTTGTCAAAATTACAAAATTTATTTTTAATGATTTCTAATGCCATCAATCAAAACTTGACTTAAATTTTCTGTCAGTTCTTCTGGATTTAAATCTTCTTTTTTAGGAATCCATAAATACAAAGAACGCAGTGTAGACAGGATAGAAAACAAGGTGATTTCTGCATTGGTGCTTTTAATCTCTCTTGATTCAACTCCTCTATTGATAATGCTTCTAAAGTTGTCTTCGTAACTATTCCTCAGTTCTAAATAATACTCCATCTGTTCTTCTAGATGCATCCAATCATTATTCAAAGATGCCATTCCGTAAGAATTTCTGTACGCAATATCTATATGAAGTGCGATGATCTGTTGTAGTTTTTCAATACAGCTTACTTCAGAAGCATGAATAGTATTCATTTTATCTGTAAACTCTTCAGCAATCGAAATGATAATAATCTTTAGAATGTCTTGTTTGGAACTGATATGATTATATAAACTAGCTGCTTTTATATCTAAAGCCTTTGCAATATCACGCATGGTCACAGCAGCATAACCTTTCTCTTTAAAAAGTTTGGCTGATATTTTAATGATTTGATCTTTGCGTGTTTCTTTTTTCACACGTTTAAATTTTAATAATTATTTGATTTTATGTTAATTATAAAATTGAGAACGTGTGCAACCACTCCGTTCTATCATTAAAATTTTTAAACATTCTCTTTTGTGAATGTGTTTTTAAAATTTTTAATGTTCGTTTTATGAATAAAATCTGATGTTGTAAAACTAGGGTATTTTCTTTTTATTGTAAAACGAAGGTGGCTTTTACGGTTTTCTTTTACTAATTTAGTTCTAGCTTAAGCCACTAACCATACACGAAGATGTTGACAACAAGCTAGAAATTGAAATGAAATTTAAACTATCCCTACTTACAATACTTTTTTCTATATACTCTTATTCTCAATGCTTTGATTGTGGTCATAGTATTGGTGGCCATGTCGAGGATTATGTTGTTGATATTGATAAGACAATGGATGGAATAATTTTAACTATAAATCCAAATCAAGGCTGGGGTAGATCTATTTATAAATATGACTTTAATTGTAATTTACTATGGTCAAATAATTTCGAGTTAGATAATGGAAACTCGTCAGATGGAATGTCCTTTTTTGATACAACAGTAGATGATAATAACAACATATACTCAATTATAAGTAACAGCAGAGGTGGTGAAGTAGTAGAAGGATTCACTATAGAAAGAGGAAATAGTCTGATTAAAATGAATGCTAATGGAAATATTGAATGGATACAAAAAATTAGCGATGAGTATTACCTAAAGCGGAAAATACACTTTTGGAAAGGAAACATTTATGTAGTTGGCCAAATTGATCCAGGAATTAGTACAAATATTGGATTAACAATACCTAATGGACTTAGAAGTCAGTACTTCATTGCTAAGTTTGATCTTCTTGGCAATCTAAATAGCGCAGAACAATTTGGAGGCAATTCCAATGAAATATTTCTTGACTCTCAAATTGATGAAAATGGAAATATTTATTTCACAGGATTGGTTAGGTCTACCTCAAGTTCGGCAAATGTCATTTCCCTTTTAAATAAAGTAGATTCAAACCTAGGACTTATATGGTCAAGAGAGCTGTCAAATAATCCGCCAGATAGGTCATTTTCCCCAATGACATTGTATTATAATAATTCAAATGGAAAACTATATGTTTGGAGTAAATACTACATTAGTGCTAATTTTTACAATAACAATATTGCAGTTAGTAATGATTGTGATGTTGGAAGTGTTGTAATGGAAATTTCTAAAAGCACTGGTGATTTAGAGAATTATAAAGTTATCGACAATTGCGGTTTTTTAGGTTCAGTAGGAAATGGCACTGGTAATGTTGAACAGAAGAGTTTTATAACTCATGAAGGCTCTAATTTATACATTTTATCAAGCTTTAGAGGGGAAATAACTATTGGAAGTGAAACTTTAAGCACTACACAGACAATTCATGATGAATACAATTCTGATTTGTTATTGCATAAAATTGATTTAACAAATTTTTCATCAGATTTAATTCTCAAATCGAATGGAGAAAATTATTACCCCTCCTCCCCATATTATGATCTTGCAGGACCTATAATTGCTTTAGATAACAGTGTGTACATAACTTCTTCTTTCATGAGTTATCCGATAACAATTAATGATAATACCATTGTAAACAATAGCGGAAATAATAATAGAGATATTCTTTTTTATAAACACATATTAGATCAAACTAACCTAGGGGGCTCAGTATCTTATAATGATACGTGCTATTTAGAAAACACTAAGTTTTCGGTTACTGGAGATTTTGATTCTGTGTTATGGGATTTTGATGATCCTACAACTGGAACTAATAATACCTCAACAGTTAATAATCCGGCTCATTTATTTTCGCAAGAAGGAACTTTCAATGTCACAGTTAACATTACCTGCGGAACACAAACAGAAACCATTTCTACTGAAGTAACAATTTCTTCACCTCCTATTGCAAACCTACAGCCAGATCTTTTCGCATGTGAAAACTTTATTAATTCTGGGATATCTTCAGATTTCGATACTTCAAATATTCAAAATCAAATTACTGGAAATCAAACAAATATAACCATAGAATATTACGATAAAAATGCAATTCAATTATCGAGTCCGCTTCCAAATCCAATGACTAATACTATACAAGGCTCACAACAAATAACAGCTCGTATCTTCTTTACAGACAACTCACAATGTTATTCTGAGACAACATTTAATTTAATTGTACAGCCCCTACCTGAATTAGGTACTTTTAATAATCTTAACTCTTGTGATTTAGGAAATGGTTTTTCAAATTTTGATTTAACAACCATAAGCTCACAGATAACTAGTGGCGGAGATTTAGAATTTTATGATAGTGATTTTAATTTAATTAACAACACTTCTCTTTCTAACTATGAAAATATTGTTTCTAACCTTGATTTAATTTATGTTAGATTGGTAGATTCTTCTTCAAATTGTTATTCAGAAACATCTGTAAATTTAATTGTAAATCTACTTCCCGTTGCCAATACAATTGATGATTTAATTGGCTGTGATGATGATAATGATGGCTTTTCTGAGTCTTTTAGCACCTCTTTGATTGAAAGTCAAGTATTGGGTGGTCAACCTGGTATGATAGTAACTTATTACGATCAAAATAATAATTTACTCCAAAGTCCATTACCAAACCCTTATACTAATATAAATCCTTTCAATGAGAGTATTCGAGTTAGAGTAACCAATCCAACCACAAACTGTTTTAATGAAACTTCTGTTAATTTAATTACTAGTACACAACCAAATATTAATCAACCTAATAATGTTTATGCGTGTAATGAAGGAAATGGTTTTTCAAATTTTAATATTCCAAATTTAGCAACACAAATTATTGGAAATCAAACTGGTTTAAATATCACTTATTTTGATGCTCAAGGAAATAATTTAACTGATTCTTTTCCTCAAAACTTTCAGAATACAGTAGCCTATGATCAATTAATTAATGTAAGAGTTGAAAACGCGAATAATTCTTCATGTTATTCTGAAACGAGTTTTCATCTTTTAATTAATGAGTTACCCACAATAGAATTACAAGAAAAATATATTATATGTGATCTACAAGAATCTTTGACTTTAAATGTTAGCACATCAATGAATAGTTATGAATGGGTTTATGAAGATGGAACTATTGTTTCTAAATCTAGTGAAGCAATGATAACTTTAGAAGGGTCCTATATTCTAGAATTTACAGAAATCAAAAATGGAATCGAATGTGAAAATAAAGTTGCATTTGAATTGATTCGCTCTGAATTACCACAAATTCTGAATGTAGACATCACAGATTTATCCGATAACAATTCATTAAAAATTAATGCAACTGGAGATGGTGAATTTGAATATTCCATAGATGGATCAGTATATCAAGACAATAATATTTTTGAAAATTTAACTGGAGGGGTCTATACAGCATATGTAAGAGATAAAAATGGTTGTGGAGAAGATTCTAAAGAGGTAATAATAATAGATTACCCTGTTTTCTTTACTCCAAACAATGATGGCATTAATGACTTTTGGCAAATAAAAGGTATAAATAAATTTCCAAATTCTAAAATATTCATATTTGACAGGTATGGTAAATTATTAACACAACTATCATCAAATGATTTGGGTTGGGGCGGTCTTTATCATGGAAAGAAAATGTCTTCGAATGATTATTGGTTTAAAGTTGATTTAGGCAATGGGACAATTTTTTCTGGCCATTTTGCGTTGATGCGCTAAAACCAAAGTAATTCTATCAAATTCCCAGTATCACCCCTCATTTTTCATTATCTTGGTGCGACCTCTTCTATACAATCAACAAGCCCCCGCTTTCTCGGGAAATAGAATATGATTAAATTCTTTCGAAAAATACGTTACGACCTTATGGAAAAAAACAAAACTGGAAAGTATCTGAAATATGCTATTGGGGAAATTGTACTTGTGGTCATTGGTATTTTAATTGCACTTTCTATTAATAATTGGAATAACAATAACATAAGAGCAAAAGAGGAAGGAAGCTTATTGAAAGATATGATTATGGACTTAAATCAAAATATTACTGCTTCCAATAATGCTTTAAAAATACATACTAATTTATTGATTAAGAATATATCACTGAGAAAAGCTTTATTAAAAAAAACTAGTGATCAAGATAGTCTATCCAATCTAATTAGATATTTAAATGGTTCTGCAACACCAACATATAGTGCTTCAACTTATAAAACCTTATCACAAACAGGTTTGAATATTATTCAAAGTGACACTTTGAGAAAGTCAATACTTCGGTATTACGAGGTACATTTACCTTATGTAAACGAAAAATCCAATCTTGATCCAAAAAATCAATTCCAAGCTCTTCTAAAACCATATTTTAATAAATATTTTAAAATAGAATTACATTCAAATGATTCTATTAAACGTACTACAAGTAATTCTGTAGAAATGTTTAATGATAATAAATTTCTAAACGAACTGCATACAACTGTTCGTAGTAGAAGAAAATTAATTCAACATCTTGAAAATAGTAAAGAAAAAGCCAAAGGACGTATAAAGGCGATTAACAACTACTTGGCTAAAGAAAATAAATAACGAAAGTACAACCAATAAGACTCTCGCTTTCTCGGGAAATATATATGATAAAATTCTTTAGAAAAATACGCTACGACCTTATGGAAAAAAATAAAACTGGAAAGTACTTTAAATACGCTATAGGTGAAATTGTTCTTGTTGTCATTGGTATTTTAATTGCACTTTCTATTAATAATTGGAATGAAAAACGAATTGAGGCAAATCAAGAAAAAATAACACTTTCAAACCTTAATGAGGAATTTCAAGATAATTTAAGAGATCTTGATTCCATTAACGCCAAATTGTCTAATTCCATAGGTGATTTGGAACATCTATTTGCAATGTTTAGTAAAGAAGAGAGTCAATATGCTTCAACAACTTTAGACAGCATTATAAGTAAGACACTTGCAAGCCCAACATGGAAGCCTAGTGAGTTTGTTTTAAATGATCTTAAAAACTCAGGTGGTTTATCAAAACTTCGTAATAAGGAGCTAAAAAAATTATTATTTCAATGGACTCGTTATTATTATGAAATGAAAGAAATGGTCATGCAAACGGAAAAAACAAGTATAGATATCGTGGAATTTTTAAAAATTCATGGTTCTTTAAGAAATGTAGATACATCAGACCCTAGTTTTATGTACGAACGCTCAAAATTAAACATAGATAATTTGTCACTTCTACAAAATCCTCAATTCGAAAACTATATAGACGATAAATTATTTGTTTTACAACAAACCAAAAACATGTCTGTAAAGGCTAAGCTATTAATAAATCAGATCCTTAAAGAAACATCTATAGAATAGATATAATTAATTTCTTTGTAAAATAACGAAAGTACAACAGCGTATACAATTCACCAGCCCGAAAGACTTGATCTGGCTGGTTGCTAGTTCTCGCCTACTCAGAAAACCCTACAGACTCCCCTCTGGTTCGTTTTCTTTAACTATCTTGGTTCCAGCCAACTCAACTATCCCTACACAAACACGTTAGCGATCATTACCGTAAACGAATCTTAAATTAACTAACCAACTTAACAAATATGTCTACAATAAAGAAATCTCTCTCTCCTTTAAATTCTTCTGATCGGATACTGTCTCTTGATATTATGAGAGGCGTTGTCTTATTAGGAATACTTATAATGAATATCAATGGCATGGGACTAGCAGGAGCCTACGGAGACCCCACAGTTTCTGGCGGTGCAACTGGATGGAATCTTACAACATGGTTTACTGCAAACCTTGCTTTTGAAGGTACAATGAGAGCACTTTTCTCACTATTATTTGGAGTAGGGATGTTCATATTTATGGATAGGCTCGAAAAAAAAGGAGCAGGAATAAATGCAGCAAATATTTATTTTAGAAGACTTATGTGGTTACTTGTTTTCGGGTTAATACACGGATACTTACTGTTATGGACCGGAGAAATTCTATACCAATATGCACTAATGGGTTTTTTAGTATTTTCCTTTAGAAATTTGCCTCCGATTAAACTAACGTTTATTGCAGTATTACTCTTTTCAATTGGCGCGTTATGGAATTATTCAGATTATAAAAAGGATGTCAAATTTGTCGAAAACGTAGAACTTGTAAAAAACTATAAATTAGAAGGTAAGACATTATCGAGAGAACTTCAAGGAGTCGATAGGAAATGGGAAAATCGTGAATGGGAGAGATCTTCAGAAGGCATTGCAGAATATAGTGCTAATATGCGAAAAGGATATTTAGACGTGGTAGCATTTCTTGCTCCTGAAAATCAACATTACGATGAAAACTGGCCTTACAGATATGATTTATGGGATGTTCTTAGCATGATGCTATTAGGTATCGCATTATTTAAATGGAATATTCTTTCGGCTGAAAAATCGTATAAATTCTATGGTATAATGGCTGCTTTAGGCTACTTGATTGGGTTAAGTATAAATTACTACGAAATTCAATCAATAATGCAAAGTAATTTTTCACTCTTAAGTTTTTCTAAGTCAAATATTACATACGATTTAGGAAGAGTTCCTGTTGCCATTGGTCACGTTGGTGCAATCATGCTGTTTTGTAAACTACCTATTTTGAGATGGTTAAAAAGCAGTCTTGCTGCTGTAGGCAAAATGGCTCTAACCAATTATGTGATGCATTCAGTTTTTGCTATGTTTATTTTTACGGGCGCAGGTTTTGGATTGTTTGGAACATTTCAACGTTTTGAATTATTATACATCGTATTTGTAATCTGGATTTTCCAACTAATTGCAAGCTCAATTTGGTTAAAATATTATCAATATGGCCCCTTAGAATGGATATGGAGAAATCTAAGTTATTTAAAAAAGCATCCTTTGAAGAAGGAGCGTTAGAAAACGTCTACATCTTTTTAATATAGCTTTCGTTAAGAAATGAATAGAATGCATCAAATAAAATAACGAAAGCATAACACCGTCTAAAATTAATTGCTAGGCACATCTAATATTCTACACTAATATTTAAACCCAAGCTAACATTTTGTGCTTCTACCCAATTTGCATGACTAGTATCTCTAATAAACGTCTTTGATCCTTCAGGAGTTGTTGAAAAATAGAGATTCTCCTTTGCTGAGTTTTGAATCCATTCTAAAGACACAAAAACATCGTTTTCTGCAATAATGTTATATTGACTAAGGTCTATTCTAAAAAGACCTCTTTTCTTTTTCCACTCAATAATTATATTCTCATTAAGAATGTTTTTATTCGGTTTCCCATCTTTTAAATCATAGATATTTACTCTGATCTTAAAACGTTTGAGTTTGTTTTTATAAATCCTGATATTCACTGCTTTAATATCAACTGGACCATCTTCAACCTTAATTGTTGTTCCAATTTCATTTCCCAATTCGTTAGATTCAAACCCCAAAACCATCGTATTTGTGAATTCGGTATTTCCTAAGATAACTTCTTTTTTTAAGACGTTAGAAATTACCACTTCATCTAATTGAATAGATTCTTCTTCCATTTGAAAAACAGGATTCTTACGCATTCTATCTCTAAAGTCATCAACTCTAAATTTCAAACTTTTGTAACCAATCATAGAGATACTTAGTGTGTCTAGATTGAATTTTTTATGAAGCTGAATATTAAAATCTCCAAAATCATTAGAAACTGTTCCAACATTTTTTCCAACAATTCCAACATTAACCCATGGTAAAGGTTCTTTCGTTTTATTATCTATTAATTTGCCTTTATATAAATCCTGACAGAATACAGTAAAAGAGCAAAAGATTAGAAGTGCAGTGATACTATATTTTACGCTTATTTTGTTGCTACTTATGATTGCCATTACGTTGTTTATTAATTGTAATTCTTGCGTAAATATAAGAAGAGTGTTTAAAGATGACTCAAGAAATTCTACCGAGTTCCAATAAGTTAACTGTCTTATGGATTTATCGGCTTGCTTACCTCATCTATAATGGTTAAAAAGGCTTCTCTATAATTACTGCTTATAGGAATCTCATTTCCATCAATAACGACACAATGTTTTTTGACTGTTTCTATGTGTTTTAAAGCAACAATATAAGACCGATGGATTCTTACAAAAAACTGCTGAGGCAATAACTCTAATACTTCTGATATTTTATAGCGAGCTAGGATGGAACGTTTGGTTGTTTTAAACGTCACATAATTACCATCACTTTCTATATATTTTATATTTTGAATAGGCAATTGATGAAACTCCGAGCCGCTTTTAATAAAAACAGTCTGTTCAGAAATTTCATAAGTCGCCTCAGGACTAGCTGTTAACGCTACTTTATTATGATTCAAAACTTCTTTTGCTTTTAGTACTGCTTGAAGCAAACGATCAAATTCAATAGGTTTTAAAAGGTAATCTACCGCTTTCAATTCGTAACTTTCTAAAGCATACTCCGAATAGGCGGTAGTATAAATAATACGTTGTGGTTTTAATAAAAACTTGGGGAGGCTAATTCCAGATAATTTTGGCATATTAATATCCAAAAAAAGAAGGTCTACAGTATTGTGCTGAAGATATTCAAGAGCCTCTAAAGAATCTCTAAATGTTGCTTTTAATTCCATAAAAGGAATATTATTTAGATGGAATTTAAGGACATCTATAGCAGCGGGTTCATCATCAACTATTATATAGTTCATACTCAATATTTAATCAATTTGCAGTTCTAGTGAAGATATAAAAAATCCTTTTTCCTCCTTTGTTTCCAATGTATGTCTTTTAGGATACAGAATAGACAATCTCTTTTTTAAATTATCAAGTCCAAAACCAGAAGCTCCGTCTTTTAAACCATAAGTGGCTTGATGCATTGTATTGGTGACTTTATAGGATAATTTATTTTGAGTTACTTCCAAAGAAATATCTATGATAGATTTACTTTTTGTGTCTATTCCATGTTTGATAGCGTTTTCAACAAACGGAATAAGAATCATAGGGCTTATCTCTAGACTTTCAACAGGTCCTTTAATGGTAAAGTTAATAAACACATCATCCTCTTCAGCAATGCGTAATTGATATACTTGAATAAATTTCTTAAGATGATGGATTTCTTTTTTCAATGCAATGCTATCTTCAGTAGTTTCATATACCATATAGCGCATCAATTCTGATAATTTTGCAATGCCATCTGCCAAATCAGTTACATTGTTTTTTAATGCCTTGGCATAAAAACTATTAAGCACATTAAACAGAAAGTGGGGATTGATTTGAGCCTTAAGAAAAGCCATTTCTGTTGTTAGTTTCTCTTCATGTAAAACTCGCTTTAGCTTTTCACTTTGAAACCAAGATTTAATGAAAGCATATGATAAACCTAGTAAGAGTATGAAAAAACTATTTGTTGCATTGTAGAATAAATAACTTCGATAGGGCTCACTTTCAGTAGAGAAAAAACCAACTAGCCAATTGTAATCAATATAACTTTCAAGTAAATTAATGAAAGCAAAAACACTTAGTAAAGTAATAATTAACAGCGAGAACTTTTTAAGACGTAAAAATCTAGGAACAATAAAAAAGGCGGTTGAATAAAAGATAATCTGGTTCATAAGAAATCCAAACAGTATGGCAAGCCAAAATGGACCTTTATCACTCCTGAAATCAGAGATCGTATTTACATTATTCAAAATCAAAAAATACGCACCCACCCAAATCAAAACATGTATTGCTACTTCAAGATATTTTTTCATTCCAAGTACTTTAAGTATCAAAAATAGCCTTTTAATTCCCTTTACAAGTGTTCTAGGGATAGATCAACCGCTTTAAGTGATCGTATAAGTAATTCGTGTGAAGTTTGTATTGTTTCACTTTCTACAGAGGTTTGGTCACATCAAAAAGTCCAACAGTCACATTCATTTTACCCTATAGTCTTAGCGCATTAATATTGCTTCATAAAAAATATAAAACAATCAAAAAATGAAAAAATTAATATTAACTATAATAGTGTCCGCCATAGGGTTTAATTCATTTGGTCAATCAAGCTCTAATAAAGCAGTCAAAAAAAGTATCAATCAAATATTTGAAAGTTATGCGCATTACAATCGTTTTACAGGAAGTGTTTTAATCAGTCAGAATGATCATATCATTTATAAAAAAAGTTTTGGGTATGCCGATGTGGAAAAACACAAAAAGAACACCAGTAAATCAATTTTCAGTATAGCCTCTGTTACCAAATCATTGACAGCTGTTGGTGTTATGAAATTAGTAGAAGATGGCAAACTAACATTAGAAACACCGATTAGTACTTATTTCCCAGGTTTTATACCCGATTTTTCCAAACAGATCACAATTCGTCATTTGTTAAATCATAGTTCTGGGATGCAGGCCAATATAGGAAGAATAGACGATGAGGGGAATGGTTTAATGCCAGGGAAAGAAGAGGTAACACTAGATGAGCTTTTAGAAATATTTAAAGATTCTAAATTGAAATTTAAACCAGGAAAAGGGTATGAATATAATAATTTCGGATACTTACTTCTTGCATATATTATTGAAAATGTAAGTGGACAGACGTATGCAAATTACATGAAACAAGCGGTTTTCACCCCAGCAAACATGAAAAACACGACTGTAAACAACATTAAATCCATTAGCAAAAAAGCTTTTCCACATACAGGATTAGGTATGAATGAATTTAAAAAATTCAGTTCCCCTCTCCTATTTTCTTGGGTTATTGGCGCTGGTAATATTAATTCAACTACAGGTGATTTATATAACTTTATGAAAGCCTTAGAAAACGGTAAATTGTTGAAACCAGCTACTGTAGATAAACTTTACAGCTATACTCAGTCAAGGAATATTAATGGTTCTGAATATGGGCTAGGTTGGAGAATTGAGAATAAAGGAGGTGAAAAATGGGTCAATCATACTGGTTTACTTCCTGGGTTTACTTCATTAATTGGCTCATTACCTAAAAGAAACATTAAAATAATAATCTTGTCCAACGCAACGGCTACCGATTTCGCAGTAGAAAATACTTTTGAAGGAAAAAGTCAGTTTGTAGATGGAGAAATAATTGATAATGTTATTGCTGTATTTCAAGGTAAAAAAACTGAACTACTCCCTTTGCCTGTTAAAATGAATAGCAAAAAGAATGCAGACTATCACAGAGCATATGCGCTAGACTCAATACATTCATTGATTCTAAAGAAACAGGGCAGTAACTATTCTCTTAAAACTACAGGTTCAGAACCATGGTCAGTTTTTACCTATCAATTTTCAAATGATGCCAAAGAAAACAATAAGTCTAGTGAAGCTGCTTTGTTTTTTGCGAATGCAATAAGCACCCAAAACTTCAAGGACCTCTCTAACTACGCAGATGATGAAATGAAAAGTTTTTTTAGCACAGAAGAAGGTGTGAACATGTTAAAAGGAATTTGGGGAAACTTCATCAAAAAGGGAGGGGAATTCAAATCTTATAATATTTATAAAGTTGTAGGAGAACGTACAAAGACGGTACACATTAGATTTCATTTTGAGAAGAATGACATAGGACTTGTCTTAGGAATTAACTCAAGGAATCAAATTCAAGGAATGTTTGGCGACCCTGCTGTTAAAACAAATCATATTAATACTCTAAAATTGACTCCCATAAATGAAAATGAATTTTTTATCAATGGTCACCAAAACAATGGGATGCAGGATTTAAAAATAAAAATATCTAACAAAGGGTTGATTTTAATAGATGGTAGTACAAAGTTTAAAGCTACAGTTATAAATCAATAGCAGAATTATAAAAGTCAGTAGCTAACAACATGAATAATTAATTGTTAGCTACTGGCTAACTAAAAGAAGAAAATTCTTTTCGTATATTCACTAATCAGAAATTTTAAACTGAATTGAAACATAAGAAAAGTATGAATTTAATCCTAGAATTATGCTAACAGATATCAATCCGAAATTACCAATGCGTGACAAAAATATTACGAGAGAGTTTTATGTAAATCAATTAGAATTTCAAGAAATTGGTGATTATGAAGGGTATTTAATGGTTCAAAAAGATACAATAGAAATTCATTTTTTTGAATTTAAAGAACTGAATACCAAAGAAAATTACGGGCAGATATACATCCGAACTAACGACATTGACGGTTTATATAAAACGATGATTGATAATAAAATAGCAATACATCCAAACAGTCCATTGCAGACCAAACCTTGGGGACAAAAGGAGTTTGCTTTACTTGACCCGGATAGTAATCTATTAACATTTGGGCAAAGTATTTAAGTATCAAAAAGTTGTAATCATATGAAACAAATAATTATTAAAACGATTTTATTCATTTTATTCCTTGGGGTTGTTTCTTGTGATCGCCCAAATTGTAATAATGAAAATCCAGTATTTGAAAACAACGATCCCGAATCGAAAGTATATAAAGACGAACTGGTAAAACAATTAAAAAATATTGATCAGGCAGAACTAACTTACTGGCTTCAAAAGTATGAAGAGCGTAATAAAAAGGAGTTTTTATATTTTCACATTCAAGGTGGTAGTTTGTGTGCAACAATCATTCTAACGATTCACGAATGGGAAAAACTAGAAGATGTTAGAGAGAAAAAAGGAGTTTCTTATAGAGGAGCTGAATTCACAAAGCTAAAATTTGAAACTAGAAAAGATTCTTTGTCTACTGAGTTTATCTACAGGTCCTTTGACAGAATAATTGACTAAGAAACCACTAGAACACAGTACATGAAACAATCTATCGTACATATTGCCTTAGTAGTCAGAGATTATGACGAAGCAATTGAGTTCTATACTCAAAAGCTTCATTTCGTTTTAATTGAAGATACGTATCAGCCAGAGCAAGACAAACGTTGGGTAGTTATTGCTCCACCTAATTCTACAGGCACCACTATTTTACTAGCCAAAGCTTCCAAACCTATTCAGGAAGATTTTATTGGAAATCAGGCTGGTGGTCGTGTTTTTCTATTTTTAAATACCGACGATTTTTGGAGAGATTATAACGAGATGGTCGTCAAAGGAATTGAATTTGTAAGACCTCCCAAAAAAGCCGATTACGGAACGGTAGCTGTATTTAAAGACCTTTACGGAAACCTTTGGGATTTACTGCAATTGAATGAAGATCATCCAATAGCGAAGAGAATATAAACTGTGTAACCTCACTTGATTTTAATTCGTCTTACCCGGAAATTAGAAATCATATTGAATAAAACACTTTTTACCATTTCTTGCAAGAATACAGAAAAAAAAGAAAGATGACCATGAATATTAAAACTCTAAGAGAACAAAAACATCTTACTCAGGAGGAACTTGCTAAGGAATCTGGAATCTCAATAAGAACAATCCAGCGAATAGAAGCAGGACGAGACCCGAAAGGACATACAGCAAAAGCACTCATAAAAGCACTTGGCTTAGATTCAACCGCTTTTAACAAAACGGAAAACCTTAAAGAAGATAGAAATTATTCATTAATCAAGTTAATAAACCTTTCTTCTGTATTTGGGACTTTTATTCCATTATTGAATATTATTCTACCTCTTACTATTATGTATTTCGGTAAACAATTTAATAGTATTACGAAACAAATCTTATCCCTTCAAATTTTATGGACTATAGTCTCGGCTCTGATTTTCATACTAATAGCGAATCTTAAAATTTCTCTATCACTTTCTCATCGTCTTCCACTTTGGGTAATGGTTATTCTTATAATTGTAAACATCACCCTAATACTTATAAATACTGCAAGTATTGATAGAAATAAAAAAATGTTTTTTAAGCTTAATTTCAATTTTATTTAAGAGTCTGGTCTTATTGTCGGCTCATTGTCGTGGTATTGTCAGGCTAACTTTCATGATAGCATCATCATCTTTTAGACTTTTGCAAAAAATAAATAAAAGATGAACAAAATACATTTCTGCATTATTCTATTGTTAATTAGTGTGAACTCTAATTTACTAGCTCAAAAAAAAACTCAATCAACATCTCTATATTCTAAAATAGACACCTACCTAACCGCTGGAACTCATCATGGTTTTTCTGGTGCAATTTTAGTTACCAAGAAAGGTGAAATACTAATAAATAAAGGATATGGCTTAGCTAATAAAGATCAAAAAACAAGTAACAACCCTAATACAATATTTGATATTGGTTCTAACACCAAACAATTTACTGCTGCTGCAATTTTAAAGCTTGTTGAACAACAAAAGCTAAAAGTTACAGATCCACTAAATAAATACTTCAAAAATCTTCCAATTGACAAGCGAAACATTACCATACATCAATTGCTAACACATACTGCTGGTTTATCAGAGTCTATAGGACGTGACTATTCGTCATTTGGAAAACTATCAGAAATTTCACAAAAGGATTTTTTTGAACAACTTTTCGCAAGTAAATTATTATCTGAACCTGGAGAAAAATATTCATATTCTAATATTGGATATAGTACATTAGGGCGAATCATAGAATTAACTTCTGGTCAATCTTACGAAGCTTTCTTAAACGAACATCTTTTTACACCTGCAGGAATGTTACAAACAGGCTATCTTCTACCTAAATGGAACAATCAACAACTTTCTCGTGGATACAACAGGAATATAATAGAGACAGAATCAACAGTTACACTTTATCAAGAAGCTGGAGATGTCAATTGGCATTTAAAAGGGAATGGAGGCATTAACTCGACTCAAAATGATATGCTACTCTGGTATAAAGCTTTAAAAACAAATACAATATTGACACAAGAGTCATTTAAAAAATTGACAACGCCATATATTCCAATGAATACTAAAAAAACTCATAGTTATGGTTATGGTTGGATAATTAATAACTCAATATCTAATACATTAAGAATCTCACATAGTGGCTCTAATGGTACCTACTGGCATACGATAATATGGTATCCAAAAGAAGATATATACATCGTATATGCTACAAATGCGAATAGCGAAAAAGTAGAGAGTATTGCTTATGTTGTTGCAAAAATAATTTTAGAAGAAAGCTACCCTCCAAAACCCATAAAGAATAATGTTTATTCATATACAATGGATTATATAAAAGAACATTCAACAGACAAATCGAATGAGTTAGCCATCTTATTACAAGAAAATTATGCTGATGATTTTACAAATTCAAGGCTTTTAAATACAACTGGAAACCTATTATTACGATTAAATAAAAATTTAGAATGGGCAATAGAGCTTTTTAAAATAAATGTTCAACGATATCCTAAAGATGGTAATCTTTGGGATTCATTAGGTGATGGATATACCGCAAATAACCTAAAAGATGATGCAATAAAAAGCTACCAAAAAGCAATTGAATTAGGATATAACGATTCTCAGAAAAAGCTGACAGCGTTACTAAAAAACTAAAACACACCTATAGCAACTGTATTCTTGTAATCTGATAGCGAAGCTCAAGAGGTCTTAATAAATTCCATCACCTTGTAACAAGTATACAGGTATATAGTCTTATCTAAGAAGTATAAACAACTAATAAACCAATGAGTACAACTATCAACCACAAAAAGACCGACATATCACTAAGCAAAGCTGCCTTAATAGCAGGAATCAGCTTGTTTGTAATGGTTTTAACAACTCCCTTTGCAGAGTTTTCAATATTTCCGAAGCTTATAGATTCTGGAGATGCCACAAAAACAGCAGAAAATATTATCAACAATAAACATTTATTTAGTGTTGCTATTTTTCTAATTCTATTAACTCTTATTGCTGATATTGTCGCATCATGGGCACTCTATATATTTTTAAAACCCGTAAGCAAAAGTTTATCACTATTAACCGCGTGGTTTCGACTTATGTATACAGCAATGTATTTCATTGCCCTATACAACCTGCTTGCGATATTGAGTATTATTAAATCTATAGAGCACTTAAAAGGTACTGGAATTGACCAAGTAAATGATAGCATTTTTCTTCATATAAAAGCCTTTAGAGTTGAAGGTGCTTTCGGATTAATAATTTTTGGAGTCTATCTTGTGTTACTTGGCTACTTAATCTATAAAGCTTCTTATGTTCCTAAGATATTTGGAATTATTTTAATCATAGCTGGATTAAGTTGGGTTATTGACAATCTCAGCACCTTTCTTTTCCCACAAGTAAATACACAGTTATTATTTGTGTTTACCATGGGAGAACTAGTTTTTATGTTTTGGCTTTTAATTAAAGGGTCAAGGTTAAAGAAACTAGAATGATATCATCTAAAAATCTTTATAAATGAATTTTAAACCGTGATAGAAACTCAAAATAGGTACTGTCCAATAATCCTCTTTTTCAAAGTACTCTATTTTTACGTTGGTAGAAGGAATGTTTTTACTTTCATTGTCTTTATTTTGATGCGTTCAACGTGTAGACAATAACTTTTAGAAAAGGTTACATTGTAAAATCAAAAACTTAATCAATATATCTTAATCCCCATTCATTCTGTATTCCTTAAATTAGTTGTTTAATGTATTTTACAAATGGCAAAGAACAAGACAACCGAAACAGAAGTAAATGTTACTGATTTTATCAATTCTTATGTAGATAAGGATCAAAAGAAAGTAGACAGTTTTCAATTAATTGAATTGATGACGAAGTGGTCTGGTTTTGAGCCTAGAATGTGGGGGGCCACTATTATTGGTTTTGGAAATTATCATTACAAATATACTAGCGGACATGAAGGTGATGCTCCTATGCTTGGTTTTTCTCCTCGCAAAGCAGCCTTCTCTTTGTATGTATACTCTCCAACTGAAAAAAACAAACATCTATTGGATGACTTTGGGAAGTTTAAAATGGGGAAAGCATGTATTTATGTAAAAAAACTCTCCGACATCAATCTAGAAATTTTAGAGAAAATGTGTGAAGCCACCATTGCGTATCTTAATGAGCATCATGAGTGTGCATGTAGAGGTTAATAGTAAATTAAACACTTTACCTAAAATCTATGAAAAAATTATCAATAATATGTTTAACATTTGTTATGACTTTGACAACGAGTTTTGGACAAAGCAAAACAGATGATGTAAAAACAATATTCAATCATTTCCTAAAATTAAAAGATAAAAAAAACTATGATAAAATGTTTGATTACTATCACGAAGAATTTTTAAAAATTGTTCCAAAATCGGAATTATTAAAAGATTTGGCAAAACTTAATAGTAATAGTAATTATGAATATTTTGTTAAAGATTCAGAAATTATTTTAGTCTCAAAAAGCGTTAAAAAAAATGGTTTTAAATATGCTTTAATTAAGTATGGAGCAAATACACATATAAAATTTAATGATAAGACTGATATAGAAATAATTGAGATTATCAAACAGAATGTAAAAAACACCTACGGAGAAAAGTACTCTTATTCCGAATCTAATAAAGAGATTGTTTTCCATAAGGAAAGTAAAATGATGGCCGTTTTTAATAAAAACTGGAAATTCTTTCCGTATTCAGAAAAATTAAAGCCATTTATAACTTCTATTGTACCAAAAGAAATATTAGCACAGGTTTTATCTAAATAAAACTGCTAAAATCCTTAAGAATTCCATTCATTCTGTATTTACTAAATTAGTTGCATCCAAACGCACCGTCCCATGAAAAACTCAATCTTCTGTCTCTTACTTATAGCATCTTTTATTTCTTGTAAACAAGAGTCACCTAAGAAAACTACAACAACAAACATTGAAGCCATTACCCTATTGGGTGATACGATCTATACAAAACTAACTACTTCAGAAAGCGCTTTAGACAAATACAATCTTGCTAAAGCTGACTATCTGCTAGATACACAAAGTGCAGATGCCATCATTTGGTATGGACGTAGAACAGCCTATACAGGACAGTATCAAAAGGCCATTACTATTTTCACAGAAGGAATTGAAAAGCACCCTGAAGATGCTCGTATGTATCGACACAGAGGACATCGATATATCACAACGCGGCAGTACGACAAAGCCATTGCCGATTTTGAAAAGGCCGTGACGCTTATTAAAGACAAAGAAGACATTGTAGAACCCGATGGTTTGCCCAATGCCAAGAATATCCCGTTGAGTACTTTGCATGGAAACATTTGGTATCACTTAGGGTTGACGTATTATTTAAAGAATGATATGCCCAATGCTTTGCGTGCCTATAGCAACAGAACAGTCACAGAAAAGTATCCTGATAATGCTGTTTCTGGTGGATATTGGCTTTATATGATTCAGAGAAGATTAGGGAATGCCGAAGAAGCAAATGCTTCCATCGCTACGATTATCAAAGACATGGACATTATAGAAAATATGAGTTATCACACCATGTGTTTGCTCTATAAAGGCTTGCTTACTGAAAGTGACATTGCTTCAGACGCTATTGGAACCTCATCTTCAGACGTGTTAAGCTATGGTTTGGGAAACTGGACTCTCTACGAAAAACAAGATGCTGCAAAAGCCAAAGAGCATTACAAACGTTTATTAGCTGATGGTAGTAAATTCTCCTTTGCGTATTTAGCTGCAGAGTCGGATTGGAAACGTTTGTTTCTTGAAGATTAAGATTTAATCTCAATAGATTTCTTAAGTTCTGTACCAGATTCGTCAATCACGGTCACTAGGTACTTCCCTACTCTAGGCTGAATTGCCAATTCGTGAAACTTCGTCGTTTTTCCCATATAGGTATTGTCTAAATACCAAAACAAGGTCGCTTCTTTATTGGTGTGAGTCACTTTTAAAATGACATCGTTCTTATCTCCGTTCATGTTCTTAGGCAAGTAGATGTTGCTTTGATCCTTTGGATAAATAAAGGCAATAGCATCTTGACTCGTCTTTTCACAGCTCTCTTTAAAATCAGGCAATTTTTTGTAAAACGGATTCTTTTCTTCATAATAATATTCTAAAATCGGAGGCAATACAAACCACGACTTTTGAACAATCTCATCTGCATTTTCACAAGAAGTATTTACTTGAAATTGCTGCGTCTTGTCTAGATGAATTGTTTTGTGATACGGACAAGGAGCTGAATGCAATCCTGTCTCTGAAATATCCATCGACTTTCTTTCTTCACAAACCGAGGTTGCTAAATAACCACTCTTTGCACACACATCAACAGTTACCATTTCATTAAAAGGCGCTGTAAACCAATCGCTTTTCGGGAGTTTATCAAATACATCAAACAAAATAGGCGCTGCCGTTTGAACGCCTACCAAACCAGGTCGACCTTCTCCGTCTGCATTTCCAACCCACACACCAACAACATAATCTTTTGTTGTTCCGATAGCCCAAGCATCTCTAAAGCCAAAACTAGTACCTGTTTTCCAAGCGATCTGTTTTGAAGAATCGAAATATTCCCAATTCTGATTGTCGCCAGGCCTGTAGACTTCTTTCAAGCTCTCCAATGTCAAATACATGGAGGCTGCATTCATTAAATTCTTTTCTTTTTTCTTCTTTCCAAAATCAACTTCCTGATCAAAAAAATAATTCGGTTCCACAAATTCATTTGAATAGTATCCCAAGGTTTCATCATAATGATTGATGGTCGAAGAAAATCCTGCATAATTTTTACATAGATCCCATAGATTGCTCTCTGCTCCACCCAAAATTAAAGAAAGCCCGTAATAATCTGCTGGTTGGCTGATGTCTTTAAACTTTAGCTTTTGTAAATAGTAATGCAACTTATCCGCTCCAAATTGCTGTAGCATTTTTACCGCAGGAATGTTTAATGAACGAGACAATGCCTTCTTTGCAGGAATGGCGCCTGCGTAATCTTTTGTGAAGTTCTCTGGCTTGTAGGTTCCTATTTGAGTAGGAATATCAGCAATGAGTGTTTCTTGTAGAATATCACCATTGTCTAGCATGGCACTGTATAAAAAAGGTTTTAGTATACTTCCCGTGCTTCTTGGCTTGTCGATGATATCCACATCTTTTTGATGTTCTCTTGTAGTTGGACTGTTCCCTACATAAGCCATTACTTGTCTTGTTTTTACATCTAAAACTAAAATAGCACTGTTGTAAATTTCATTTTGAGAGAGTTTATTATAATGAAGTTTCGCAATCTCATTTACTTGCTTTTGTAAATAATAATCGACTGTAGTTTTCACCAACTCCCCTCGATTCGATTTGTTTATTTTTTGCAACAAATGAGGTATGATTTGGGGAATTGCATACGGTTTTTGAGGAATGGCTTCCTGAATAGACAATGTATAGGTCAGAGAATCGATGATGGTTTTTTCCAAGAGCTTCTTCAAGAGTCTGTTTCTCTTTAGTAACAAACGTTCTTGATTCTTACCAGGATAAATTAAACTAGGTGCATTGGGTAAAATAGCCAATGTAGCCGATTCTGCCCAAGACAAGTTCTCAGGAGTCCGATTAAAATAGCGCCATGAAGCTGCTTCCAATCCGATTACATTTCCTCCATAAGGCGCATTGTTTGTCCACAAGGATAGAATTTCTTCCTTACTCTCCCTTAATTCTAATCGAGTAGCCAATACGATCTCTTTTACCTTTTCAAAATAGGTTCTTGCAGGGTTCTTGCGAGACAATCTGATGACTTGCTGAGTAATAGTACTTCCTCCTCTTTTTACTTTTCCTGATTTCATATTCTCTCTCAATGCTTTGAAGATCGATACAGGATTAAATCCTGGGTGCTTATAAAAATGCTCGTCTTCAAATTGAATCAAACAGGTTTTAAATTTCTCTGGAACTGTTTTGTTCTCGGGAAACCTCCATTGTCCGTCTCTTGCTATTAATGCTCCCAACAGTTTATCTTCTTTACTAACAACAACGGTAGATGTAGGATCTTTAAACAATTGATTCGGCAAACAAAAAGCATAGAAAATCAATCCAATAGTCAGTATTGAGAGTTTGATTTTGTGTTTCTTTATGTAGTTTTTAATTTTCAATGATTTAATATTTCAATGATGCAATGCGTTAATGTCAAATAAATATATTTTCGTTTATTGTTATTAAATTGTTCTCGATACTATTTTTCTTGACTTCGACAAGCTCAGCCTGACAAAAAATCACTCGAACTGACAGCGCCACTTTTTAATTTTACATTTTTCTGTTTTACATTTATCATTTCTTAACCGTTATCCACTGCCCTTTCGTTCTCACCAAATAATCATTATCATACATGGCTTCCACCTGAACACCTGGTAAGTAGTATTTTCCTAAATACGAAGCATTTAATTGTACTGTAAAGATTCTAGTTCCTTTGCTCCCCATATCGAAATAGAAATTCACTCGATCATCTCTAATGTCTGTATGTCTTGCTTTGCTTGTTATTGAGTTCCCATAATCTGTAAAACGAGTATTTACAATTTCCCATCCCGATGGAAATACTTGTGTCAATGCGATGTCTTTTACAGATTCGTTTTTAAGGTTTTTTACAACAACAGTCGCTGTAAAATCCTGACCTTGTTCTAAATTACGAACATCAATTAGCTTTCCATTAGAAGTTGTATATCTAACCTGAGTAGAGAACCCTCTTTGCTCAACCATCTCATCGCCTAGTTGAAGTTTCCCTTTATTGATCACACTCACATACACAGTGTTCTTCTCTAAGTTCTTTAGCGTTATTTTATTATTTCCTTTCGTTACATCCAATTCTCTAATGATCATCGATTTTGAGGTTGTCATTACTTCTTTTTTTCCTTTAAAGTTGTATTCAACTTTCACCGATTTCCCTCCGTTCTTTACAATCATTTTACCCATTGCCAGCAAACCGTAGGCAGTTGTTTGTGTGCTCATCCATTGGTTGCTTGAAAGGTCTTTTGCAATAGATTTCGCGAAATCAAAAGTTCTGTCATCATTCAACAACACCATCGTTTCTAAAGCCATGGATTTGTTTCTTGTCACAGATCCATAATTGTAATTATATCTTCCTTCTCTAAATTCAATAGACGCGGTGTTTGCTAAAGTTTCGCTGGCTTGTTTCTGACCAATTAACGCATAGGCAGCTGCAAGTCGCCATTTGGCTTCGTTAGAAATCTTGCCGTATTCTTTCAATCGATTCATGGCTCCTAAATCTGCATTTCCAGACAATGCCAATGTGTACAATCTGTAAGCTTGATTTAAATCATTCGAATAATTAGGATTTGGTTTCCAGTTTCTAGCGGCTTCTTTTTGATAGCGAACCCAGTTGTTTTTAAAAGAGAATGGCAATACATAGCCTTTCTTTTCTGCTTCCAACATAAAATGACCTGCGTAACTTGTACCCCAATCACTTTCATAGGATTCTCCCATCCAATAGCTTAGACTACCATTTGGTCTTTGAAAATGACTTAAGCGTTTGATTCCGTTTTTAATATTCTGTTCAATCTTGTTTTTTCTTTTTGTCATCAAATCAAACAAGTCATTCATAAACAACTGTGGAAAAACACTCGACGTTGTCTGCTCTACACATCCGTGTGGATATTGAATTAGATACGCCAGTCTCCCTTCAAAATCAATGGGTGGAACAGACGATATTTGTACCAGAGCACTGTTTGTATTCTCTACTCCAAAGGTTTTAAAATCAATAGAGATTTCTCCATTTGCAGTTACTATTTTATTAATAACCTTAGAGGTCATCGGATTTGGATTCTCAACATCAATCTCTACAGAATATGTCGCTTTTTTTGATCCTGAACTTGCAAGAACATTAACAGTCTGAATTCCTTTTGCTTTGCTTACATCCAATTCAAAGTAGATCATTTGCTCTCCCGATGTATCAAAATGCAAACTGTTTTGTTTTTTTCCTACAATCTTAATCCCTTCACTCAACTGCAATTGAACAGCAACATCTCTGCTTCCTTCTTCCATAGAAAATACCGTAACAGGTAGTGTTACTTTTTCACCTGGACTTAACTTTCTTGGTAACGTAGCTAAGACCATCAATGGTTTTTTAACGCTGACTGTTCTCTCTGCATTTCCATAAGCTTCCTTCTTAGAATCTCCAGCCACAATCATGGTTCTTACGGAACCAATATAATTAGGCAATGTAATTTTGTGTTTCTTGGTCGCTCCCGGTTGTAATTGAAAAGGCCCTAAGTATTTTACCACTGGTTTAAAACGATTCGCTTTTCTGTTTTTAGCTGCTGCAGAAGTTCCGTCACCACCAATAGCAAACACCTGATCGATGCTTCCAGAATAGGCTCCAATGACATCATCATACATATCCCAAGTTCTTACTCCCAAAGCTTCTCTTGCATAGAATGTTCCATAAGGGTTAGGCGTTCTAAAGCGAGTTAAATCTAACAATCCTTCTTCTACAATTGCCAGTGTATAAGTCATTGCTTTGCTTTGTTTTTCACTAACCAGTATCTCGAATTCTTTTTCTGGCTCTACAGAGTCAGGCATTGAAATGACAGGCAATAATTTTGTATTTGGGTCTTCAACTTTTACAGGAATGGTTCCGTACAATCGAATTGGTAAATCATTTTCAACTTTTGCATGCGGTTGTAACAATGAGATGTTTACAAAGAAATTCGGAGTCATTTTTTTGGTAATCGGAATCTCTACAATCGTCTTTCCTTTTTGAGTTTTCACCCATTGATGCTGAATCACCTCGTTTCCGTTTTCTAAACTAATCAATGCTTTTCCAACATGAGCTGAAGGGAAAGTAATCTTAGCCACCTCTCCTACTTTGTAGGTTTCTTTATCGGCATTAAAGACAAGCATCTTTGCTGCTTCCTTATCATCTGTTGGCGTATTCTCCCACCAATTGTCATAGAAATAAACAGTTCTTCCAGTAGCATGTCCACTTACAGGATCGATTACACGAATCAAATAACGACCGCGATCTTCTTTTGGAATCTTTAAATTGAATCGTCCTTTCCCACTCCCATTCGTGTTTAAAGTGATTGTTTTATAAGGTCTGTGATATTGATCAGAATTGTAACTCGACAAATTATCTCTTCCTGAATTCCACCACCAGCGCCATTCAATTTTATACACCTTTACCTGTACATTCTTTCTTGCAATCGCTTTTCCTTGATCTGTAACTGTGACAACATCAAACTGTTTGTTAGTGGCAGTTTCATAAGAATCGTATTCATCTGTTTTTGGTGATTGCATTCCTACAAAAGAAGGATACGGAGCATACTTTTTTGAGAAAGCATCAATAGAAAAATCGCCACCGTTTTCAAAGGCCCTCACCAAAAAATTTACGCGTAACATCCCTGGCGCGTTCTTTCCAACGGCAATTTTCTTAGAAATATTTGCAAACCCATCATCATTTACTTTTCCATCAAATAAGGAAACTTCTTCTGTATAATAGGTTCTTGTAGGATCATTAAATAAGTATTTCTCATAGCCTTTAAATGTAGTGGTTGTGTTGACTATTTTTGCATTGATCTCTGTTTTGATATTTCTTGCTGGCGCTCCATGAAGCCAATTCACTTGTAATTTTCCTTTAATTGGAGCTGTAGAAGAAAACACTTCTTTATCAAAATCGATATTGATTTTTAATCGGTTTGGTTTTACTGTTTCTACTTTCAGTTGTTTTTCGAACTTCGCTCCTCCAACAGAAACGGTCGCTCTGTAAACACCTGTGATATTGCTTGTGGATGTGGCAAAAGGAAATGAATAGAATTGAGACAGGTTCTCAGTAGTTACTTTCTTATAAATTAGTTTTCCATTCGGATCTCTTACCGACAATTTAACGGGATGTCCTACGGGTAATTTGTTGTCTGTGTCATTCAATACAAAATTCAAATGAATGCTGTCACCAGGTCTCCAAACGCCACGTTCTCCGTAGATAAAACCTTTCAATCCACGTTCAACTTTGGCACCAGAAACATCAAACTTACTGAGTGATAGAGAGTTTCCATCGTTCAATTTTACAAACGTAGTATTCCCGTTTTTCGTAGCAATGGCAAAGTAAGCGTCCTTTGGTGAATCGTATATGGCAATTCCTTCCGAATTGGTGGTTACTTGATGAATCATTTGTTGCTGAAAATTGTACAAATACACTTTCGCTCCGCTTACAGGCTCGGTGGTTAAAATATCAGTGACTGCAAAAAAGTAGTTTTGCTGACTTCCTTTCTTAGCGATCACTCCCAAATTAGAAGCGACTAAATTCTGTGTCACGATTCTTTGGTAATTATAATATGCATCATGACAAGGATTGTCTTTCTCTCTCCAACTATAGGAATAATTACGATAGTCATAGAGTTTATTGTTCCAGTATTTTTCTTCGTCTTCTTCTTCAATCTTGCTGTACTCTTCAGCTTCTTCATTTACCTTCAACGTTTCAGTGTCGCCACATTCATAAAGTGAATACTCTTTTTTGAAGCTTAATTCTACACGATAAATAGCGCCAGCATCCGCTTTCATTAATTTTGATAAGTCAATGCTATACGCTTTCCAATTTTTGGTGTTCTGAGATGGATCTTCAATCAATCGGATTGTTTTTTTAATGATGCGCCTTCCTACTCTTTTCATTTCAGAAGTACTGTTTAAATTGTTGTTTTGAAGAAACTGTAGCACATTGTCGTTATAGACTTTGATCACACGAACATCCACCGCTCTTAAGTTGACAGCTTCAAAATTGAATTTTAAGTTCTCTGAATTAGGTAAGATGCTTCCAGATCTCACCAATCGAACTTCTGGTTTTAACTCTTCAAAAGCTAAAGTGTGATTGTAGGCTTGTTTTAGTTTGTATCCATCTGTATTTTGAACTCCTTCAAAGACACTTAAATTAGCAGTCCCTGTCATCTGGTCACTGTGATATACTTTTAGCACATTCCCATCAATGGCAAATTTTGGTTTACTGACATTTTCTATAGACACCAATCCATTAAAATTCTGATTCTTTCTGAGTGGATCAGAAAAGTTAATAGAAATGTATTGCTGATCGTCTTTTACAATGCTAATATCTGTGACTTTAAAATTATTTTTTCCAGGGATTATAATGTTTTCTTCACCTGTAATATCGGCATTGATGGATTTCCCATTCCATTGTACAAATACCTTTCTATCATCTTCAAAACGTTGTATGCTATCCAATTTAAAATCGAAATACTTTGATTTCTCGTACGATTCATTCCACACCACATTGATCTTTTTCCCTCCATATTTTGCCGTCACTAATTTTTTAGCATCTCTCAATGCAATCATGTCTGCCGATCTAACCACACCTTCTACATATTGCCAATCTTTACTGTAGGATTGTAGATTATCTGTTGAAATGGTAAAATTTGGTTTGATGGTTTTGCATTGAAACGTATAGGTCTTTTGTTCTTCTGAAACATCTTTAAAAATCTCTTTCAATTGGATGGTCACGCTATATTCTGTATCTGATTTTAGCGTTTCACTCGGAATGAACTGAAGTGTGCTGCCATTCTTTGCAATGAGCTTCCCTTTTACTTTAGGGACGATAGATACAAGATCGCTTGAGAGTTCTTCTCCACTGGCCCATTGATCTATTGTCTTTGTCAAGTTAATTTCAAAAGCATCGGAAGTAGAAATAATACCTGATGTGGTATAACTGATGTAGTTTTTATACTTATAAATATTATCAGGTTCAACTTTTTTGGTTGTACATGAAAAAAATAAAAATACAAAGGCAATGAGAACGTTGGTTTTCTGTAAAGACATGGCGCTAAAATTTGTGACGTACTCAAAGATAGAACTTTATCTCACTGATTTCAAGATGTTTTAGAATTCGTATGTGTTTTATGAGAATTCGTTGTTGGGAGTTTGGGAGTTTCAAAGTTGCAAAGTTTCAGAGTTGCAAAGTGGCAAAGTACTTCGTAAATATATTTGCCCTTTTATCTTCACTCTTTTGTTTTTAAATACAAACTATTAATGAAATGAAACAACTTAGGTCACTGAGCCTGTCGAAGTGCCCTTTTTTATCTATATTTGAGGGAAACCAATAAGTTACGTCCCCAATGTAACGTTTATGTTAATGTCACCTCGAGCGCAGTCGAGAGGTCAGTACACTATGAAAAGCCCTTCGACAAGCTCAGGGTAAAAGTTGCTTCTAGATTCTAGTTGGTTTCAAATTTTACAAAAAATGAACAGTAATGTTATCCCTTGAATAGTATCGGGATATAATTATATAACTGGTTAGTCACAAGCTGAAAAAACAACATGATAGAAAAAAAATCACCATTTTTCGCTTTTAGATTCTTAGTCACTCCTATTAACAACCAAGTAAGTGTTATGCATGAGTTGAATAAAAGCAAAGAAGAATTAATGCAAGAAATCATTCAATCTTTAAATATAAATACTAAAACAGAATGGTTAAAAGGCAGCAAAAGGTATTTGATTTATGGCTTTCAAAAGAAAAATGATTTTTTTATTCTAAAATATGCACGAGAAAGTAACGAAAAAATATATGTTGAAGGTGAATCTGACATTGAGGTTAAGGGAATAAAAGAAACTAAATTTGTGTTTTTAATTATTGATGTAAAAAACCAAGTAATATTAATAGAAAGAAATACAAGTGTTTTTAATTCTGTTCGCTCTGCAATTAATATATTGTCAGACTACTTTCGGGAAAGAATGAGAGAGTATGATTATGTTGTCAATATTTATCCATTAGTATCTAAAAAAAGTTTTTGGAATTATATTGACGAAGCTGACGAAGTTTTTGAATTAAGTTTAGTGTTGAATGCTCCTAATATGCCATTTTTGGGTGATTCTGATACTAGAAGTGTTTTACAAAAAATCAAAGACACAACTAATAATGAAGAATTTGAAATAGGGTTACGAAATAAAGAAGGAACTTTAAAGGTTGTTCAAGAAACATTAGGAACTTGGATTAACTATATTAGAGAAGTAGGCGGGAAATATATGATTAAGTTCAAAAAGAATGGTGTTGAACAAAAAAAAACCAGCTATGATGATACAGCAAAAACTTTCATTCCGCGAAAGAAAACAGAAATATATAATGACGAAGAATTAAAAAATATTGAAGACAAACTGAACATGATGCACAATTTGGAAAACAGAGATAATGAAGAAAATTAAAAGATATATAATCCCTATTGTTATAGTAATTACAGTAGTAATATCTTCCTATTTTTTAGTTCATTACACAGAGGTAGAATTGTTTACAATTTTTGATGCTTTTTCGTTGTTTACATATTTTGGCGTATTAATTGGATTTGCTATAACTATCTATACTTTTGGGCTTTCAATGATTAGTGACATCAAAAAGCATATTGATAATATTGATAAATTGACTGATGATGATAAAAGTAAAATGTTTACTAATTTAAAGAACGGTTTTTCTCAAATCAAACAAAATATTTGGTTAATTTTCATTGGAATAATCTTGGTTATAATATTCTCAATTTTAAAGGATATAGAAAATCCATTTGGTTGGAAAACAGAAAAATATTTAATTCCAGAAGTTGTAAATTTATCTTTATTTATTTTATCTACAATAGCGATGTACGACATAATGAAAACAATGTTTAATTTGTCTGAAATAAACATGGAATTAATTAAAAACAACTAAAACCTGGTGGCTAACAGCGTGTGTAATTATTATGAAAAAGATTACAATAGTACTTATATCAATTTTATTTTTTAGTTGTTCTGAAAAAAAGAAGAACTCTCTCAAGTATGTAAAACATAATATTGAGTTTCTAAATTGGAATCTCAACATTCCCGAAAATTACATGTCAATTAGTTTTGAAGAGTATAATAACATTATAACTGAAAGTTTTTCAGATTCAACTATGATTTCTAATAAAATAAAAAATATGGAAGTTTTGACAAACAACATTAGCGAGCATTATGTTTTCTTTTGCGATAAAAATAATATTGAAAACACATTTTTACTTACGTCAATGTTAAATCCAATTCCTAATAGATATTTTAAAGATCAATTAGCAAGAGAACTGCATTCTGATTTTAGAAACAAAGGAGAAGTTGAAGGTTACACATATAAAGCAATGGAAAATAAACTTATAAATAAATGGCTCATAAAAATAAAAGGAGAAAAAAAATATCCTTATCCAGATAAATCTATTTATAACACAATATATTTTTCAAATAATTTTGGTGCTTTTGTGACTAGTACAAATAAAGATCTTGATTTTGAAAAGGAAATGACCGAATAAAAGCAACTAATCTTATACAAGACCGTTACCCACAATATGAAGAAACCTATGATTTACATTTTAATTGCAGTAATTCTAATAGCCGGAATTACTTTATTTATGAAATCTTCGAATAAAGGAAAGACAGAAATAGTAAAACAAAATTCTACTGAATACCAAACTGACCAAAATCCTTTTACTGATATGAGAAATATGGCATTTTCCGCTACTTCAGAACAATTAGGTTTGGAAGGAATTAAAAAAAATGCTGTTTACGGAATCATTTCGGAAATGGATATGAATGGAGCTACTGTAACTGTTGTGACTTTTATAACTGGAGATACAAGCCTTTACTTGAGTTCAGGTGGTGGGTTTATTGGAGCTGGACAACACAAAAGTGTTCAAAAAGTTGTAAAAGAATATGTAGGAAATGGACAAAAATATATTGAAAAAGCAACTAAAATTGAGAAAGCCGATTTACCAAAAAAAGGAATGACCAATTTTAATTTTCTGACTGAAAATGGGATTTATAGCATTTCTAAAAGTTTGAGTGAACTTGAATCTGGAAAATCGGAATTTTCAAATTTATTCATTGAATTGAACGAAGTTATATCACAAATCCGACTGAAAAGCGAGCAATAAATATTGTGGAAATTAATTGCTTAAAAAACGTAACAAACCACACACACTCCTTCCCTTCAAACTATGAAAAAAATATTACGAAACATAACACCTTTCTTAGTTTTAGGAATATATCTAACTGTTTTATCAATTTATACTTTGATAACCAATGGAAAAGATTGGGGAGGTGTTGCAGCTATAGCAATGCTTGCTTTTGCATCAATCCTAATTCTAATTGATTTAGGGTTTAAAAAGTTTATCAAAAAAATAAAACAAGTATTAATCACTGAATTAATCATCGGAATGATTGTAATTATCTGGTATTATTTTAGATTTAATTAATAATTAATTGAAAGCGCCACTAATTTCATACACCAACTTTGACATTAATTAGATAATGAAAAAGACTTTTATTTTAATAGGAACCTTATTGAATATACTCATCTTAAGCGCTCAAGATTTTGAAGGAGTCTTACTTTATGAGTGCAAAACAAATATTCATATTAAAAAGGAAGTAAATTTTAAGGTTCAAAATCCTAATCGAAAAAAAGACTCTACACAAATCATCATTAATGATTCAACTTACTATAATCGTTTAAAGAATAAAGGAACAATTGTAGATTCCATTAGAGTAGTTTTCGGAAAGAAGAAATTCAAAAAAACTTATTACAAAAAAGATAAAACAGAGTTTATTTTTGACTTACTGAGTGGCAAAAAAATAACTCACACTCCAAAATACGAATGTATTGACACCACACAGATTAAATTAATTGATTATAAAAATAAAATTAAAACAGTAAAGAGCGATTCGACATACATAGTAAATGGCTTAGTATGTCAAAAAATAAAAATTAGTTTATCTAATTATTATTTTATTGAACTTTATTATACTAAAAGTGAATTTAAAAATTTAGCGGATCTTTTCATTTACGATATAAACAATAATCTTCTTTTTCAAAATTTATATTTTCTAAAGGAAAAACTTCAATATAAGAAAATTGTTAAACTAAAATATTACTCAAAGCCAAATGCTGTAGATTTTGAATACATTCTAAGTTCTCTGACTAAAAAACAATCTTTAGAAAGTGATTTCTCTCTCCCAACATACGATTATTGTTATTGGGACATCTTTGAAGATAAAAAATTGATGAGAAAACATAAAAAAAAGATACGAAGAGAAAAGAAAAATAAACAATAGTTATACTATTCTATAAATCAGAGTCCTTTTAGCTAACCAAATTCATCATCACTCAAAAAAAAGATTAAAATTATTCTTTAAAATCGTATACGATATATTATATTTGTTTTATGTTGAAAAAAATAATCTTCAAAAATGAAGTCAAAGAAATTCTTTTAGGTCACATCCTTCAAGGGAATGTAAACCCAGGAGAACGGATTTCGCTTCCTAAAGTAGCATCTGAACTAGAAGTCAGTGTGACGCCTATTCGTGAAGCATTAACACAGTTATCTGAAACAGGAATTGTCAATTACATCGCTAACAGAGGCTTTTTTTTGGCGGAACTAACAAAGAAAGAAGGAAAAGAAATCTATGAATTGATGGGTTTATTAGAAGGGAATGCTGTAAAAAACTCATCCTATACTTCAAAGCAATTAAACGAATTACAAAAAATTAATTTAGAATTCATCAAAGCCCAAAACTCAATTGAAATGTTGGATTATGATCGGTTGTTTCATCAAAAGCTAATTGAGAACTATGAGAACGAATCTGCTTGCAAAATAATTGAGGATTTAAGAGTACGAATTAGTCTTTATGACTATGCCTTTTGGAATGACAATCAAAAAGATTCATCCGTAGAAATGCACGAAAAAATAATAGCTTTTTTAATTTCTAATGACATAAAATCAGCAGTAAAGTTAGTCGAGCACAATTGGATGACTGGTGTTCAATTTATTATCAATAACCTTGAAAAAGGTGATCAAAATTAAAAACATGAAAAAATTACTATACGCGACTGCCTGTTTATTATTTCTTTATAGCTGCAAGAAAGAAGAGAAACAAACGCTTTCTCCCGAAGCTCTTGAAATTAAAAACACCCTACTAAAACAAAAAAAACTATTTGATGCGCCCGGTATAGCCTTTGGTATGATTGTAAACGACACTATCGTTTATGCGGATGCACATGGTGTTAAAAGTCGAGTTACAAAAGAATCTTTGACCACCAGTTCCTTATTTCATATGGCGTCTGTTTCTAAACCATTTGTAGCAACAGCTATTGTTCAATTAATGGAACAAGGAAAAATTGATTTAGATGAAAAGCTAACTCATTACCTACCCTATTTCACGATGGCAGACAAACGTCATAAAGACATCACCATTAAACATATGCTCACACACACCTCTGGAATTCCAAATATAGATGACTATGAATGGGATAAACCAGAATATGATGATGGTGCAGTAGAACGCTATACTAGAAGTCAAAAAGCTTTTAAACTCGATTTTACACCAGGTGAGAAATATAATTACAGTAATCCTGCATTTGATATTCTATGTGATGTAATTGCAAAGATTTCTGGGATGACTTTTGAAGACTATATGAAACGGCACATTTTTGAACCTATTGGCATGAAGAACAGTACCTTCTATAAACCTGAGGTGTCAAAAAATCTAGCTACACAACCTCATGTGCTAGGAGATAGCTTACAACTAGTGGTTAGTAAAATTTACCCTTACAACAGAAGGCACGCAGGAAGCTCTACGTTACATTCTAATGTTGAAGATATGTTACTGTGGGCAAGAGTCTATTTAAATAAAGGAAGCATTGATGGTAAACAAATTTACAGCGAGAAGTCTTATGAATTATTGACAACCGTTCATACACCAGAAGGCTTAAGAAAAGTATGCTTAAGTTGGTTTTTAGGTAAAATGAATGGTTCAGAAATATATAATCATACAGGAGGTGATACAGGTTATGCTACTTTCTTCGGTTTTATGCCAGAGCAGAAATCTGCAGTTGTAATGATGACCAATACCGACAGATTTCGGGCTTCAAACAATGCAGCAAGCATCTTAAAAAATTCCGTTTTTAACGACTCTCTCAAACCAAAAGCTCCAATTCATTACAAACTTAAAGACTACATACTTACAAAGGGGATAGAAAAAATGAAAGAAGTCTATTTTGCTGAAAAGCAAAAATCTCCACAGGATTATATGTTCAGAGGTGGGTATATAGACGATTTAGGGTATTGGTTGATTGATAGAAATCATCTAGAAAAAGCTTTAGATGTATTCAAATTTAATTTAGAGTTAGAACCAGAATATCCAGGATGGCCAGATAGTGTTGCCGATGCTTACAAAGCTATGGACAGCATAGATTTGGCAATAAAGTGGTACAAAAAAGCACTGGAAATAAAACCTGATCAGGAGTTCTCTATAAAAAAGCTAAATGAGTTACTGAAAAAAGAACTATAAAAATGACTATTTTAGACATCACCAAAAATTATTGGATCTCGTTAAACGTCTATAATTAAAACAACCAACTCAAAATGAATAGATCTAGCATTGCTATTACACTTATTTCTTTTCTTCTCCTCTGCTCTTGCGCAAGTGAAGACAAGAACACGAAACGTTCTGAAAGATTTCAATTTGCAAAACCCAGTGAAGTAGGGATGGTATTAGACAGCCTCGTCAAAATTGAAAAAATGGTAATGGATTTTGTAGATGCAAAAAAATATCCAGGAGCTGTAACATTGATAGCTAAAAACGGTAAAATTATCTACGAATCAGAAGTCGGATGGTCAGATTCATTAAGAACTGAATCTTATAGAAAAGATCATTTATTTCGAATGGCCTCTATGACTAAACCAAACTT
>TARA_R110002073_G_scaffold8207_7_pt1 | contig 61480 bp, 61 predicted proteins | sample TARA_R110002073 | Tara Oceans TARA_R110002073 (sample SAMEA4397174) | marine metagenome | biome: Polar Biome; feature: [DCM] deep chlorophyll maximum layer (ENVO:01000326); material: water (ENVO:00002006), including particulate matter (ENVO:01000060) such as... | depth 40 m
TCTAGAAAAGATGTAGATAATGACAGCAACTTATTCTGTGGCAGTGCAGCAGTAGGAGCAACCGATTTAATGAACTATGCCGCATTTATGAGATATGCCATTAGAGGTAGCGTAAAAGCAAAATACACAATGAAAAACTTAGGTTTTAGATGTGTAAAAGACATTAAAAAAGAAACACAATGAAACTTATAAAACACATATTATTTTTTGCAATTATTATTACATCATTCTCCACTTGTAAAGAAGCTACTTTAAATAAAAAAGAAGCCACTTTATATCAATGTCCGATGAAATGTGAAAAAGATAAAGTATATCATGAACCTGGAAGTTGTCCTGTTTGCAAGATGGACTTAAGGCCTCTCAATACAACAAGCTCAAAAGTTCTTTCTAATGATGAAATGTCAGATACTTCCATTTTTAACCTTACATCAAAATGGAATACAGAAGAAGGAGAAACAATTGAATTGAAAGACTTAAAAGGGAACACACTGGTGGTTGTCATGGTTTATACAACTTGCACCTCTGCTTGTCCAAGGTTAGCAGCCGATATGAGAAATATAGAAGAAAAAATACCTACTAAATACATAGACAACGTAAATTTCGTTTTGGTAAGTATAGACCCAGAAACGGACACTCCTAAGCGTTTAAAAGAATTTGCAAAGGAAAATTATATGGATGGAGAACAATGGACCTTATTACAAGGAACTGAAAGCGGAGTAAGAGAATTTGCAAATGTTCTAGCAATTAAATACAAGCAGATTTCTCCTTTAGACTTTTCTCATTCAAATATCATCAGTGTTTTTGACCCTCAAGGAGAGTTAGTGCATCAACAAGAAGGGCTGGGAGTTGACAATGAAGAAACAATTACTAAGATTTTAGCAACTGTTACAAAATAAAGAGAGGAAGATATTTAAAATGAAAAAAGGTTGTCTGAAAAGTCTTTTTGTATGTCAGTTCGAGCGCAGTCGATAATTTATAACTAATTGATTATTAAGAAACATCTCGACTGTGCTCGATGTGATATTTCTAGTATATATTACTTTTCAGACAGCCTTTTTACTTAGATCATTTTTTCTAAGAGAATTGATTTAGGATGTAAAATATTGTTCTCTAAATGAATGTGCTTATGCAAATCTTGCTCAAACTCATCTAGTTTAGCATACAATGCTTTAAATGTATTACAAGCTTCTTTGGGGGGAGTATAATTGTTAGTTAATCTTGAAATCTCTTTAAAAATATCACCAGCACTTTCATGTTCATGTTCCATCATACTTATAGGGTTGAAAATGGTTCCAAACAAAGGTTTATTTATTGAAGTTTCTTCCTTTTGAGATTCGGTTAACTGCTTTATATAAGGAAACAAAACTTGTTCTTCTTTCTGCATATGTGACAACAACTCATTTGCCACTTGATGAAATAAATCATTCACTTCAATTACTTCTGGATAATGATGTCCATGTACTTTAGCTACCTTAGTGGCATACTGAGAAATTAATGGTAAGTTTTCTCTTACATAGGTATGATGGACATTTTCTATATAAAGAATTAAGAAATCTAGCTCCCATTTATCATAATCTTCTATAACATCTTTTACCACATCAACTTCTGCGAGTTCTTTTTCTAGAACTGCTTGATCAACATTTTGCTTTATACAAGCTTTCTCTATAGAAATATTTCCTCCACAGCAAAAATCAATTCCGTGCTTTTTAAAAATATGTGCCGTTTTAATATTTTCTGTAACATAATTCGCTACTGTTTTTGCTTCTGATACTATCATCTTTTTTTATTTTTAGTTATAAATAATGTTGGTTTAATGGTGATCATAACCCAGCCCCAATTGTTTGTATTGTTATCTGAATTTACTTTCAAAATCTCCATTCCTTCTGAAGGAAACAGGTGAGAATAGCCCATTTTAAAGGCAATATCTTTCTGAAGCTTGTGAGAATAAACAATATCTAACTCACTCCCTAACCGCTTTTTGTTGGTTCCTAGTAAATCTGCCTGTGCTGAGAAATTATGATAGGCTAATAACAATGCTGATTTACCATTCAGTTTAAAATTTGAATTCACATAAATATCTTTCAAGCCTACATTATTGAGATGATTTCCTACATAGAAATAATCCATGAATCCATTAAACTTATGATTGGTTCCATAAAAAGGTGTGAATGCCTTGTTCTCTCCATTTGAAGGAGCTCCATGATCATTTCCACTTTGAATTTCTATACCTAATCCAAATGCTGCATTATTTGATACTTTGTAGCTAGCATCCAATCCTAATAGAGAAGCATTCAAGTCATTGTTAGCAACATCATTCCCAAATTGATAATAGAAGTTTCCTTTCAGCACAAGTCTTCCTTTTCCATACTTCATATGAGTCCCTAAAGTCTGACTATATCTAGTTTCATTATTATCGGAATTCACAACATCTATATATTGCAATCCATTATTTAAAAACAAAAAGCTTGCTGAAAAATGACTCCAATCTTTATGATACCATGCATATTGAAATGCTTTGTATGTTTTAGGAATGGTTAAAATAGTTCCAGTAATAGATTCTCCATCTTGATTAAAAGCGAAACCAAAATCTAACTTAGAAGTCTTTTTACTGAATTGCAATAAAGCTACATCATGGCTCCTCGCTTGTTGAGCCCAACCTACATTCCCAAAGATTCTACTATCGTCATAAATAATTTCTTGACGCCCTAATTTTAGTGCAAAGTCGGTATCTAGTTCTATTCTAGCCCAAGCTTGATGTATTGCTAGCCCACTATTATCTGAAGTATTTAATTGGGGAACATCTCCCCAGACTCTGATATCCTGTAAACTTAGATAGAAATGATATCCTGTAGTTTTGTAATACACTTTTAAACGAGCACGCTGCGAAACAAAAGCGGCAGGATCTACGTTATTTGGAAATAGCGCTTTAAACCCATGACGGTATTCAAATCGAGGTCGTAATTCTACATCAATTTTCACCTGTGCATTGGTATTTACAAGTGACATCATGCATGCAAAAAGCAATAGAGTACGTATAAACTTCATTTTAATAGTATTAAAAATTTATACGGTAAATTTCACTCTATTCTAAGAGCTAAATAATGATATTTATCATGAAACTAGTTTTAATTTTCTCCTATATCATTAACACCATCTACAACATTATCAGTTTCAATATTAATGCTTGCTATTTTCGTTCTAGCCTTTAATTTTCCATAAAATAAAATATATCCATAACAAAGAATCGTTAAGATAAAGGCAGTTTTAAAACCAAAGTTATCAATCAATCCTCCAAAGAGGAAAGGGATGATAGCTCCACCCACAATAGCCATACAAAGCAATCCTGAAGCCTGAGCTTTTAGATTTCCTAGCCCTTCTAGAGTCAACGTGAAAATGGTTGGAAACATAATGGAATTGAACAAACCAACAGCCAAAATAGACCACATAGAAATCAATCCTACTGTGCTTATAGAAATAAAAATCATAACAACTGCTAGGATAGCAAAAGTACTTAGCACTCTAGCAGGATGCATAATTTTTGTCAGATAAGCTCCAACAAAACGCCCTATCATGGCTCCTCCCCAATAAAATATGACAAAAATCCCTAACAAGGATTTTGGATCTGAATCAGAGAAAGTTTTATTGAATGTACTTGCAATTGTATTTGCAATACTCATCATAGTTTCATTTTGAGCTACAACGGCCCCTAAATTCATATCATGAAAATAGTTAACTAAAAAACTACCAATGGCGACTTCGGCTCCGACATAAACAAAGATCCCTAGAGCTCCCAACATCATTAATTTATTTTTCAATAGTGTAAAGTATCCACCTTTAGGGCTCTCTTGCATTACTTTAGGTAATTTGATAAAACCAAAAATCAATGCCAAAACACCAATAGACAAAGCAATCATGATAAATGGCGTTTGTACTGTAGCTGCTTCAGCAACAAAATACTCAGCTTTATCTGTAGAATTCAATAAACTGATTTCTTCAGAAGTTTTCACAGTATCGCTTAATAAAAACAGCGCACCTACAACTGGAGCTATGGTAGTTCCTAAAGAATTGAAGGCTTGCGATAAATTCAATCGACTTGAAGCTCCTTCTTCAGAACCCAATAAAGCAACATAAGGATTAGCAGCTACTTGTAAAACAGTAATTCCGCCTGCTAATGTGAAATATCCAATTAAGAATACACTAAAATTTCTGTATTCAGACGCAGGATAAAATAATAAGCAACCAATAGCCATCGTAATCAAACCAAGTACAATTCCTTTTTTATATCCTATTTTAGATAAAATGAATCCTGCTGGTAATGAAAAGACGAAGAATGCCATAAAAAAAGCAAACTGAACTAAAACCGTCTTTGCATACGACATTTCAAAAACATCTTTCAACCTTGGTACTAAACTATCGACCAAAACGGTGATAAATCCCCAAAGAAAAAACAAGGTGGTTAAAAAGATGAAAGCACTTCTATAGGATTTATTCGTTGACATAATTATGCTTTATTATAAAAATCTGATTTAATATTTATGTTTTCTTGGTCTTTGTATATGTTGTAGCTAAACCATTCATGAATCGAATATGCACCCGTTTCTCCTTGTTTATTTACTGCAATATAACCCACTTGAAAGTCTTTAAAATCCTTACCTGGCTTGTTTACAATTCTACCAATAGCCTCTTCACAAGCTTCTTGCGGAGACCTTCCTTGTCGCATTAACTCTACAATTAAAAAACTTCCTACAGTCTTTAACACCTCTTCTCCTAAACCTGTTGCTGATGCTCCACCAATTTCATTATCAACAAATAAACCTCCTCCAATAATCGGTGAATCTCCTACTCTACCTGCCATTTTGTAAGCCAATCCGCTTGTGGTACAAGCTCCTGAAATATTTCCATTTTTGTCTATTGCCAACATACCAATAGTATCATGATTTTCTATATTGATAATCGGTTTGTATTGCGATTTTACCTTCCATTTTTCCCACGCTTTCTTTGAAGCTTCTGTTAACAAATCTTCTCTTTCAAATCCTTTTGAAACCGCAAATTGCTCAGCTCCATCTCCAACCAACATCACATGAGGAGTATCTTCCATTACTTTACGAGCAACAGAGATTACGTGTTTTATATTTTTAACTCCAAGAACAGCTCCGTAATCACCTTTTTCATTCATAATACAAGCATCTAAAGTGACATTTCCATCTCTATCAGGTAAGCCTCCTTTTCCTACAGATTGCCCTTTCTCATTCGCTTCTTCAATTCTACAACCTTGCTCTACTGCATCTATTGCTGAACCTCCTTTTTCTAAAACTTTTGCAGCAGTTTCAACAGCTAAATCAGTTTTCCAAGTTGCAATAACTAATGGTCTAACTACTTTTCCTTTAGAGGCCAGAGCAACTGAACCACCTTCTTTTTTTGTTTCGCAACCCACAGCATTAACAACTGCTACAACTCCTAAAGTTGACAAGGATGCATTTTTTATAAAATTTCTACGTTTCATTTTGATTTGTTTGTTCTTATTGTCAGTCTGAGCTTGTCGAAGACGGTTCTAGTATTCGAAAGATACTTCGACAGGCTCAGTATGACATTTTGTTATTTAATTTGTATTTCATCCACAAAAATCCAAGATCTTCCATCGTGTGGATACCCTAGATGCCACTCAGGAAGTACTCCTAATTTTTTAGCTACAACTTTTATGTATCTTGATTTTATTTTTTTAGAAATCTTAACATTTTGCATTTCTACTTCATCAGTATTGAATGGCTTAGGTGACTTTTCTGAATGTAATTTTGTAAAGTTCTTTCCATCCATAGAGTGATAAATCAGTACATCTGTTGGTAAGAAAATCCAGCTACGCTGATCCCTTAAAAAATTAACTTGAACAGAAGAAATTTCTTTTTCACTTCCCAAATCTACAATTGCAATCACATCTTCATTCCAATAGCCTTGCCATGTTCCTGTTCTAAAATCTTCTGCTCCCACGATCCCATCAATTAAAGCATTGTTTCCTCCTGCATTGTATTGATTCGCATACTTGGTTTTTAATTCAATTTTAATATTCGGATCTATCTTGTAAAAATCAGTAGTAATAGTCGCACTCTTATTATCTCCATTCTGAGCATATACTTTTAACGTCGATTTATCTGAGATTGTAAATGGAGTTGAATACTTTACAAAATTTCCATCTAAAGAATAAAAAATAGAAGCTTCTTTGTCTACCACATCTAAGGTGATTTTCGTACTTCCTTTAAAGGCAACTTTCCCTTTGGCGATAAACGGTGCAGGAACAATTTTATGATCTTTAATTTCTGTTGAAGGAATGTAATCATCTTGAGTTCCCCATTCTGTTGGAATGTTTATCATTTCAAAAACCAAGCTCCCTCCGTTAACAATATCACTATGATTGATATAAGAGTATGGATATTTTTTCCCATTTAAATAAACAGCTTTGATATATTTATTTTCTTCAGATAAAGATTCTGCAGCTATTGTAAATGTTTTTCCATTTTCTAAATTAATGGTTGCTTTGTCAAACAACGGACTCCCAATGATATATTGATTGGATGCTGGTGTAACTGGGTAAAACCCTAAAGAACTAAAAATATACCAAGCACTCATTTGTCCGCAATCTTCATTTCCTGAAATTCCATCTGGAGTATTGGTATACAGTTCTGTTAGAATCTGACGAACCTTCTCTTGCGTTTTGTGTGGTTTATTCACAAAATTGTACAAGTATGCCATATGGTGACTCGGTTCGTTTCCATGCGCATATTGTCCAATCAAACCAGTAATATCAGCCTGACTTCTTCCTGAAGTTTCATTATTGGCAGTGAATAGTTTATCTAATTGGTTTTCTAAGACTTGTTTCCCTCCTAATAAATTAGCAAATCCGCTAATATCTTGAGGTACATAAAAACTGTATTGCCAAGAATTGGCTTCTGTATAATTGAAATTTACTTCATAAGGATCAAAAGGTGCAAACCATGTATTCCTGAAACGACCTCTCATAAATAAGCTTTCTGGATCAAAAATATTTTTATAAAACTGAGCTCTTTCTGTATATGTTTTATAATCTTCTTCTTTTCCCATTGCTTTTGCCATCTGAGCAATTGTCCAATCGTCATAGGCATATTCTAAAGTCTTAGAAACCGATTCCGATTCTTTTTCCACAGGAATAAATCCGAATGCTTTATAACTCTCTAAACCTAATTTATCACGAGTCGCAGAATGCTTCATTGCCTTTAAAGCTTTCTCAGTATCATAGTCTTGAATTCCTTTTAAATAGGCATCTGCAATTACAGGAACCGCATGATAACCAATCATACAACCTGTGTAACAAGCCGATAAATCCCAAATGGGCATAATACCACCTTCATCATACTTGGCTAAAAAAGTATTGATAAAATCGTTGGTTCTGTCTTGTTCTAAAATTGTATACAGAGGATGAGCAGCACGATAGGTATCCCACAAAGAGAACACTGTATAATATTCAAAATCTTTGGTTTCATGAATCTTTAAATCCATTCCACGATAGCGTCCATCTACATCTTGATACAAGTTTGGAGCAATCATCGTATGATACATCGAAGTATAAAAATTGGTTTTGTAATCTTCGTTTGTTCCTTCAATGACAATTTTCTCTAATTGTTTCTCCCAAATCTCTTGTGCTTCCTTTTTTACTTGCTCAAAAGTTTTGTCTGCAAGTTCCGCTTCCATATTCTTCTTTGCCCCTGCTTCATCAACTGGGCTGATTCCAATCTTCACATATACAGGTTCGTTATTTGGATTGTCCAATTCAAAACCGACCAAACTCCTATCTTTATTGTATTCAGCAGATTTAATAGGATGTGAAAAAGTCATATGATAAAACAACATTTGCTTTGTTGCCCATGCTTTTGAATAGCGATAACCAGAAACGGTATTTTTATCTTTTTGATCAATATGAAAATCTAACAATTCATCTCTGTGCTGAAGATCAAGTATTACAATCTGATTCTCAGCAGAAGGGAATTTATATTGATGTATTCCACTTCTTTTAGAAACAGTCAATTCTACATCAATTTTGGTGTCATCTAAATGTACTTTGTAATATCCGGGTTCTGCAACTTCGTTCTCATGAGAAAAATGAGCTCTGTATCCTTTTTCACCATCAGCTCCATTACTAAAAACAGCTTCATTTGTAGGCATCAATAAAATATCTCCATAGTCCGAAACTCCTGTTCCGCTTAAATGTGTGTGTGAAAACCCATAGATATACTCATCTGAATAATGATATCCAGAACAACCATCCCAACCGTCCAACCGCGTATCTGGACTCAACTGCATCATTCCGAATGGCATCGTAGCTCCAGGATAGGTATGCCCATGCCCACCAGTACCAATAAATGGATTTACATAAGAAATGAGAGATTGATTTTTTTCAGCAATAGAGGGAATCTCTTTGTCTTGACATGATAAAAAAATCATTGTTAAAACAAATAGAACGTAATATTTGTTCTTCATTGAGTTCAGTTGTTTATTTTTATGAACCGAAGATACTAAAAATGCGTTATCAAAATTACATCATTCTTTTCATCCTCTTTTTATCATTTGGTTGTCAAAAAGAACTTCAAAAAATTAAAGAAATAGCAATTATTCCACAACCGCTAGAACAGACTATTCAAGAAGGTAGCTTTGAGTTTACTGAAGGTATTTATTTTAGTGTTGATCCAAATCTTTCTTCTACAGCTAATTATTTTAAAGACTTTTTGAAATCTGAAACTGGAATTACTCTTGATACTATACCTAACATTAAAAGAATTCAATTTTCAATTAATACAAGTATTAAAAATGATGAGGGGTATGAATTAAAGATAAATCCAATTCAAATCCAGATTAATGCAAAAACTGAAAAAGGTGCATTTTATGCCATACAGACACTACTACAATTATTCCCTGTTCAAATAGATAAAAATAGACCTATCGCAATTCCATGTATTGAAATTAAAGACCAACCTCAATTTAAATATCGTGGTATGCATCTGGATGTAGGGAGACATATGTATTCGGTAGACTTCATTAAAAAATATATTGACCTGATGTCGCGTTTAAAAATGAACACCTTTCATTGGCACCTAACGGAAGATCAGGGGTGGAGAATTGAAATTAAAAAGTATCCTAAATTACAGGAGGTTGCTGCGTATAGAAAAGAAACATTGATAGGACATTATAGCGACCAACCTCATCAGTTTGATGGAAAACGTTATGGTGGGTTTTATACACAAGAACAAATCAAAGAGATTATCGCTTATGCTCAAGAGCGACAAGTCACTATCATTCCTGAGATTGAAATGCCAGGACATTCACAAGCTGCTATAGCTGCGTATCCTGAATTAGGGTGTACTGGAGAGCAAGTTGAAGTAGCCACCAAGTGGGGCGTTTTTGAAGAGGTATATTGTCCGAAAGAATCGACTTTTAAATTTCTAGAAGACGTGATTGATGAGGTGGTCAATTTATTTCCCGGAAAGTACATTCACATAGGAGGTGATGAAGCTCCAAAAACTCGATGGAAGAATTGCAATCATTGCCAGAAGCTTATCAAACAGAAAGGCTTAAAAGACGAACATGGTTTACAGAGTTATTTTATTTCCAGAATGGAGAAATACATCAACTCAAAAGGAAAACAAATTATTGGTTGGGATGAAATTTTAGAAGGTGGTTTAGCTCCCAATGCTACTGTGATGTCCTGGCGAGGAACCGATGGTGCTGTTCAAGCGGCAAAAGAGCATCACGATGTAATTTTAACTCCGGGCTCTCATTGTTATTTCGACCACTATCAGTCTGACAATGAAAAGGAACCTTTGGCAATTGGAGGGTTTCTTCCTTTAGAGAAAGTTTACTCGTTCAATCCAATTCCAGATGAATTAACAAAAGAAGAATCGAAATATGTACTAGGCGCTCAAGGTAATGTTTGGACAGAATACATGGCTACCGAAAAGAAAGTAGAATATATGGCATTTCCAAGAGTTCTCGCTTTGAGTGAAGTGGTTTGGTCTTCTCCAAAAAATAAAAATTACGAAGATTTTATAAAGAGATTGGAACAGTATCAAAAACGATTGGATAAACTCGATGTGAATTATGCCAACCATATTTATGAAGTGAAGGGCGAATTGAAAAATGATACTGGACAATTAACTTATGAATTGAGTTCTACGGCAAAAACACATCCTATTTATTATTCAACTGATAATAAAACACCTTATCAGGTTTATATGAGCCCAATTCAAGTTGATACATCCATGATTATTAAAGCGGTTGTTTTGAATGGTGAAAAGAAAGTTTTAGGGAATCCCTTTGAGCAGAAAATCAATTTTCACAAAGGTGTTGGCACAAAAGTATCCATTAATAAAGAACCACATCCTTCTTACAATGCTGGCGGTAAACAAGCATTAATAAATGGAATCTCAGGAAACAACAAGCGTTATGGAGATAAAGAGTGGCTAGGGTTTTCTGGAGAGGATGTTGAGATTACCATTGAATTCGAAAAACCAACCAAAATCAATTCGATTTCTACACGATTTCACAATGGAAACGGACAATGGATTTATGCTCCGAAAGAGATAGGGTTCAGTTTTCAACTTGAAGACAAAAGAACAATTAATACTATTCAACGAATCAAAAACAAGAATAATATACTGGTAGATTATTCATATGAAATGGAAACAACGTCAGTTATAAAAATCGAAATAGTAATAAAAAACTACGGAATCATCCCTGAAGGAAAACAAGGAGCTGGTCACAAGGCTTGGACGTTTATTGATGAAATAATTATAGAATAAAGTGTCAGCCTGAGCCTGTCGAAGGCAATTTAAAAAAGATGTTTCGACAAGCTCAGCATGACAAAGAGAAAATACTGTCAGTTCGAGTGAATTTTTGAAGAATGAAAAAATTTATATCGTGAACCAAAAACATCTCGATACAATTTTGAGAGAAAAAACTCAAAATCACTCGATGTGACAAACATAATACAAATATGATCCTAGAAATCTGTGCAAATTCATATCAATCGGCAATCAATGCAGAAAAAGTAGGTGCTGATCGTATAGAATTGTGTTCTGAATTGGCCATTGGAGGTATTACTCCCTCTTATGGATTATTGAAAAAGGTTATATCAGAATTGACCATTCCTGTTCATATACTAATTCGCCCAAGAAGTGGAAATTTTACATACTCAGATGAAGAATTCGACATCATGAAAGAGAACATTACACTCTGTAAAGAGATAGGATGTACTGGAGTTGTTTCAGGTGTATTACATGCTAATAACACTATTGATATTAAACGAACTCAGGAACTCATTAAGCTTTCAAAACCGATGAGTTTCACATTTCATAGAGCTTTTGATGTTGTCTTAGATTCAAAAAAGGCAATGCAACAATTAATTAACATGGGAGTCGATAGGATTTTGACTTCTGGTCAAAAAGAGAAAGCTGAACAAGGAATTGACTTACTAATTGAACTTCAAAGTATTGCTGAAGATAAAATCATCATCATGCCAGGAAGTGGAATCAATGTAAACAATGCTCACTTTTTTAAAGAAGCTGGATTTAAAGAAATTCATACGTCAGCTTCAAAAGTAATCTTTACTAATGATGATTCTTATTTTGGCAACACACAACAAACCATTTCTGATGTTTCGACGATTAAAGACATTTTAAAAATTATTAGAAATGAAGAATAGTATATTCTTACTTCTTTTTTCTTTACTCCTTTTTGGTTGTCAGCCGAAAGAGAAACTACCCATTATTCAAAATCTAAATGATAATTGGCAATTTAGATCCAATAACACAAACAGTTGGTATTCTGCTACTGTCCCAGGAAATGTGTTTACAGATTTACTAGATCATAAGATCATTGAGGATCCATTTATCAAAACCAATGAAGAAAAAGTACAATGGGTTTCCGATTCCTCTTGGGTGTATAAAACAACGTTCACTATTGATAAAAAAACACTTTCAAAGAAACATATAGAACTCAATTTTGAAGGTTTAGACACGTATGCTAAAGTATACTTAAATGATAGTTTGATTCTGAAAGGGGATAACGCCTTTCGTCAGTATACTACATCTGTAAAATCATTATTAAAAAAACAAAACACGTTACGAATTGAATTTGAAAGTACTCAAATTCAAGAGGAAAAAGAAAAGAAGAAACTAGGATACGAATTACCCGAAGGAAATCGAATTTTCACTAGAAAAGCACAGTTTCAATATGGTTGGGACTGGGGGCCTAAACTAAACACTTCAGGGATTTGGAAAGATATTTTCATCAAGGCTTGGGATGATACAATTATTAATGAAATTTATATTAATCAAGAGTTATCTTCAAAAGATAAAGCTATTCTAAATGCTGAATTAGAAATTATCAATCTGTACAATTCTAAGGCTGAAGTTTGGGTAGAAGTAAATGGAGAAATTCAGAAACATTATATTGACTTTCAAAATAATGGGTCTAACTATACAATTCCAATTACCATAGAGAATCCAGAACTTTGGTGGCCTCACAATTTAGGGAAACCGCACCTTTATACAATTAATTTTAAAATTTTTGTAGATGGGACATTTGTAGACGAAAAACAAGTTAAACATGGAATCCGAACCATTGAATTAGTCACAGAAAAAGATAGCATTGGAGAATCTTTTTATTTTAAAGTAAATGATGTTCCTGTCTATGCAAAAGGAGCTAATTATATTCCTCAAAACAGTTTTCAGAACAAAGTCACCAAAGAACATTACAACAAGTTATTAGATGATGTTGTTGACGCCAATATGAACATGCTCCGCGTTTGGGGTGGTGGTATTTATGAGAATGATGAATTCTACGAGTTATGTGATGAAAAAGGAATTTTAATTTGGCAAGACTTTATGTTTGCTTGCGCCATGTATCCAGGAGATAAAGAGTTTCTTGAGAATGTACAGCAAGAAGCAACCAATCAAGTTAAGCGATTACGAAATCACGCTAGTATTGCCTTATGGGCTGGTAATAATGAAAATTCAGAAGGCTGGCATCGTTGGGGATGGAAAAATGGACGATCAGAAGATGAGAAAAAAGAAATTTGGGACAATTACTTAAAAGTATTTGACAGTATTTTACCCAATACAGTCAAAAATTTAAGTCAAACTTCCTATTGGGAAAGTTCGCCAAAATACGGTCGTGGAAATCCGAACTACAAAACAGAAGGAGACGCACACGATTGGTGGGTTTGGCACGATGGCTATCCTTTTGAACATTTCGAAGAAAATGTACCCAGATTCATGAGTGAGTTCGGGTTTCAATCCTTTCCGAGTTTTGAAATTATTAATTATATCAATCAAAAGGATTCAGTTGACATAGATACAGATGCCATGAAATCTCATCAGAAACATTCTAGAGGTTTTCAGTTGATGGATGAATATATGAAACGAGATTACCTTGTTCCTATTTCAGATGAAGATTACGTATATGTAAGTCAGTTATTGCAAGCCAAAGGAATTACCATGGGAATTGAATCACAACGTCGCTCTAGGCCATATAACATGGGAAGTTTGTTTTGGCAATTAAATGATTGTTGGCCAGCAATCTCTTGGTCTAGTATTGATTATTTCGGGAATTGGAAAGCATTGCATTATAAAGCAAAGAAATCATTTAAAAACGTCTTAATATCTACTAAGAAAACAACATACGATTATGACACCTATATCATAAATGACTCCTTGGTTGATTTAGAGGGAACTTTGAAACTAAAAATTATTGATTTTTATGGAAAAGAAATTTGGTCTAATTCTAAAGATCTCAAAGTTAAAGCAAATTCTAGTCAGAAAGTATATCACATTCCTCAAGCAGATATTTATGAAGCTGGTTATGTATATATCATTGAATTTAATGAGGCTTCATCATATTACTATTTTACCAAACCAAAAAAATTAAAACTACCTAAAGGGGTTATTGAAAAAGAAATTAAAAAGACTAAAAGCGGATTCTCAATTACTTTACAAAGTACTGTTTTGCAAAAGGATGTATTTCTATCAACGAAGGAAAAAGGTCATTTTTCAAATAACTACTTTGATTTGCTACCAAATGTCTCAAAAAAAATCTTTTTAGAAACCACAACTAAATCATTGAATGATTTAAAAATTAAGAGTTTGAATTCGATTTACAAAACCGATTTAAAATAAGCAATCACTTTTTCTAATCCTTCGTCTATTTCAATTGTCGGTTCCCAGCCGTTCAACATCTTTTTAGCTAAAGAAATATCAGGTCGTCTTTGCAAAGGATCATCCTCTGGTAAAGATTTAAAGATAATTTTAGAAGTAGAGTTTGTCATTTTTAATACTTTCTCCGCCAATTCTAGCATAGAAAACTCTCCTGGATTTCCAATATTTACGGGTCCAATTACATCTTCAGAAGTATCCATCATACGAATCATGGCTTCAACCAAATCGTCAACATATTGAAAACTTCTGGTCTGTTTTCCATCACCATAAATGGTTAAATCCTCTCCTTTTAAAGCTTGAACGATAAAGTTTGAAATCACTCTTCCATCATTAGCATTCATACGTGTACCGTAGGTATTAAAAATACGAATGATCTTAATTCTTACATCTTTTTGCTTGTGATAATTGATAAACAAAGATTCTGCGCAACGCTTACCTTCATCATAACAAGAACGCAAACCAATTGGGTTTACATTTCCCCAGTAATTCTCCGGCTGTGGATGCACTGTAGGATCACCATAAACTTCACTAGTAGAAGCTTGTAATATTTTTGCATTCACTCTTTTTGCCAATCCTAACATGTTTGTAGCACCAACAACAGATGTATTGATGGTTTTAATAGGGTCATGTTGATAGTGAATAGGTGAAGCTGGACATGCTAAATTATAAATCTCATCAACCTCAGCATAATATGGCTCTGTAATATCATGACGCACCAATTCAAAGAATGGGTTCTCAAGCAGGTGAAGAATATTTTTTTTACTTCCTGTAAAATAATTGTCGAGACAAATTACTTCATTTCCTTCCTTTAACAATCGTTCGCATAAATGCGAACCTATAAAGCCTGCTCCTCCAGTAACTAGTATTTTTTTCACATTAAAAAATTTACATTCGTAAAAGTAAGTTCTTTCTTTGAAAACTGCGCTATATCTAGAGTAACTTTATGCTTTAAAAAACATCTTCGGAAATTGTTTCTCTGGATCTCTCCCTAGAAATTTAATGTAAAAACTCGATTTTAAAAAAGCTAACCCATACCCAAAGAACTGTACAAAAACAGCAAGAACAGATAGTAAACCAACAAGCAAGTTCTTGTTTTTAACTGTTGAATCTAACAAGATAAGTCCCAAATAAAATCCTAATGGTAATAATACAAATGGATTAATCAGTATTGATAGCGCTATTGAAAAAAGGACAAAGAAAACAAAGAGTGTCGGGAACCAAAACGTAATTTTCTCCGTTGATGGATGCCATTTGTTAAGAATAGGTCTTGCCATTCCAAACTTTTGTACCTGTGTATGAAACTTCTTCCAAGAAATTCTTCTTTTATGATACACAAAAGCGTTGGGTAAAAAGCCTGTTGTAAAACCTGCTTTTATGATTCTCTGCGAAAGATCTGGATCTTCTCCTGGGTGAATTCTAGAAAAACCTTTTGTCGCTTCAAAAGCTGCCCTGGAAATACCCATGTTAAAACTTCTTGGTTCAAATTTCTGAATACTCTTTTTACTACCACGTATCCCTCCTGTTGTAAACAAGGAAGTCATAGTGTAATTAATTGCCTTCTGTAAATTTGTAAAACTATCATGAGCTGCATCAGCTCCTCCAAAACAATCTAAGTAGTTTTTTCCTAAAAAAGCATCAATTTCAGAAAGGTAATGAGACGGGAGTATCACATCTGAATCGAGAATGATAAAGTAATTTCCTTTAGCATGCCTCATACCATAATTCCTACTATCTCCTGGTCCAGAATTCTCCTTTAAGTAATATCGAATGGAGAGTTGTGATTCATACTTTTTAATAACGCTATCACTTTTTAAAGTAGAACCATCTTCAATAACACATACTTCAAAAAAACCATCAAAATCCTGATCGACCAGACTAGCCAGAAGTTCATCCATTTCATCTGGACGATTGTACACTGGAACAATAATTGAATATGCAGGTTTCACAGTCGAAAATTTTAAAAAGAAAAACGCAAACCTTAAAGGCTTGCGTTTTCAATATCTATGATATTTTTTACTCTTCAGTAAATTTATCCATTACAGCATCACTTACTCCCATGTTAGAGAAACCTCCGTCATGGAATAAATTTTGTAATGTTACTTTTTTCGTTAAATCTGAGAATAATGAGATTGTATAATCTGCACATTCTATAGCTGTTGCATTTCCTAATGGAGACATTTTCTCTGCATAGGCTAAGAAACCATCAAATCCTTTTACTCCACTACCAGCAGTTGTTGGTGTAGGAGACTGAGAAATGGTATTTACTCTTACTTTATGATCTCTTCCAAAGAAGTAACCAAAACTACGTGCAATACTTTCTAAATAGGCTTTATTATCAGCCATGTCATTATAATCTGGAAAAACACGTTGTGCAGCCATATAAGTCAATGCTACAATACTTCCCCATTCACTCATCGCTTGTTTGTTATAAAGTACATTCATTACTTTATGAAAAGAAACTGCTGAAACATCCCAACCTTTGGTTGTAAAATCATACTTAGAATCTGTATAATGACGTCCTTTACGAACATTTACAGACATTCCGATAGAATGCAATACAAAATCGATTTTACCTCCTAAAATCTCCACAGATTTTTCTACAAGATTTTCTAAATCTTCCATAGAAGTTGCATCCGCAGGAATAATTTCTGATCCGGTTTTCTCTGCTAATTCTTTAATTGCTCCCATTCTCATGGCGATAGGCGCATTTGTTAGAACAAAAGTAGCTCCTTCTTCATGTGCTCTTTCTGCTGTTTTCCATGCAATAGAATTTTCATCCAATGCTCCAAAAATAATTCCTCTTTTTCCTTTTAGTAAGTTATAAGACATACCTTAAAATTTAGTTTTAATTTGCTGGCAAATATACTCGATTAATTTAACAATTCCCTTGCGTGTGTTATGGCGCTATCAGAAATATTCTTTCCACTTAGCATTTCTGCAATCTCTACAATTCTCTCGTCTTCGGACAATTGTTTTAAGTTGGTTATCGTTGTATCTGCTGATTCTTCCTTGTATACTTTGTAGTGTTGATTTCCTTTGGCTGCAATCTGAGGCAGATGTGTAATTGTGATTACTTGCATTTTCTGACTCATTTGGTGCATAATATTTGCCATTTTATTAGAAATCTCTCCAGAAACACCCGTATCAATCTCATCAAAGATGATGGTAGGCAACTGACTATTCTCAGACATCACTTTCTTGATGGCTAACATAATTCTTGACAGCTCCCCTCCAGAGGCTACTTTTTTCAACTCTCCAAATTGCCCTCCTTTGTTTGCTGAGAACAAAAACGAAAGTTCATCTTTTCCATTTTTAAAATACTTGCCTGATGGATGTATTTCAATAGAAAAACGTGCTTGTGACATTCCTAAGTCTATTAAAATGCTTTCTAGCTGTTTAGACAACTTAGGGATAATAGATTTTCTAGCCTTAGAAATAGCGACAGCCAAATCATCTAATTTAGCAGCAATCACCTCTACTTCTTTTTCTTGATCTAAAAGGAATTGCTCTGCATTTTCTACAACAGCTACCTTTTCGGATAATTCTCCTTGAATTTTCAATAACTCAGCATTGGAAGCTACATAATGTTTCTTTTGCAAGTTGTAAATCAACTGCAAACGGTCATTTAATTGCTCGGCTTCAGTAGGATTAAAATCGATATTCTCATTCGAATTTTCAAGCTCTTTTGCAATATCATCTAACTCAATATTTAGGCTAGTAATCCTTGATGCTAATTCTTGGTATTCTTTAGAGTAAGACGAGATTTTATTCAAGTTGTTCTCTAAGGTGTTCAATAGCGTTTGGATACCTATGTTATCATCCAAAGTAATCTGTAATGCTTCTGATAAATTGAGTTTAATCTCTTCTACGTTGTTTATTTTCTCTAACTGTTCTTCCAATTCTAATTGCTCATCTTCTATTAAATTGGCTTCAATCAGTTCATTATATAAATGCAAATTGTAATCGTATTGTTGATTTGCTTCACGTTGATTCTGCAAAAGTTCATCTAATTTTTTCTTCGCCTTATGATATTGTGACAAATCTCTTTTATATGAATCTAACTTTGTACTATTCTTAGCAAAAGCATCTAATAATTGAAATTGAAACTGTTGATCTGAAAGTTGTAAGGTTTGATGTTGAGAATGAACATCAATCAATTTGGATTTTAACTCGCTTAATACCGATAGTGTTACAGGAGTATCATTAACAAAAGCTCTCGACTTTCCTGAAGGAAGAATTTCTCTTCGAATAATGGTATTGGATTCATAGTCTAAATCTTGAAATTCAAAAAAAGATTCAAGATTGTACTGATTAATTCTTAATTGAGCCTCAACAACACATTTATTATTGTTGTCTTTTAAAGTTGAAGAATCCGCTCGATTTCCTAACACCAATCCTAATGCTCCTAACAATATTGATTTACCTGCACCCGTTTCTCCAGTAATAATAGACAAACCCGATTGAAAATCAATGTGTAACTCATTGATTAGCGCGTAATTTTTTATGGATAGTGATGTTAGCAAATATATATGTTTCGAAAACTAAAATTAATTAATTTTTCTCCACTTACTGCTATTATTGGGTGAGATTTTTTGAAGTACTGTTAACAATCTCTGTGTACTCCTTGTACTAGGCCCATCAGAATAGAGATTAACAATTTCGTCTGCTTTTGCATCAAAGAACACTCGAAGTAAAGGATTTCCAATGACCTTATTAAATAATCTATCAAGTACTATAATATTGTTTTCAATGGTTTGTTTTCCTTTCGCTTTGTCTTCGGCAAATACATCAAATCCATTTCTGTGGTAATTATACAACACAGAACGGAACTGTCTTAGATTTGAAGACAGTAAATTGTCTATTAATTGAAATCTGTTTTGAGTTCCTACTTGATTAGACCATGCACTCAAACCACTTTGTTGGGCTTGTAACATAGTGTTCTCAGCTTGTTTTAAAGCTGCTTCCCCTCCATTCAATTTAAAAGTATCTCCATCAACTCCAATAATTACATAGGTGTAAAATGTAATCATTGATATTAAATTAGAATCAAATGAAGTCGGATTATAAATTAGCTGATCAAACTCATTATATCGAAAATTAAAATCAGTGTCTCTAATATTTAGAATAGGTGTCTCGTAGGAAGAACCATAAACTGGCCTGGTAGATTGAATTTGAATTGTCCCCTGAAAAGTATTGTTATCTCTCTTGGTAATGATAATATTCATTGCACAATTAATACGCTCTTGTGGTTTTACATTTCTGTTTGTCCACTTCTTTTGATTGACAAATTCTGAAATTGATTTCTCTAAAGTTCTGAAAATTTGCTTATTAGACCCAGCAACTTGTTCATCGTTGATTGTCACCAAACAATTTAGCTCTTGGCTACTGAGGGTGATTGAAAAAAGAACAATAAGAATTCCTAAGATATTACGCATCAAGTCTCTTTAATATTTCATTAATAATGTCTTCAGCAACGGCTACTTTAGATTTCAATTCGAACTCAACTTTATTTTTGTTTTTATCAATAAAGGTAATCTTATTGGTTTCTGTTGCAAAACCTGCTCCTTTATCTTTTAAAGAATTTAAAACGATAGCGTCTAAATTTTTTCTTTCCAATTTAGACATTGCATGCTCAAGTTCATTATTGGTTTCTAATGCAAATCCCACTAAAAACTGTTGCTCTTTTATTTTTCCTAAAGATGCTAAAATATCTTTTGTAGGCTCTAATGCTACTTCTAACGCTGTATCTTTCTTTTTTATTTTCTCAGCAACTACATTTTTAGGTCTGTAATCTGCTACGGCTGCAGAAAGTATTGCTATATCTGAATCTGAGAAGTGACTATGACTTGCTTTATACATTTCTTCAGCAGTAACAACATTAATTCTTTTAATCAAAGAATGATAAATTGTTTCATGACTTGGTCCAGTAATCAAAATAACCTCTGCGCCTAAGTTAGCCGCCGAATTTGCAATGGCAAATCCCATTTTACCGGAAGAATGATTTCCTATAAAACGAACAGGGTCTATAGCTTCATAAGTTGGTCCAGCTGTAACGAGTATCTTTTTACCTTTTAACGGTAATTTTGAAAGTACGTCTTTCTCTATAAAAGAAACAATCTCTTCTGGCTCTGCCATTCTCCCCTCTCCAATCAATCCACTTGCCAATTCACCGCTTGTTGCAGGAATCATATTATTTCCGAAATCTTGAAGTTTTTTGAGGCTTTCTATAGTTGATGGATGCTTATACATATCCAAATCCATTGCTGGAGCAAAATACACTGGACATTTAGCAGAAAGATAGGTTGCTAATAACAAATTATCACAGACTCCATTTGTCATTTTCGACAAAGTATTTGCAGTTGCTGGTGCTATGATCATATAATCTGCCCACAATCCTAATTCTACATGATTGTTCCACAATTCGTTTTCTTCTTCTTTGTTATAAAAAGTAGAATGAACCGGATTTTTAGAAAGTGTGGAAAGCGTAAGTGGTGTAATAAAATCTTTTGAGGCAGGTGTCATAATTACCTGAACTTCTGCCCCAGATTTTATCAATAAACGAACCAAGCTGGCCGTTTTATAAGCGGCAATTCCGGCTGTAATGCCTAATAGAATCTTTTTACCGCTTAGTATAGACATTATTCAGTCTCTGGAATTCTGTGGTATACTTTACTCTCTAACCACTCTTCAACAGCTATCGCAGTAGGCTTAGGTAATTTTTCGTAAAACTTAGAAACTTCTATCTGCTCTTTGTTTTCAAAAACTTCTTCTAAACTGTCGTTGTAAGTTGCAAACTCATCTAACTTTTCAACCAACTCCTTTTTTAAATCGGTATTGATTTGTGTTGCTCTTTTCGCAATAATTGAAATTGCTTCATAGATATTCTCAGTTGAAGCTTCAATTGCGTCTTTGTTGTAAGTTACCGTAGTAACTGGAGCTTTTGTTTCTTTATAGTTCATATTTAACTCTTTACTAACTGTTTTTGTTCTTTTTGTATTGTCGCTAACATCTTATCAGAATCGGATAAGTATTTTGTGCTAGGAAAATTTCTTTTCAACTTATCATAAGCGCTTATAGCATCTTTGATACGTTCTTCTTTTCTTCTTGGTCCACTTACCAATACTAAATCATGATATGCTTTTAGTCTATAGTATAGTGCTTCTTCTTTTAACGTAGTTCCTAAATAATCTGAAATTAAATTATCAAAAACTACTATAGCAGCATTGTAATTTCTAAAATCTGTAACTGCCGTTCTATAGTAGGTTTTACCAATTTCAAAAGCTTTCCTTTCTAGTTTAAGTTGCAACTCAGAATAATGTTTATTGGCTTCCTCTAATCTAGAAGAATTAGGGAAGTCATTAATAAACGCCTGAAAAGCTACCAATGCTTTGTTTGTATCTGTTTGCTCTAAACTATGAATTGGAGATCCTAATTTGTAGCTATAGGCTGATAAAAAAGAAGCTTCTTCTAATTTTGAACTACTAGGATAATTCTTTGTAAACCTATCGAAGTAATATGCAGAAACAACGTAATTCTTCTCATTAAAATTAGATTGCGCTATCATAAATTGTATACGCTCCATTTGAGGCTTCCCTGCATAAGGTGCAGTTATCTTCGCAAAAAGTCTCAATGCTTTAGAATACTCTTTGGATTCATATTTCTTCACAGCCATTTTGTATTGATCTTCAACAGCACCTTTATTCAGTACTTTATGATATTCACTACAAGATGCCAACAATAAAATGGCTAAAAAATTTGTTGCTAAAATTTTGATTTTTCGCATTCGGCAAAAATAAGGATTTTAAATGGATTACTAAAACACAATTTTCTATTAAAATTGCTTGGGCAAGTAAGCACAAAAACTCTTAAAAGCTAGATAAAATCTTATTAAATGTTTGTTAATTTGGCTGTGGTGGTGCTTGTGTACCGATCAATCGTTTTACATCGTTATCAAACAGATACAAGCCTCCTTTATCGTCTCCAATTAAATTAATCTTATCTAAGATATTTCTAGCCAACGCTTCTTCTTCAATTTGCTCAGAAACATACCACTGTAAGAAGTTGTGAGTAGCGTAGTCTTTTTCTCTTAAAGAGATGTCAACTAAATTGTTAATCGATTCAGAAACCTTTACCTCATGCTCAAATAAATTTTCAAACATTTCTTTAAAAGACCCAAACTCAGTTGGCGGTGCTGAAAGTTCAGAAACAATAGCGTGTCCTCCTCTTTCGTTAATGAATTTTATCATTTTTAACATATGCTCTCTTTCTTCATCAGAATGTGCATACATAAAAGTTGCTACACCTTCAAAACCTAAGGTTTCAGCCCATGATGCCATTGCTAAATATACTTGAGAAGATTCTGCTTCTACTGCTACTTGTTTGTTTAACGCACTTTCAATTACTTTGGATAACATAGTTTTTATTCTAAATTTTGAACAAAATTAGCAATTTCTTTTTGAAGTGTTGTAGATGCTTTTACCAAAGGCAAACGAACTTCGTCTGAAGTAATGTTTAATTCTTGTAAAACTGCTTTTATTCCAGCAGGATTATTCTCCGAAAAAATTAAGTCTATCATACCCATTAATTTAAAATGAATTTGATATGCTTCTTTATTTTCCCCTTCTAAACCTAGATTTATCAGAGATGAAAACTCTTTAGGAAATGCTTGTCCAATTACAGAAATCACCCCAGAACCACCTGCTAAAACAGCACTCAATGCTAAATCATCATCTCCTGAAATAATTAAAAAATCTTCAGGTTTGTTTTTTATCAATTCTAAATATTGCTGTAGATTGTTTCCTGCTTCTTTCACAGCAATTACATTCTCAAACTCTCTCGCTAAACGCAAAGTTGTAGAAGGCTCCATGTTTTTAGAAGTTCTACCAGGAACATTGTACAAAATAATTGGTTTAGGACTCACCAATGCAATTGCTTTGAAATGCTGATAAATACCCTCTTGTGTTGGTTTGCTATAATAAGGAGCCACAGATAATATTGCATCTATATGTGTTAAATCTGCTGTTTGTAATTCACTCACAACAGACAGCGTATTATTACCTCCAACACCTAAAACCAATGGCAACCTATTTCTATTAGTCACAGCAATCACCTCAATAATTTTCTGCTTCTCTTCTTGTGTAATTGTAGCGCTCTCTCCAGTAGTCCCATTAATAACTAAATAATCTATTCCGTTATCGATGTTAAATTCAACTAATTTTTTAAGTGCTTCAAAATCTACAGACCCATCCTTATTAAAAGGAGTTACTAATGCGACACCTGTTCCAACAAACTTTTGCATAAAATGATTTAATTTTGAGTAAAATTAATGTTTTCCAAAGAATTCAGCTCCTTTTAAATTCGATTAAGGATTTATTTTACAACTTTTTTTGCTTTGTTAAATTCTAAACGATTAAAGTTTCTTCATAATTGTTAGGTACTTATAAGCTTCATTTAAAAAAAAATCGATTTGTTCTTTTCCTACAGATATCTCTAGATCAAACAAATCTTGATTGACCTCTGCAAAACCAATTTTAAAACTTGCTTTAGAGAGCAAGGTGAGGTATTCTAAATACATCTGTTTTTCAGGATAAAAACAAATCAACAAATCTACAGGCTCATCAATAAAACTAAGTAGACTTGAATCTACAATATCTCCTTTCCAATTAAAATCTTTACCCGAAAAATGCTTATAAGACTTCTCATCATTCTTATCAAACTTTCTATAACTGTAGATCTTAGGGTTTCTTACCTTTAACTTTTCAATAACCATTTCTTGCAATTGAAATATGTTTGAATCTCCATCTCGAGTTAGAATCGCTACGGTATTTATTTTTTTATCACTAGAAACTTTTAAACTTGCTGATTTTGCTAACAACTTGTCTATTTTTTTCTGTAAAAAATGATGTTTTAATTTTGATGAAATCATAATCGCTAAAAGCAAAAAACTTATCTTAGTCTCACAAATGTAACTAAAATCATTGCCATCAAATGAAAAATATTTTTTCGTTTCTAACTCTCTTGTTTTTATTGATTTCTTGTCAAAATAAAAACTTAAAAAACACAAAGATTACTAGTAAAACAACTCAAATTGATTCGATTACACAACAAGACAGCCTCATTATCAAAGAGTTTCTACCTTACAAATCAAAAATGATTGAAGAAGTCAATAAGGTTCTTTCGTATGCTCCTGAGAATTTAGTTAGAACAGACGGCAAACTACAAAGTAGTCTAGGAAACTTACTTGCAGATTTGACTTTTGAAAAGGCAAATGAACTTTTTCAAAAGCAAACAGGTAAAAAAGTTGATTTTTCAATATCTAACTACGATGGAATTAGAGCAGGGATCTGGAAAGGAAATGTAAAAGTTTTACATGCCTTCAATCTCATGCCGTTCGAAAACACTATTGTAGTTGTAGAAATAACTGCTGAAAAAGTAGAAGAATTATTGGAGTATTTTGCTGCAAAAAATCAAGCTCACCCAATATCCAAACAACTACAAATAGTTGCTAAAAAAGGAATTTATAGCTTAAAAATAAATGGTAAACCCATTGACTATAACAGAACCTATTTTGTTGCTACTTCTAATTATTTACAAAAAGGTGGAGAGGGAATGAATTTCTTTGCTAAACCAGAAAGTTTATATGATAGTAATTTTTTAGTAAGAGACGCCATTGTTGAGTATTTTAAAAGTAAAGACACATTGGTTTCCAGTATAGATAAAAGAATAATTATTCAATAGACATGAAAAGAAGAAAGTTTATCAAACAGACGTCAGCGGGAATAGCCTTAGCAAGTTTAGGTGAGTTGACCTTAAATTCATGTTCTTTAGCTTCTCAAAAGCATATTACCATTCTACACACCAATGACACTCACAGTCAGATTGAGCCTTTTGAAGCCAATCATCATAGTCATGCAAATAAGGGTGGTGTAGCCAGAAGAGCAATGATGGTTGAACAGGTTAGAAGAGAGAATCCGAACACTTTACTATTAGATGCTGGTGATATTTTTCAAGGTACTCCTTATTTCAATTATTTTGGTGGAGAAATAGAATTCAAACTCATGAGCATGCTTAAATATGATGCCGCTACTTTAGGAAATCATGATTTTGACAATTCTATAGATGGGTTTTACAAGCAAATGCCTAACGCGAAGTTTGATTTTGTTTGTGCGAATTACGATTTCAAGAACACAGTTCTAGACACTCATGTAAAGCCTTATAAAATCTTTATCAAGGATGGAATTAAAGTGGGCGTTTTTGGTTTGGGAATTGAATTGGAAGGTTTAGTAAGCCCTAGAATGTATAAAGAAACTAAATATTTAGATCCTGTTGAAGTTACGCAAGACATTACTAGAGAGCTGAAGGAAATACAAAAGTGCGATTTGGTCATTTGTTTATCGCATTTGGGATACGAATATGAAAATGAATTTGAAAAAATTACTGATTTAAAGCTAGCAAAATTCACTGAAAATATCGATTTGATCATAGGTGGTCACACCCATACTTTTTTACCAAAACCGACCATTGTAAAAAACAAAAATGATGAAAATATGTTGGTGAATCAAGTTGGAGCTTATGGGATTAATTTAGGTAGAGTTGACTTTTATTTTGATGAAAACAACAATAAAACATCTTCTGAAAAAACCATTCTTGTGTAAGTTCTTTTTTTTTCTGCGTCTAAAATTTCAACAATACTAAATTGACAATGAAAAAACACATTCCATTGATATTAAAACTTGTAGCGGCTATAATAATGCTACAAACCTTGTTCTTTAAATTTACTTCCGCACAAGAAAGCATTGATTTGTTTACCAAAATAGTAGGAGAAAATGAAGCTTATATGAGAATTGGCACAGGCCTTATAGAATTGATTGCCTCCATACTATTATTCATTCCTAAAAGAACTTGGCTCGGAGCTATACTTGCTACCGGAACTATGTTTGGTGCCGTGATATCTCACTTCACTATTTTAGGAATTGAACATAACAATGATAGCGGAGCACTATTTACATCAGCAATAATTGTATTTGTTATTGGTCTCATCCTATTGATCAAAAACAAAAAAGACATTCCTTTTATCGGAGAAAAGTTATAACCCCTTTATTTGTTAACACGTGAAAACGATTCTGAAAGAAACTTTAGGGTCGTTTTTTATTTAACTTTTATTATCATGGCCTTACAAATCAAGTATTGAGCAACGATATAGGTAATCATAATTGTGATTCCCAAAGCTTCCGAAGATTCATGAAATTTATTGATTGCCAAAACACTATCCGAAAGTATAAAAGTGAGTGCTCCCAAAAACAACCAAGCATTCTCAGTAGATCTTTCTTTTGTATAGACTAAGAAGGTAACTACACCAAAAACAGAAATAACAACTCCATAAACGATTACCGGAATTAGTAATTCTTCTAGGTTCGGATAAATTACATAGAGTAGCACTCCAAGAATGGTTATAAACGGCAATGAATGAAGGAGTATTTTAGAAATAGATATTTGCTTTAAAAACTTAGAAGAAACTGTAATTAATAAAATATGTGCTAGTAAAAACGAAGCCAAGCCAAATACAAAAAACTGATCTTGAAATAGTAGCAACACATCTCCCCAAAATGCAAACAACAGTGCTGAAACATACCAAAAATTAGGTCTAGCTACAGAAAGTAAATACAAGATCACCAAGGATGTAGTAATTAATGGCTTTGCAATCATTTCTATCTCACTATTTCCTACAATAATTGCGTAGATATCAGCAATACTTACGAGTAAAAAGAAAATAGAGGCTAGTACTATTTTGGTTGGTTTCATAATTCGTTAATTAATCATATCAATAAAATCTTGTTCTGAAATAATAGCCACCCCTAAATTCTCCGCTTTTGTTTTTTTGCTAGGTCCCATATTATCTCCCGCTACTATATAATCTGTTTTCTTAGAAATAGAAGAGCTTACCTTTCCTCCATTGTCTTCGATGGCTTTTTTGAGTTCGTTTCGATTCATCTGATGAAAAACACCTGACACCACAAACACTTTGCCTTGTAACTTATCAGTTTGACCTGCTAAATCTTCTTCTGAAATCTGAAGTTGTACTCCATAAGATTTCAATCGGTTGACCAATAAGATATTTCCTAAGTCATTTGAAAACTCTATGATACTTTCTGCAATTCTATCTCCTATTTCATCAACAGAAACTAGTGTTTCGAAATCAGCAGTCATTAAATTGTCGATTGATTTAAAATGCTTTGCTAGTTTTTTGGCAACAGTTTCTCCTACAAATCGAATTCCCAATGCAAACAGTACTTTTTCAAAAGGAATCTCTTTGGATCTCTCAATCCCTTCAATCATGTTTTGAGCCGATTTTTCAGCCATTCGTTCTAAAGGAGTCACTTGTTCAACTCGTAAATCATACAAATCTGCATAATTCTGAATCAACCTTTCTTTCCGTAATAAATCTACTGTTTCTCCTCCTAGCCCATCAATATCCATGGCTTTTCTGCTGATGTAATGCTGCACTCTACCTGTTATTTGCGGAGCACAACCGTAGGTATTCGGACAATAATGCTTGGCGTCTCCTTCCGTTCTTACCAATTCTGTATGGCATTCTGGACAATGAGCTGCATAACTAGTAGGTTCTGAATCTTCAGTCCTTTTTGTAAAATCGACCGCAATGATTTTCGGAATGATCTCTCCTCCTTTTTCAACAAAAACTGTGTCATTTACTCGGATATCCAATTTTTCAATCTGATCGGCATTGTGCAAAGAAGCTCTCTTTACAATGGTCCCAGCCAATTGTACAGGTTCTAAATTAGCAACAGGCGTAATAGCACCTGTTCTACCTACTTGGTAGGTAATTTCATGCAATACCGTAGAAACTTGCTCTGCCTTAAACTTATATGCAATGGCCCAACGAGGTGATTTTGATGTATATCCTAGTTCTTCTTGCTGGTATAAGTTATTTACCTTTACAACGACTCCGTCGGTCTCATAAGGCAAATCGTGACGCTTGGCATCCCAGTCATTGACAAAATCAAAAACTTCATCAATAGATTTGGCGAGAATGATTGTGTTTGGTACTTTGAATCCCGCTTTTCTCGCAGCTTCTAAATTATCGAAATGTGATGTGTATTTTCTTTCATCCGTAACTACTTGATACAATAAACAATCTAGTGGCCGCTTTGCAACCTCAGCACTGTCTTGTAGCTTCAAGCTTCCGCTTGCTGTATTTCTAGGGTTTCGATACGCTTCTTCTCCTTCAGCAACACGTCCTTCGTTCATTTTCCGAAATCCATCGAGAGGCAAAATAATTTCTCCTCGCATTTCAAAATCAGAAACAAAATCATTATGAAGCGATAATGGAATTGACTTAATCGTTCGAATGTTTGTCGTTACGTCATCACCTTGATAGCCATCACCTCTAGTAACTGCTTTTACAAACTGACCGTTTTCATAGGTTAAATTGATAGAAGCTCCGTCGTATTTTAATTCACAGGTATATTCAACCTCATCAGTTCCCAACATCTTTTGAATGCGTTTTTCCCAATCCAATAAATCTTCTTTCGAATACGAATTATCTAACGAATACATTCGGTTTTTGTGGGTAACGGTTTCAAAATTCTTGGTAATTCCTCCTCCAACTCTTTGTGTTGGCGAATTGGCATCAAAAAACTCAGGATGTGCAGTTTCCAAAGCCTCTAATTCTTTGAGTTTGAGATCAAACTCATAATCAGAAATCGTAGCATTATCTAAAACATAATAATTGTGATTATGCTGTCGTAACTCTTCTCTTAGTATTTGGATTTTTTCCTTTGCACTCATTAATCAAACTTTTTCCCTTGTAATACACTTACTCCTTTTGGAAATGGGTTTCCTGATGACCTTCTATGAGAAACCACTTGTCCCACGTGCCATAATGCGTCTGAAATTGGGCCATTAATTTGATTCCAAAAAGGATACACTGTTCTTTTACCATTTCTTACAAAAACCATGGTAAATTTTGAAAGATCTGTTGCTTTTAAAAATATGGCGCTAGCTTTTTGAATGTTATCCAATGTCTTTGCTCTCTTTTGTTCGAATGTCATTTTAGGCTGAGGTTCACCATTATCAACATGTAAAGCAGAATTTAAAATTACTTGCGTCAAGCCTAAAATATGATCTATGGTTTGCTCGGTTGTTCTCGATTCTTTCGTTGGCTGAAAACTCAAGTCTTCAGAGCGTAAACCTTCGGTAGCCCAACGATAACGAAATCCTAAACCATCAATCATTCTACTTACAACGGAACCCGCTGTATAGGTTTCGGAAGCTTCAGGGATATTATAGTAAGGTGTTGTTTTGTCTTGAGCATTCATAGTAAAAGAGATTGTAAAAAGAAGAAGTATCAGTGTAGTTCTCATGGATGAAAATTTAGTTTGCTAAAAATAATCAAAAAGAGTTGAATATTTCCAACCTAGCTTTGAATAAGTTTTTTAACCGAAAGAAAGCCACTATAGACAGCTCCTTCCATATACCCTCCATATACTGAAGAGGTTTCTGTCCCTGAAAAAAGCACTTTATCATTTAGATAAAACTCTTGAAAGGTCGTATGACCATATTGACGATTCATAATGGTTTCATAGACATCTTCAGAGGATGTATTCTCATCAAAAAACCAATCTTTTTCATAGTAGTTACTATAATTTCGAACCTCATTCCCAAGATACTTTTCTAGATACCTTAAGATAATTTCTTTTCTGTCTTCTGAAGGCAGTTCTCTTAATTCTTCATTCACAAAACCCATTAAACTAAAAAAAGTTTTTTCGTAATTGCTATGATCGTATAATTCAACAACAGGACCTACTTGTCCTATTAACGTTCCCGAAAAACCTTTCTCTTTCCAAAAAGGTGTTTTAAATGTAATTCCAACTTTTATAGAATTACTCATCCAAGTATGCGTTTGCTTCATTATATGTGTTAATGATGCGGGCAGTTCTGGCGTGAATTTAATATTGTTTACAATTTTTGGAGGAACAGTAATGATCATTTTTTCACATGAATAGGTTCCCTTTTCTGTTGAAATAATGAGTTTGTCATTTTCTTCAGTAATACCGGTTACAGTAGTATTCAATTTTATTTTTTCTGCTACTGATTGCGACAATAAAGAAATCAATTCTCCAGAACCATTGCGAACTCTATAAGAAGGCGGATTGTCTGGATTTATCTCAAAATAATGCGCTGGTGCTGTTTTGTCGTATACTAAAACACTTTTGCCTTTCGAGTACTGTTCGAATTTCTCATGATTTAGCTCCTTAAGAACCTCTTCTATATAATGATGGTAATTTTGAAACCATACCGCCCCTAAATCAACTCCATCATGTGTGTGAATTCTACCTCCAATTCGATCTCTACTTTCCAACACTAAAAAATCGGTTTCTCTTTCTTTCTGCAATTGATACGCAGAAGTAAGTCCTGATAATCCTGCACCAATAATAATGTACTTTGAGTGAATTTTCGACATGAACTTCGACCTACTAATTTAGTTAACAAAACTAATTAAAATTAGACATATACCGCTTTATGAATACGCAGATTCTAAGATAGCTACGCATGTTTACTATTCTACATATTAAGTCTAAAATTTTTGGAGCACTATCACTAAAAACTAAATATGTTATTGCAACAAATAAACGTTTCATTTTCTTTTTACAAAAAAACTGGGTCTTATGTCATATAAAATTATCATTTTAAAGACTAAGTAATGAAAGATGAATAAAAATAGACTTGAACATTTATTGAAGAAGCACCATCAAAATGCTTTTATGTGGGCAAGTCAATGTTGTCACTATAACATAGAAGAAGGGAAAGAAGTGCTACAAATGGCATATTTTAAAATAGCAGAAGGGAAAGCGGTTTATAATGAAAAGTCAACATTTAAAACCTGGTTGTTTTCTGTTATTCGATTCACTGCTTTAGATCATCTAAAAAAGCAGCAATCATTTGAAGGAATAGAGAAGCTATATATCATGACCGAAGAACAGAAAGAAACTGATGCTATTGATTATAAAAAATTATTGTTTCAACTATCAGATCGTCAACATCAGGTCTTATTACTTTCTTTCTACCACGGAATGACACTCTCAGAAATAGCGGAAGTAGCTGAGCTACATATTGGAACAGTTCGAACGCATTATGAAAGAGGTAAAGAAGCATTAAAAACACTCATATTGAAAAAAAAAGATGAATAAACCAGATCACGATATTAAAAGTTTTTTTACTTCAATGAAAGATGCAGATAGTCAAACTCCAATACCGGAGTTTACGACTCTATACAAAAGGAAAAAAGTTTTTATGATAACACATATCATCCCTACCCTAGTTGCAGCATCTTTTTTAATCTTATTTAGTATGTATCTCTTCAATAACAAAAAAGAGATTGACCCAATGAATACAACCTTTGAAATTGTGTTTTTAGAAGTAGAAAATAATGGTACTCAATCATTAATTCGAGAGAACCCTACTATTTATTCCTGGACACCAACTTCGAATTCTTTATTAGGAAATTTTAATGAGTAATAACAATATAAAAACAGAAATAATGAAAAAAACAATTATCTTTTTATTCTTAATGAGTGCGATGTATCTATCTGCTCAAGATGTTTTTCAGAAAGAACTATTTTCAGCTGACGTCGCTTTAAAATATCGTTCTGAGATTAAACTATCCCCAAAAAAAGTAGACCTTATAAAAAAAATTCATAAAAATAACATTTCGGAATTTAACTCTGTAAAATGGGATTTAGATGCGAAACTTATTGATTTCAAAAAACATTTAACATCTACTAAAGTAAATGAAAAAACTTCTTTAGCTCAATTAAAGAAAATCACAGACTTAGAAGATCGTATGAAGCAAATTAAATTGCGTATGCTCATACAAATTAAAAATCAATTGAGTGAATCGCAACAAAAACAATTAAAATCTCTGAGAACAGAAAAAGAAATGAGAAGAGCTGATCTAACAATCCCTATCAGCTCAAACTCTAAATTAACCATTAGGGCGAGAGCAACCTATACAGAAACGTCACCTTTATATGTCCTTAAAAATAAAAAAGGAACTAGCTTTATTACTGAATCTTCATTTAAAGACATCAATCAAGACTATATTGAAAGTATTAAGGTTATTAAATCTTCTAAATTGACAAAAAAATATGGAGAAAAGGGTAAAAATGGAGTGGTTATTATTCAAATGAAGAACTAAAGGAAAAACAGAAGCAATACTACTTTCTCGGACAATCTATAAAGTCTTTTTTGAACAAAAAAAGCGCACCTAAACAAGGTGCGCTTTGTAATTTACAATATGTTTTTACTACTAATAGTACGTATATCTTCTCACTTTAGCAATGTGCTTAGCCAAACGAATTACTTGATGACTATATCCATATTCGTTATCATACCATACATAAATAACAATGGTGTCATTATCCGTGATGGTTGCTTTGCTATCAAAAATTGAAGGCGCTGTTGTTCCAACAATGTCAGAAGAAACCAATTCGTTATCCATAGAATATTGAATCTGCTCTACCAAATCTCCTTCTAAAGCATTGTGCTTCATGATTGCATTAATTGCTTCTGTTGTTACTTCAGAATGCAATTGTAAGTTTAGAATTGCTAAAGAACCGTTTGGTACAGGAACACGAATAGCATTCGATGTTAACTTTCCTTCTAAAGCAGGTAATGCTTTTGCTACAGCCTTTCCAGCTCCAGTTTCGGTAATTACCATATTTAATGCTGCTGCCCTACCTCTACGGTATTTACTATGCATATTGTCTACCAAGTTCTGATCGTTGGTATAGGCGTGAATGGTTTCTAAATGCCCTTTTTTAATTCCGTAATTATCTTCTAATACTTTTAATACAGGTGTAATTGCATTGGTAGTACAAGAAGCTGCAGAAAAGATATCTACGATATCTGGATCGTGATCTTTATGATTTACACCGTGTACAATGTTTGGCACTCCTTTTCCTGGTGCAGTTAACAATACTTTACTTGCTCCTTTTGCTTTTAAATGTCTACTCAAAGCTACATCATCTCTAAAAGCTCCTGTATTGTCTATAATTAAAGCGTCGTGAATTCCATACTCTGTATAATCGATATCTTCAGGTGCATTTGCAGAAATCATTTTTACGGTTGTTCCGTTAATAATTAATGCGTCATTTTCAACATCTGTTTGAACTGTTCCTAAGAAGTCTCCGTGAACAGAATCAATACTTAACAAAGAAGCTCTTTTTTCTAATACTGTTTGGTTAATGGCTCCACGAGTTACAACTGCTCTCAAACGCAATTGAGATCCTGCACCCATTTTAGACATCAACTCTCTAGCCAACAAACGTCCAATTCTTCCAAATCCGTATAAGACTACATCTTTAGGTTGAATGTTCTTTGCTGCAGTAGCATCTTTTAATTGATTTTTCACAAAAGCTACCTTGTCTTTGCAACCATCAACATTTAAATAGCATTCATAAGCTAATTTTCCAATATCTAATTTAGAAGACGGTAAATCTATTTGTTGAATTGCTCTTGCAATATCTAATGCATCGTGAATAGATATTGGTTTTGCTACAAATTCTTTGGCATAATCAATTAAATTTAAAACTTCACTAGCTCTTTTGTCTACTAGTGGATTTCTAAACAAAACTAATTCAATCGATTTATCATACCATAAGTCATTTACAATATTAATAAACTCTGTTGTAGCTCTACGATTCTGAGCTTGTGAAGCTACTTCTTTTTCGTAATTTGTTAGTGGTGACATTGTTGTGTTGTTGTAAAATTAAAAATTTGCTGCAAAAGTATTAATTTCAAACGATTTCGTAATCCTTTTTTTAAATAAAAAAGTCCTGACTTTCGTCAGGACTTTTTTATTTATGATACTCTTTTCTTATCTAAAAACATATTGCTCGACTTCCCCTTTAGGAGTAATCATTTCTACTCTTATTCGATACCCTCTTTGTGTTAAATTATCTAACAACTTTGCTGTTTCAGAAGCTGTTGTCATACTTTTTCCATTAATCTTGGTAATAACATACCCAATTAAACTAGATCCACCTTTTCCTACTGGAGCTTCTCTTATTACTTTTGCTCCACCAGAAATATCAAACTCTTTCAATTCAGTTTTATCTAAGTCTTTCAATTCAATTTGAAAAGCATTAGAAATATATTGGTCAGTCTTTTCAGTCAACTTCACAGTTTTTATCAATTTAGAGCCTCCTCTATCAACAGTTACATTCACAGATTCACCAGGTCTTTTCGCTTTTAATTGTCCACTTAATTCGGAAAACTTTGTGATTTTCACATCATTAATCTTCACGATGACATCTCCTGCTTTTAATCCAGCTTTTATAGCTCCTCCATTTTCAGTTACCCCAGTAATTTTAACGCCATTAATATCATTATCAGTGCTAGGATCGTAGTTTATTCCGATTATAGCTTCCTGAACTTTTCCAAATTCTAAAATATCATCGATAATTTTCTTCGCAATATTAGAAGGTACTGCAAAAGAATACCCAACATAAGAACCTGTTCTGGAAGAGATTGCAGTATTAATTCCCACCAATTCACCTCTAGTATTTACCAAGGCTCCTCCACTATTCCCAGGATTCACTGCCGCATCCGTTTGTATAAAAGAATCCGTAGCTGAGTTTCCTTGTAGATCCCTGCCTTTTGCACTGATTATTCCAGCCGTGACGGTTGATGTTAAATTGTATGGATTACCTACAGCTAACACCCATTCTCCTATTTTCAAATTATCAGAATTAGAAAAAGGAATGTAAGGAAGCAAACCATCAGCATTAATCTTTAACAAAGCGATGTCGTTTTCAGCATCTGTTCCAATCAATTCAGCTTTGTATTTTTTTCTATTATTTAACGTAATTTCCAAATTAGTGGCATTTGCTATCACATGATTGTTTGTCACAATATATCCATCTGATGAAATAATAACACCACTCCCTGTTCCTACTTGTTCATATTTTCTTGGTCCATTAAATATGTCCGACCAAGAATTCAATCCAGATTTTACAGCTGTATTCTTAACATGTACTACAGCATGTACTGTTTTTTCAGCAGCAATTGTAAAGTCAGTAGGCGCATACGTTGCATCTGTAGTCTCAAAAGCTGGCTTAAAATTTGTCTGAAAGGTTTGGATAGGCTGTTCACTTGTTTGTTGAATAACAACAGGCTCTTCTAGAAAAGCTTTGTAGGCTCCTAAAGCAACAATTCCTCCGAGAAAAGCAACACTTAAAAAACTAAAAAATTTCTTCATCTTATATCTATTAATTTTACACTAACTCAAAAATAAGAATTTTAACATTTTAATCAACATCATTAACGTACGTTAACTGTTTTTAACCCTACTTTAACACTCTATACTTGCCATGCTTTTTTGTATCTTTGTTTGCTATGAATATGACCTTCTTTAAATACCAAGGAACTGGAAACGATTTTGTTATTTTAGACAATAGAAAATCACTTTTTCCGAAAGAGAATACTTCTCTTGTTGCTTCTTTGTGTGATCGTCATTTTGGAATTGGTGCCGATGGTTTGATTCTTCTTGAAAATGATAATACTGCCGATTTTAAAATGATCTATTACAATGCTGACGGGAATGAAAGCACTATGTGTGGAAATGGAGGAAGATGCATTGTTGCTTTTGCAAAGACCTTACATTTATTTGAAAACAAAACCTCTTTTATAGCCATTGATGGATTACATTATGCTGAAATTAAGGACGATATAGTTTCTCTTCAGATGATTGATGTTGATGACGTAAAAGTGATGGAAGATTCAATTTTTGCTGATACTGGCTCACCTCATCATATTGAAGTGGTTGACGATTTAGCTAATTTCCCTGTTTTTGAAAGAGGAAGAGAAGTTCGAAACGAAGTCTACGGAAAAGAAGGAAGTAATGTCAATTTCGTACAACAAGTTGATGAAAACACTTTTCAAATAAGAACTTACGAACGCGGTGTTGAAGATGAAACCTTGGCTTGCGGAACAGGAGTTACTGCAGCAGCAATTGCGATGCATACCTTAAAGAAAACCAATACGAATATTATTAATCTATTGGTAGAAGGTGGAAAGCTACAAGTAAGCTTTGACTTTGTTGATGGTAGGTATAAAAATGTCATTCTATCTGGACCCGCACAGTTTGTTTTTCAAGGATCTATAAACGTTTAAGAATGTTGTTAGAAGGAAAACACATACAACTTAGAGCATTAGAACCGGAAGATCTGGAGTTTCTTTACCAAATTGAAAATGATGTCAATTTCTGGGAAGTTAGTCATACGCAAGTTCCTTTTTCTAAATTCCTTTTGAAACAATATTTAGAAAATGCTCATTTAGATATTTATGAAGCCAAACAATTAAGGCTGATTATCGAGGAGAAAGAAACCAAAACACCCATTGGAATGATCGATTTATTTGACTTTAACCCTCAACATCAAAGAGCTGGCATTGGAATTATGATTGCTTCAAAGTTCCAAGATCATGGATTCGCTTCAGAATCAATGAAGCTTTTAATTGAGTATAGTTTTCAGCGTTTAAACATGCATCAACTGTATGCTAATATTACACCTGAAAATACAAAAAGTATTGCTTTATTTTCAAAATGTGGTTTCGAAAAAGTAGGAGAAAAAAGAGACTGGCTACTTATTGATGGTTCCTATAAAAATGAACTTATATTTCAATTGATTCATGCGTAAAAAATTTATTCTTTCTGTTATTTTAATTCTACTCATTGCAGGTGGAATTGTAAGCTATAATTATTACCAAAAAATATTTGGAGAGAACGTCACCAAATCTGGGGATTTATATATAAAATCTTCAGATCAGATTAATGATGTTGTAAAATCACTTACTGATTTTGTAAGGGACCAGGATGATTTTCTTTGGGTTGTCAATCAAAAGAAATTCACAAACATCAAAGCTGGGAGATATCAACTTACTGAAGGAATGTCTAACAATGATTTGGTAAATCTATTAAGAAGCGGACAGCAAACTCCCATCAAAATTTCATTTAACAATCAAGATACCTTAGAGAAGTTAGCAGGTAGAATTGCTACACAAATTGAAGCGGATTCCGTTTCATTGATTGCTGCATTTCATGACAGTCTCTTTTTAAAAGAAAAGAAAATTACCAAAGCGCAAATGCTAGGGAGCTTCCTTCCAAATACCTATGAATTTTTCTGGAACACTTCTGGTGAGCAATTCAGAGATCGCATGTTCAAAGAATCAAAGCGTTTTTGGAACGATAACAGGCTGAAAAAAGCAAAAACTTTGAATATGACTCCAGAAGAAGTGATCACTTTAGCGTCTATTGTTTACAAAGAAACTCCAAAAGCCGTTGAGCAACCACGAGTTGCCGGATTGTACTTAAATCGTATTAAAAAAGGAATGCCATTACAAGCAGATCCTACCATTATTTATATTTTAAAACAAATACATGGGCAAGATTTTATAGTGAAAAGAGTCTTATTCAAAGACCTTAAAATAAAATCTCCTTACAATACATATTTACATCGCGGTGTTCCTCCAAGCCTTATAGCTATGCCAGATATCACTTCCATTGACGCTGTTCTCAATTATGAGCGACATGATTATCTATATATGTGTGTCAATATTGATAAGTTTGGCTACCACGCTTTTGCCAGCTCTTTAAAACAGCATAATAGAAATGCTAGAAAGTATCAACGTTGGCTCAACGAACAAGGAATTAGACGATAATGAAAAGGATTATTATTATATTCTTATTCCTCTACTCTATTATTTCATCTGGTCAAAACACATCTACTTTTTGGACGAAATCCGATACGCTACATACATCTAGAAGAAATGCAATTGTTCTTTCTGAAAGTATTCTAGGAGGAGCAACGTTATTTGCTTTAAATCAAGTTTGGTACGCAGATTATCCACGTTCTAGTTTTCATTTCACCAATGACAACAATCAATGGAAGCAACTGGATAAAATGGGGCATTTAATGACTTCTTACTATGTTGGGAAAATTGGAATGGAGTTGTTAGATTGGTCTGGAGTTCAAAAAAGCGATCAATTAATTTATGGCGCAACCCTTGGTTTTACCTTCTTAACGGCTGTTGAAATCTTAGATGGATTTTCAGATGAATGGGGATTCTCTGTTGGTGACATTGCTGCCAATGCAGCAGGAACTGGTTTGTTAATTGGTCAAGAATTATTATGGAATGAGCAAAGAATTAAATTAAAATATTCTTTTCATCAAACAAAATATGCCAAAATACGTCCAGGAACGCTTGGCGAAAATTTTTTACAGCAAACCATCAAAGATTACAATGGACAAACTTATTGGTTATCTGCCAACATTTGGTCTTTTAACAAAGAAGGTAATTTCCCGAAATGGTTAAACATTGCTTTTGGTTATGGAGCAGAAGGAATGTTATATGGAGAAGATTTACCCACAAATATATTCACTCAAAACCCTTATCGGCAGTTTTACCTCAGTTTCGATATCGATTTAGTAAAAATTAAGACAAAATCAAAATTCTTGAAATCTCTGTTTTCTGTTGTCAACTTCATAAAAATACCAGCCCCTACGTTAGAATTTCGTACAAAAGGAGGGATAAAGTTCCATTATTTGTATTTCTAACAAAATTCAAACTAACTGACTACCAGTTATTTAAATTTTAATTTGTACTTTTGCGCCCGCAAAACGAGAAAATTAAAATGATCAAAAAGTTTTTGTTTTTAGTTATCGTATTTCTGTTGTTTATCAACGCTGTTGGAACATCAGAAATTTCTAAAGAAAAGTTCTCTCCTGTGACAGTTATTTCAGTAGATGATTCTTTTCAGATTCTTTTTTTACAAAAGAATTTTGTTGGTTTTAAGGAAGCTTTAGCTTTTAAAGAATCACAAGGAAAATATACTGTAGTAAATACCTTAGGGTATTTAGGAAAATATCAGTTTGGCGCAACCACTTTAGAACGTTTTAAAATCTACAATACACAAGGTTTTTTAAAGAATCCTGAGTTACAAGAGAAGGCTTTTGCTGCTTTATGTCAAGTAAATAAATGGATTCTCAGAAAAGACATCAAGAGAAGTGTAGGAAAAACCATTAATGGAATAAAAATTACTGAATCTGGAATTTTAGCTGCAGCTCATTTAAGTGGTGCAGGAAATGTAAAGAAATTCTTGAGAAGCAATGGTAATTACAGTCGCTCTGACGCCTATGGTTCTAGTATAGAAAATTATATGACTAAGTTTGCAGGTTATGACGTTTCTGAAGTTGTTGCAGATAGAAAGGCTAGAGTTTAATTCCTCAACTACTTCTGAATAATAAAAATAGCAGGTCTCTTGTGTAAATCTGGAGATTGCTTTTTCCAATCAGCAATTGTAAGTGTTTTTATATACTCCCCAGGTAATGTAATATCAACTGCAATACATAAATTAGTACCCGGTGTTAACGCTGCTTTTAACTCTGAAAACATCTTTTCATTTCTATAAGGAGTCTCTATAAAAATTTGAGATTGCCCTTTGTCTTTAGAAAGTCTTTCCAATTCTTTGATTGCTTTTTTACGATCTGAACTATCGATTGGTAAATATCCATTAAATGCAAAATTCTGGCCATTCATTCCAGATGCCATCAATGCCATCAAAATAGAAGAAGGCCCTACCAAAGGAACTACTTGAATTCCTTTTTCATGCGCTAACTTTACAATAGCAGCTCCTGGATCAGCAACAGCAGGCACACCTGCTTCTGAAAGCAAGCCTACAGAAATACCTTTATCACATGCATCTAAATAAGTTCTAACTTCCAACTCATCTGCATATTTATCCAAACTCATCATTGTTAATGAAGGCTGTGATTTTTTAGGAGTGATTTTTTTGATAAAACGTCTAGCAGATTTTTCATTCTCTACAATATAATGATCGATTAACTCAACCATTTTCTTTACAGAATACGGCATTACTTCTAAAGGTTCATTCTCACCTAATGTCGTTGGTATTAAATATAACTTTCCTTTCATATTTAGTTCTTAGTTTTTAGTCCTCAGTGAATAGAGTCCTACTTTCCTTACTCCTTACTCTTTCTAACTTTGCAACTTTGCAACTATAATACCACAAGCTTCATCCAACATTTGAAATACATTTTCAAATCCATCATTTCCTCCATAATAGGGATCTGGGACGCTTAAATTTTGTTGTAAATGAACTTCATTTAAAATCATCTTTACTTTTTTCGCATCACCCTTGTCTTTTGTCAAAGCAAGTATGTTTCGATAATTGTCCTCATCCATTGCGTAAATAAGGTCGAACTCAGCAAAATCTTTTGAAGTAAATTTTCTAGCTCTTTGTGTAGTTAAATCAATCCCATATTTTCTAGCAACTTCTATAGATCTAGTATCTGGTAATTCTCCAACATGATATGCTGCAGTTCCAGCAGAATCTACAAAAACCTCATCAGCATTTACTTTTGATTGTAAGATTCCTTCTGCTAAAGGAGATCGACATATATTCCCCAAGCATACCATTACTATTTTTTTCATGTGATTAAATTAAGAAAAGGATACAAATCAACAATCTAACTTCATAAAGACACAGTAGTAGACATACTTAAATCCTCTATGAGGGTTTAAAACGTCAACTTCTTCGTCAAATCTTCTACGTACTTTCTGAATTGCTTATCAGTTTCTGTCAAGTTATCTACCGTTTTACAAGCATGTAAAACAGTTGCGTGATCACGTTGTCCAATTTGAGCTCCAATACTCGCTAAAGAAGTTTTGGTCATTCTTTTAGCAAAAAACATTGCTAACTGACGAGCTTGAACAATATGTCTCTTTCTAGTTTTTGATTGTAAAGTAACTACATCCATATCAAAATACTTCGAAACTACCTTTTGAATATAATCGATAGACACTTCCTTTTTGGTGTTCTTTACAAACTTGTCAACGATTTGTTTCGCCAACTCTAAAGAAAATTCTCTTCGGTTAAAAGATGCCTGAGCAATCATAGAGATAATAACCCCTTCTAATTCTCTAACATTCGATTTTATATTTTTAGCAATGTATTCTACAATTTCTTCAGACATTTCAACTCCGTCTCTAAACAACTTGTTTTGAAGAATAGAAATTCTAGTTTCATAATCTGGCAATTGCAGCTCTGCAGATAATCCCCATTTGAAACGAGAAAGCAAACGCTGCTCTATATCTTGCATATCAACAGGTGCTTTATCTGAAGTTAAAATTACCTGCTTTCCATTTTGGTGTAAATGATTGAATATGTGGAAGAATACATCTTGCGTACCTGCTTTTCCAGATAAGAACTGAACATCATCAATCACCAAAACGTCAATCATCTGATAGAAATGAATAAAATCATTTCTTGTATTTGACTTTACAGAATCTATAAACTGTTGTGTAAATTTCTCAGAAGAGATATAAAGAACAGTCTTGTCTGGGTATTTGTCTTTAATATCTACACCTATAGCATGAGCTAAATGTGTCTTTCCTAATCCAACTCCACCATATATTAATAGTGGATTAAAAGAAGTTCCTCCTGGTTTATTTGCTACTGCCATTCCAGCAGAGCGAGCTAACCTGTTTGAATCTCCTTCAACAAAATTTTGAAAATTATAATTAGGATTTAATTGTGATTCTATTTTTACTTTCTGCAATCCAGGGATTACGAAAGGATTTCTTAATTCTCTTTTACTTACCTCAACAGGTACTGAAACCTTTTGTGGTTTTAAAGGATCTCTATTTGAACTCGGAATTTTAACAATTTGAGGTCGATTACTACTATACGTATTTTCCATACGCACGTCGTAAATTAATTTTGCATCTTTTCCTAACTCTCTAACCAATGCTACTCTTAATAATTTAATGTAGTGTTCTTCTAACCATTCGTAAAAGAATTTACTAGGAACTTGGATTGTAAGAGCTTCTCCTGATAGTTTTACTGGCTTGATAGGTTCAAACCAAGTTTTGTAAGCTTGAGGTTTTATATTGTCCTTTATAAAGGTCAAGCATTCATTCCAAACCGAATCAGCAGTTTTCACCATAAAATGATAAAAATTTAGTTGTTTTAATTGTTCTATTTAATGCTAGGGTATCCTTTTTCTTGAGCAATACAAAAGTGTGAATAATTTTCAGTATAAAAAAATGAATTTGCTATTGATTATTAATTATTTTTTCCGTAAAATCACAATATTAATTTTTATCCTTTTTATTGAAAAATTTCTCAACCAATATTCGAGTACGATATGGTGAAACCGATCAGATGGGTGTGGTTTACCATGGAAATTACGCTACATTTTTCGAAGTAGCTAGAACTGAGTGGCTTAGAGCTTTAGGCGTTACTTATAAAGATATGGAGAATAGTGGAATTATGCTGCCTGTTATCTCGTTATCCTTTAATTTCATTAAATCGGCTAAATATGATGATATTTTAACTGTATCCGTTTTTTTAAAGAAAAAGCCGCTGGTTAAGATTGATTTTGATTATGAAATTATTAACCAAAATAAAGAAAAGATATCAACAGGGAATTCTGTCTTGGCTTTTATGGATATGAAAACAAACAAACCCACAAAATGCCCTGATTATATTTTAGAAAAATTAGATTTCTAATTGATTAATTTTTAACTGGTAAATTGAATTGAAAATTTCAAAGATTTTAACAATTTCAGATTTCCGGACTGCAATATTAATTTCACATTGAGTTTCTAATTTTTGAGAAGTGATTGACAAATTATTCTCTTTAATAATTTTCATCACTTTACTCATCAATTCATATCCAAAAATAAGTGTGTAATGAAGGTCTATTGTTTTTTCAATAATTTGAGAAGCTTCTAGTGCTAATTTCGCAGAATTTCGGTAAGCACTAATCAACCCCCCTACTCCTAATTTTGTTCCTCCAAAATAGCGTACAGATACAATCAGAATATTTGTAACTCCAAACGATTGAATTTGACCATAGATTGGTTTTCCTGCAGAATTACTAGGCTCTCCATCATCATTTACTCGAAATCTAATGTTTTCAGTTCCAAATTGCCAAGCATAACAAAAATGTCTTGCAGAATGATGCTTCTTCTTTAATCTATCTAATGCATCTTTGATATCATCTTCAGATTGCACAGGAAAAGCATACCCAAAAAACTTACTATTTCGATCCTTGAATAAAGTTTCCTCAGAAGGAACATCGATCGTTTTATAGACATCTCCCATTGTTAAACAGCTAAAAAACCACCAACCAATAAAATACTTATGACCGCCAAAGCAACGCCAATCCAATTTTTGGTGATTAACTTTTCTTTGAATAAAAGCAATCCAAAGAGCGTAGTTAAAACTACCACACCTACATTATTTAAGGTAAACAGCGTTGAGCTTTCCAAACCTTCGGTACTCAAAGCCTTCAATAAATAGACAATAGAAAAATAATTGGGAACCCCTAACAAGATTCCTCCTAAAACATTTTTGAATTGAAATTTAAATCCACCATTTATACTTTGAAGAATTAAGTAAACAAGTCCAAATACAAAAGCAAATCCAAATATTGTTGCCGAAAAAATAGGCACACCACCTTCTGGAACATACTTTGTTTCTAAATATTTCAACCCTCCATCAATAAACCCTGAACCTACAAATAATAGAATTGGATAAAGTAAATTACTTCTTTGAAATTTTTCTTTATTTTCTTTCGCCGATGTTAAATACACGGCAACTAATGCCAAAAGAATTCCTACAACTTTTACAACACCAACGCTTTCATTATAGATCCAAACACCAAAAATAATAGGAATAACCACCGACATTTTACTCGAAACAGAGGCAACAGATAATCCGTTTTTTTGAGAGGTTAACGCCATTAAATTGAATACAGCTATAAAAAGCAATCCCATTAAAAATGCACCAAAAAACCATGATTGGTTAGGAATATCTGAAAAACTTATCGAAACTCCTGAAAGAACAAACCCTAAAGAAGACGCCACGAAATAATTAACAACAATCGCTTGTAGGGTATTTATTTTAAACACATCAAAGAGTTTAAAAACTACAAACAGAAAACTTGAAATACAAATACTAATCAGTAAATAAATCATGAAATAAATTCTTTTTTGGTCAGCAAATCTACGACATCTTCCGTATCAGGATTAATGTTCCAAACCTTTATCCCTAATTTCTTAGCGGTATTTGTGTTTTCTTCTGTGTCATCAATAAAAAACGTTTCCTCTGGATTTAATTGATTTTGTTGCAATACAAATCCATAAATATCTGCGTTGGGCTTTCTTAAATGAATTTCATGTGATAAATAAAATTTTTCAAAACAATTTTTAAACTCGTTATACTGCAAATCACCCCAATCATTTTGAATCCAAGAAATATGCAAATCGTTTGTATTGCTTAATAAAAATAATCGATATTGATTTGAAGATTGCAATTCTTTTAAAAACTCTAATCGATGCAACGGAAAATCTTTGAGAATAGCATTCCAAGCATTCATAAAATCATTCTCTGAAATTTCTGGATATAGTTCTGTAAATCTATCAACAAATTCTGTTGTGGTTAATTTTCCTACTTCATACAATTGATAAACTTCCATCATTTCAAAAGTAATCTCTGCAACTCCTAGTTGAAATAATTCTCGGATAGTTGCTTCTTTATCGAGATTGATAAACACATCTCCAAAATCAAAAACAATGTTTTTAATCATTCTTATACTGCTTTAAAATATCTCCTTCATAATTATGTTCAGAAGAATGATTCCTATCAAATTCAGGAGCTTTCACTCCATTTTCGAAACTTACATCACCTATAAAAACCCTAGCTTCATCCCAGAGGTTTTCATTAATAAATGCTTGTAAAGTTTTTGCCCCGCCTTCAACAATAATAGATTGAATTTGATGCTTGTGTAAAATTTTACAAATTTGATAAGCAATTGGTTTTGAGAAATTTATTGGCTCAAAAATAAGTTCTTTCCTCCGTTCAAATCGACAATTAATTTCGTTTCCATAAATAAAAATTGTTTTTACTGACTGATCGTGTACATGCAATCCTCTAGGAATTTTAAGCATTCTGTCAATTACAATTCTTATAGGATTATCTCCTTCGCAATGCCTTACATTCAATTGAGGGTTATCTTCCAAAACTGTATTGGTTCCTACTAAAATACCATGCTCTTGCGCCCTCCATTGATGAACAACTTGTTGAGAAGATTTATTCGTTATCCAAACAGGTTTTTTTTCTTCTTTATACAAAGGAGCAATATAACCATCCTTTGTTTCTGCCCATTTTAATATAATATAAGGTCTTTTCTTATTGTGAAATGTAAAAAATCGCCTGTGATGCTCTAAGCATTCTCTTTCTAATACGCCAACAATTACCTCACATCCTGCTTTTTTTAACCTCTCAATTCCTTTTCCTGACACTTTACTACTTGAATCTATACATCCAATAATTACTTTCTTGATCCCACTTTTAATAATTAAGTCAGAACAAGGAGGTGTGTTTCCAAAGTGCGAACAAGGCTCTAGCGTTACATATATTGTTGCTCTCTCCAACAAACTTTTATCAACTACAGATTCTATTGCATTTACTTCTGCATGATTATCTCCATAAGGACTTGTAAAACCCTCTCCAATAATCTGATTATCTACCACCAAAACAGCTCCTACTGAAGGATTAGGCCTTGTAGAGCCTATTCCCTTTTTGGCAATTTCAAGGCATCGTTTTATGTATTGTTCGTGGTTCAAAAATTAGGTAACTTCGTATAACAAAAATAGTGCATTAAATGATAGCATCTGATTATATCCTAAGAGAAATACAACTTAAAGATAATGAGCAAATCGCTCATATCATCAGAGGCGTACTTATAGAAATGGGGGTTCCAAAAATTGGAAGTACTTATGAAGACAAAACTCTTGATAATTTATATGGATTCTACCAAAAGGATAAAGCTATTTACTATGTAATTGAATATCAAAATAGAATTATTGGTGGAGGCGGAATTGCTCAATTAGGTAATTTTGAAGGTAATACTTGCGAATTGCAAAAAATGTATTTCCTACCCGAAACAAGAGGAAAAGGGCTAGGAACAAAAATGATTGAAAAGTGCTTAGCACAAGCCAAGGAATTTGGTTTTGACGAATGCTATTTAGAAACAATGCCCTATATGAAAGCGGCACAAAATTTGTACAAAAAAAATGGATTTATTGAAATAAACAATCCAATAGGAAATACTTGTCATTATTCCTGTGATGTTTGGATGATAAGAAAACTTTAAAATTCATTTGCTATGAAAAAAATAACTTTCTTTTTAATAGTTCCTTTACTATTCATTAATTGTAAAGAAAAACCAACTTACAATCCTTTCGACACTCAATTTAATCTTGATAAAAGTCAATTATTAAAAGACGGTATGGATACCATAATAGATGGATGCGGATATTACCGTCTTAGTTTTATAGAAAAAAAATTTAGCCCTTATTACCAGTATTTCTTTGAAAAAGGTGATAATCTACTAGCAAAAGGTTTTGACTATAGGCTAGATACAATTAGGTCGTTTTCTTCAAATTTAGATTCTGTTCAAAAACTAAGTTATGATTTAACACAATTAAATCAAGAATTAAAAAAATTTAAATTTAGGATTGTGAGAAATCGTGATAGTTTACTTGTTCAAAATGAAGATTCATCAACTAGCATTAAAGCGAATTTATGGACGGACTGGGTAAATGACTCTACCTTTGTCAGGTATATTACATGTTTTATTTCTAAAAAAAGTTAAATGATTCTAAAAGAATATCGAAAACATTTCAACAATCAACTTTCTGATGTATACCCCCAAACAGAAATTGACTCTTTCTTCTTTTTATTGATTGAAGAGTTTTTAGAATTTCAAAGAATTGATGTAAGCCTAAAGCCAGATTTTAAAATTCTGGAAGAAAAAACAACGCAATTAAATTTTGCAGTAAAAAGATTACAAAAGGAAGAACCTATTCAATACATATTAGGCAAAACAGAATTCTACGGACTCCCTTTTATTGTAAATGAACACGTTTTAATTCCTAGACCTGAAACTGAAGAATTGGTTGAATGGATTCTTTCTGAAGTTAAAAAGTTTCAATTGGATGTCATTTCGAGCGAAGTCGAGAAATCTCTTAATATTCTAGACATTGGAACCGGAAGCGGCTGTATTCCTATCTCTTTAAAAAAGAATCTAACTAAGGCTGAAGTGAACGCAATTGACATCTCGAAAGAAGCTATTAGAGTTGCAAAACAGAATGCCAAATTAAATGAAGTTCAAATAACTTTTCTTGAACACGATATTTTAATTCTCAAAGATTTAGGTCAGCAATTCGATGTCATTGTTTCTAATCCACCCTACGTGAGAGATTTAGAAAAACATGAAATTAAAAACAATGTTTTAGAGAACGAACCTCACCTTGCACTATTTGTAAAAGACAACAATCCTTTGCTGTTTTATGATAAAATTGCAGATTTAGCTAAGACTCATTTAAAATCAAACGGAATGCTTTTTTTTGAAATCAACCAATATTTAGGAAAAGAAACTGTTGATTTATTAAAAAGGAAAGGCTTTGAAAATATTGAATTGAAAAAAGACCTCTTTGGGAATGATCGGATGATTTTAGCTGCAAGAAGTTAAACTCATCTCTTTCTTTTTTAAAATTATTGATATGTCAAATAAAATTTTACTTTTGTCAGTGTATCAAAACAAAAAACATAGAATGTTTCAATTTAATTACACTAATAAAAAACAATTATTATTTCTATTGTCAACTATTCTACTTTTGGCAATTAACAGCTGTCGTACAAATAATAAATCAAATGAATTAAAGTATTCTTTCTTCCTTAACAAGCAACAAAATTCTATTGAGGTTTTGATGACATTTAATCCTCAGAAAAACAAAGACACATTAGACTTATTAATCCCTTCAAACTATGACCGGAATAAGTTAGAAGAAATTCTATTAATTAAAGATATAAAGTTAAAATCTAAAGGGGAACTTATTAATACTGGATTTAACACATATCAATATATAGGAAAAGAACGTTTAATTCAAATTAGCTATAACATCCCTTCATTTTCAGACGATCCTGAACAATTATCCTGTGAGGCTGACGATTATTTCATTCCAGTAATTAATAGTAAATTTTTCCATATGTATGGTGATAAATCATTGATTCTTCCTCAATATGATACAGAAGAGAATCAATCTTTTGACATAGAAATAACATGGGGAGATTTTCCTGACGAATGGCATATTGCAAATGACTTTGGAATCTCAGAAGTTTCAAAAGGAAAACGGCAGAATCAATTTCGCTCTAACCTATCTGAAGGAGATCTTGGCTCTTCATTGTTCTTTGGAGGTTTATATCGAAAAAAAATGTTCACAGAACAAGGCATTAATTTCCACACTTACTTCTATGGAAAATTTAATTTAGATGAAGAGAAATTTTTTAAACAAATTCAGAAAGTAGCTAAAGCTGAGTTAAATCTTTGGAAACATTTTCATCACAATAAAGAGTATGTGATATCTATTAATAGAAAAGGAGATGATTGTGGAAGAATGGGAGGCAGAAACATGTATGATTCATTTACATTTTATATGCCTGGGAATTTTACAGAAAAGTATTTTCCTTTAATTTTCGCTAATGCTTTCACCCATGAATTTACGCATTCTTGGATTGGAGTTGATTTAGTTGCTAGAAATCCTAATTGGGAAGAAATGAGATGGTTCACAGAAGGATTTACAAACTATTATGCGCAAAGAATTAATTACGAAGTAGGCATTACAACTGAACGTCAATTTTTAAGTCTTTTAAACACTTACATCGTAAACTATTATCGTTCTCCGTATAAAAACTCAACAAATAAAGAATATGTTGATGGATTTAAATTTGACAATAAGATGGAAAGTTTAGCCTATGATAAAGGAGCTGTTTTTGCATTTGTCTTAGATGGCTACATAAGAAATTCATCTAACAACAAATACACTATTGACGACCTTATGAATGCTTTACTTACTAAAACTTCAAAGGAAAAAATAAACAGTAATTTAACGTTTGATTACATGAGCGAAATAGCAAATCAGTCCATTGGCATTGACATCTCTAATATGATAAAAAAAATATTATTGATGGAGAAACAATCAATATCAACTCTCCCATAATAGATTCTTTAGAGTTTAAAAACTTCACTTCCTTTGATTATGGTTTTAATTTTATCACAAGCATGAAAGAAGGAATAATTACTGGTGTAAAAGAAAATTCTAACACTTCAAAAGCTGGCTTGAAAAATGGAGTAAAATTAACTAAAATTAAAGGTATTACTAACTCTCCGAGTGGAAAGATAATTTTGGAAGTAGAAGCAGAAAACAAAAAATCTATTATAGAATTTAAACCTGAAGGGGTGAAAATTAAAATTCCTTTAATTCGAAAATTAAAACCCTCAAAAATTAAAGAAAATGAATAGACTACGAATCTTAACCATGTTCCTTTTAGCATATAACATTACAAACGCCCAAACCAAAGACTATTCTCAAAAAGTGCAATCGATTGATACGACAATCAAAACTTTATATACAGTCATTTCTGGAGAAAAAGGAGAAGCAAGAAATTGGGAATTATTCAACTATTTATTTCATAAAGACGCGAAACTAATTCCCTCAGGAACAAACAGAGAAGGAAAAACAGGTGCTCGTTTTTTAACCCCACAAGGATATATCGATTCTTCAGGAAAATGGTTGGTTGAAAATGGTTTTTTCGAAAAAGAAATTGGTAGGAAAACAGAACGATTTGGAAATATTGCTCATGCTTTTTCTGCCTATGAAAGTTTTCATTCAGAAAAAGACACCAAGCCTTTTATGAGAGGCATCAACAGTATTCAATTACTTCATGATGGTTCTCGATGGTGGATTTTAAATGTTTACTGGCAACAAGAGAATGAGAAACAACTCATTCAAAAAAAATATATCGATTAACTCTTTATGAAAGCTCTTTATAAGTTTTACGTAAGTTTGCGTTATGATAAAAGAGATTCAACTTCGCGTAAATCTTGTTGAAGAAAAGAAAGAAGATGTTCTAGTTAGAAAAGCTGCCAAACAGTTAAAAATTTCTACCTCAGAAATCAATGCAGTAAAAGTACTTCGGAAATCTATCGATGCACGTAAGAAAGACATCATCTTTAATTATAAAGTTGCGGTTTACATCAATGAAGGTCTACCTGAAAAATCAGATTACACCTTCGACTATAAAGATGTTTCTAACGCAAAAGAAATTCACATTGTAGGTTTTGGTCCAGCCGGAATGTATGCTGCCTTACGATGTATTGAATTAGGCTTTAAACCCATTGTTTTAGAGCGCGGAAAGAACGTCCAAGACCGTAGACGTGACTTAAAAGCAATCAATCAAGACCATTTTGTAAATGAGGATTCTAACTATTGTTTTGGCGAAGGTGGAGCAGGCACCTATTCCGATGGAAAACTATACACTAGGAGTTTAAAACGAGGTGATGTCCGACGTATTTTTGAAAACTTAGTATTTCATGGAGCTACTGAACAGATTTTAATCGATGCGCATCCACATATAGGCACAAATAAGCTTCCTAAAATTATTCAAAATATCCGCGAAGCCATCTTAAAATACGGCGGCGAAATACATTTTGAAACTCGTGTCATTGACTTCATTATAAAAAATAAAAAACTACAAGCGATTCAATTACAGAATGGTAAAGAAATGACAGTAAATTCAGTCATTTTAGCTACAGGTCATTCCGCAAGAGACATCTATCAATTGTTACACAAAAAAGACATTGCTCTAAAAGCAAAATCATTTGCCATGGGAGTTCGTGTAGAACATCCCCAAGAAATCATTGACAGTATTCAATACCATTGTGAGGGACAACGTGATGAATTATTACCTGCAGCAGCCTATAGTTTAGTGCATCAAGTAAATGACAGAGGAGTGTATTCTTTCTGTATGTGTCCTGGTGGATTTATTGTTCCTGCAGCAACAGCAAATGGCGAAGTTGTGGTTAATGGAATGTCGCCTTCTCGACGCAATAATAAGTTTGCTAATTCAGGAATTGTTGTTGAATTAGATATCAATAAAGATTTCAAGAGATATGAAGAATTTGGCCCTTTAAAAGGCTTAGAATTTCAGAAAGATTTAGAAAAAATTGCTTTTTATGCTGGAGGAAGAACTCAAGCAGCTCCAGCACAACGTTTAGTTGATTTTGTTGACGGAAAACTATCACCTGATTTAAACGACACTTCCTACCAACCAGGGCTGAATTCTGCTCCTTTGCATTCTTTATTGCCAAAATTAATTGGTGGTCGTTTACGTAAGGGCTTCGCTGCTTTCGGAAGAAAAATGCATGGATATTATACCAATGAAGCAAATATAGTTGGTGTTGAATCTAGAACTTCTTCCCCTGTAAACATTCCTAGAAATGAAAGTTTAGAACATCCGGAAATCCAAGGATTGTTTCCTTGTGGTGAAGGTGGCGGTTATGCTGGAGGCATTATTTCTGCTGCTATGGATGGCGAACGTTGCGCTGAGGCTGTAATTTCAAATTTGTAAACAATTATTGAAATCTATATTATTAACAAAATTGGTACATTTGCCTCATGCGAATTGACATTATAACAGTAGCACCCGGATTGCTCGAAAGTCCTTTTAATCACTCCATTATTCAGAGAGCGAAGAACAAAGGTCTAATAGAAATTCACATTCATGATTTAAGAGATTTCGGATTGGGAAATTATAGACAGATTGACGACACTCAATTTGGTGGTGGTGCTGGAATGGTACTGATGATAGAGCCTATTTCTAAATGTATCGATGCTTTAGTTGCTGAAAGAAAATACGATGAAATCATTTACATGACTCCTGATGCAAAAACACTAAATCAAGGAACCTCAAATACTCTGTCCTTACAAGAAAATATTTTAATTCTTACAGGGCATTATAAAGGAGTAGATCAACGTGTCCGCGACAAATACATTACCAAAGAAATTTCTATTGGAGATTATGTTTTAACTGGTGGTGAATTGGCTGCTGCTGTATTAGTTGATAGTGTAGTACGATTAATTCCCGGAGTTATTGGAGATGAAACATCTGCATTAACTGACTCCTTTCAAGACAATCTTTTATCTCCTCCCGTATATACCAGACCTTCTGATTACAAAGGAATGAAAGTACCAGGTATTTTATTATCAGGAAACTTTCCGAAAATTGAAGAATGGCGCTCAGACAAAGCATACGAAAGAACACAACAAATAAGACCAGATATATTAGATGAGTAAGTTTTCTGCATTTTTTAAAAAACACCCAGGATTAACTTGGGTTTTAGGGTTTCAAGTCTTTCGCTTTTTTCTTCTTCCATTCATGGGACTAATGCCACAAGACGGTTACTATTACATGTACGGTCAAAACTTATCCTTATCTTATTTTGATCATCCAGGTATGATTGCATACATTTTGAGAATTTTTACAGATATTTTTGGACAATCTGTTTTTGTTATTAAGTTGGCTGACTTTACGATAACTTCACTAACAATTTTCAGTTTTTACAAATTAGCCTCACTTTTTTTATCTCAAGAGAAATTATGGAGGAGTATGATCTTATTAGCATCTACCATTTTTATTTCTATTCTGTCTTTTAATTCTACACCTGATGTTCCTTTATTATTATTCTGGACATTGAGTGTTCTTTGTTTATACAAAGCTATTTTTGAGCAAAAGAAATGGTTTTGGATTCTTGGCGGAATAGCTATGGGATTGGCCTTTGATAGTAAATACACAGCTTTACTTTTACAATTTGGCTTGCTAGCTTTTCTTATTTTTTCTAACAAATACAGGAAATTGTTTTTATCACCTTGGCTGTGGTTTAGCTTGATTATTTCAGTAGCGGTGACATTTCCTGTCTGGTATTGGAATTATCAAAATGAGTTTGCTTCTTTTCTTTTTCAATCTTCAGAAAGAACAAGCTCTATTTCGGAATTTCAAGTAAGACCCGAATTATTTTTTGGCGCTTTAGGCTTTCAAATGTTTTTACTTTTACCCATTCTTTTTAGTGTTATCATTGTTTTTTCTTTTAAATATATAAAGAGAGCTCTGTTTAAATTTAAGCTCCCTCCACAAAAAACATTATTCTTATTAGCATTCTTTGTGCCTACTTTTGTTGGCTTTCTATTGATCACACCTATATATTGGGTAAAACTCAATTGGATGATGCCTTCCTATATCACTGGAATTATTATTGCAGGGATGTTTATTTCTAAGAAGTTATTAAAAGCTCAAGTCATTATTTCTATTGTCTTTCATTTAGCCTTGACTGCTCAGATTCTATTCTACTTAGTTCCTATAAAAAGTGATGATACCTGGGTTGGATGGAAAGAATTATCTGAAGAGGTGAAAATATTGCAAAATAAGTATCCCAACACCTTTATTTTTTCTGTTGATGGGTATAAAACTTCTGCACAGCTTCGGTTTTATCTAGATCAGAAGATTTATGCTCAAAATATTGTAGGACTAAGTGCTAAACAATTTGACTACCTTGGAGATGATGTTTCTCTTTTAAAAGGCATGGATGCTCTATTTATTGATTCTGACAAACGTTTTAAAAACAATCTTAAAAAAGATGATGTTCACCCTAGTGTTCCTCCAAAGTTCACCAACATAATTCAATTAGAGCCCATATTTGTAAACAAAGGGAGTAGTAAAGAACGTAAGTTTTGGGTATATCTCTGTAAGAACTATAAAGCTAACAAATAGCAACAATATAGAATGAGCTCTCGCAGCATACCTACACTGAAAAGAAATTTGAAAGTCTTAGGCTTTCTATTACTCTAATTATCAGACAAAAAAATAATTGAAGAAGATTTTATTTCCCGAAATAAATTTCTAAATTTGCACTCGCTAAAATTAACCTCTGACGAAAATCGTGAATGTTGCTTTTACTCAACCATTAAAACATTAAAAATGGAAGCTTTAATAAAATTTGTTCAAGACGAATTTGTAACAAGAAAAGAAAACCCTGAGTTTTCAGCAGGTGATACAATTACAGTATACTACGAAATTAAAGAAGGAAACAAAACTCGTACTCAGTTCTTTAGAGGAGTTGTAATTCAAAAAAGAGGTAGTGGTACTTCAGAAACTTTTACAATCAGAAAAATGTCTGGTACAGTTGGAGTTGAAAGAATATTTCCAGTGAACTTACCGTCTATTCAAAAAATAGAAATAAACAAAAGAGGAAAAGTACGTAGAGCTCGTATCTATTACTTTAGAAATCTTACTGGTAAGAAAGCAAGAATTCAAGAAAAAAGAGGATAATTCATCTTTTTCAATACATTATAAAAAAGGCTTCACAATACGTGAAGCCTTTTTTAATTAACAAATGTTGATAAGCCATGTTAGTAATTTGTTGATTTCTAATTACTTAAAAAATTTGCACGATCCAATTTCATTTCTATATTTGAGTCATAGTTGCGAGGGGTAGTTTAGGAAGCAATTCGAAAGAAGAGCTGAATTGTGAACCAAGCAATGAGTAAAGTAACGTTCTTTATTTATGAATTTCTGCTTATTTCAAAAGCGTCTAAGTTTGAGTTTCCTCTGCGAAGGCAAAATTGGAAAGCGTAAAAGTTATGAAAGTAACCAAACAAAATCCATCTGTATAATTATTTAGTTGTACTAAAGGGTAAGTTAGAAGTTCAACAGAAGCTCCAAGTTCTAACTAAGGTGTATACCAAAGAAAGACGGAGATTCTAACTGAGGTAGGCAAAGAAACAGTTCCTTTGTTTGAAAGAAACATAGAGTCATATCTCTATTTGATTGTGTAGCAATACAAATCGTTGTTTACAATCTACCTCGAAGAAGCCATATCGCTCAAGAAATTGAATGATATGGCTTTTGTTTTTCTTTCTTCTCATGTTTTTTTTAGTTACATCTATAATATTTAGCAGCATATTAGGAAAAATTTAAACCAAGAACCTTCGTGAAATAAGGCCAGAATTCTTAAATTTGCGCTGCTTTTAATCAATCCTTATTACTATAATTTAGAAGATTTTTTCTAAAATCTTTGCATGAAAACACCTTTATGACGCAGAACGCTAAAATTATTTACACAATCACAGACGAGGCACCAGCATTAGCAACTCGTTCTTTTTTACCAATTGTCGAAGCATTTACTCAAAGTTCAAACATCCTTTTTGAAACAAAAGATATTTCATTAGCAAGCAGAATTTTAGCCAATTTTTCTGACCTATTGCCAGAAAATCAACGCGTAGAGGACGCTTTGAGTCAATTAGGGGAATTAGCTAAGAGTCCTGAAGCCAATATCATAAAACTTCCTAACATTAGCGCATCTGTACCTCAATTGGTTGCTGCAATAAAAGAATTACAATCTCTTGGGTTTGACTTACCAGATTACCCTGAATCTAATACCACTGAGGAAGAAAAAGCAATACTAGCTAGATATAATAAGGTAAAAGGCTCTGCAGTAAATCCAGTTTTAAGAGAAGGAAACTCAGATAGAAGAGCTCCAAAAGCTGTAAAAAACTATGCTAGAAAAAACCCACACTCTATGGGTTCTTGGAGTCAGAACTCTAAAACACATGTAGCAACTATGACTGAGGGCGATTTTGCTCATAATGAAAAGTCTGTTACAATTAATGGAGCAACAAATGTTAGCATTATCCATACTGATCTTGAAGGTAAAAAAACAGTATTAAAAGAGAACATTTCGTTGCTTGATAAAGAAATCATAGACGCAACAGTGATGAGCAAAAAATCATTACTGACCTTTTTGGAAGCTCAAATAACAGACGCCAAAGAAAGTAATATTTTATTGTCTTTACACATGAAGGCAACAATGATGAAAGTATCAGATCCTATCATTTTTGGCCATGCAGTAAAAGTTTACTTTAAAGATTTATTTGCTAAGCATGGAGATTTATTAGATTCGATTGGAGTTGATGTAAATAATGGTTTTGGAAACCTATTAAGTAACCTTAATGAACTTTCTGAAGAAAAAAGAAATGAAATTGAAGCTGACATCGCTACTATTTTTGATAACAATCCTGATTTAGCTATGGTTGATTCTGACAGAGGAATTACCAATTTACACGTCCCTTCTGATGTAATTATTGATGCTTCTATGCCAGCGATGATTAGAACATCTGGACAAATGTGGAATAAAGAAGGTAAACCCCAAGACACTAAAGCTGTGATTCCTGATAGTTCTTATGCAGGGATTTATAAAGCTACTATAGATTTTTGTAAAGAGAATGGTGCTTTTGACCCTACAACTATGGGAACTGTTCCTAATGTTGGATTGATGGCTCAAAAGGCTGAAGAATATGGCTCTCATGATAAAACATTTGAAATTGCATCAGATGGAATTGTTCAAGTACTAAATTCTGATGGCATCATTTTAATAGAGCACACTGTTGAAAAAGGTGACATTTGGAGAATGTGTCAAGTAAAAGACGCTCCTATTCAAGATTGGATAAAGCTAGCTGTTAAAAGAGCTAGAGCAACTAATACTCCAACTATATTCTGGCTATATGAAGAAAGAGCTCATGATGCTGAAATCATTAAAAAAGTAAATAAATATCTACCAACTCATGATACATCAGGGTTAGATATTAGAATTCTATCTCCAGATGAAGCAACTCTTTTCAGTTTAGAAAGGATTAAAGATGGAAAAGATACTATTTCTGTAACTGGAAATGTTTTACGTGATTACTTGACAGACCTCTTTCCTATTCTAGAATTAGGAACATCTGCAAAGATGTTATCTATTGTTCCTTTAATGAACGGAGGTGGACTTTTTGAAACTGGAGCAGGTGGTTCTGCACCAAAACATGTACAACAATTTGTAAAAGAGAATCATTTGCGTTGGGATTCTTTAGGAGAATTTTTAGCGCTAGCCGTTTCTCTTGAACATTATGGTGACACAAACAATAACACTAAAGCAACCATTTTAGCTGAAGCCTTAGACGAGGCAACAGATAAATTTTTAGACAATAAAAAATCTCCTTCAAGAAAAGCTGGTGAGTTAGACAATAGAGGAAGTCATTTTTATTTAGCATTATACTGGGCACAAGCACTAGCTAATCAAAATCAAGATCAGGACTTAAGGGCTCAATTCTCAAATATTGCTAAACAAATGGGAGAAAATGAAGCAATTATAATTCATGAATTGAATTCTATTCAAGGAAGTTCTGTAAATATTGGAGGATATTATCAGCCTAACGTAGATTCAGCTAACAATTCGATGAGACCTAGCAAAACATTAAATAGGATTTTAAATTCAATTTAAAATTCCGACAACTATAAGAGCAGGCATAAGCCTGCTTTTTTTTATGTATTAATGTTTACATTTGAACATGAGTTTTACAAAAACTACAGAACTGGATTCGAATTATAATCATTTAGAGACTATGAATATTTCTGAATTGATTACGAGCATAAGTAGAGAAGACAAAACAGCTGCCCTTGCTGTTGAGAAAAGTATTCCTCAAGTTATAAAACTCACTGAACAAATTGTTTTTAAATTAAAACAAGGAGGTAGATTGTTTTATATTGGCGCCGGTACGAGTGGTCGTTTAGGAATTTTAGATGCTTCAGAATGCCCTCCTACTTTTGGAGTTTCTCACGACTTGGTTATTGGATTGATTGCTGGCGGAGATGCTGCAATTAGAAAGGCTGTTGAATTTGCTGAAGACTCAACAACTCAAGGATGGGAAGATTTACAAAATCATCAAATATCGAATAAAGATATTGTTGTTGGAATTGCTGCTTCTGGCACAACGCCTTATGTTGTTTCAACTTTAAAAACATGTAATGAAAAAAACATTGTAACTGGTTGTATTACTTGCAATGAAAACTCGCCCCTTAGTAAAGTTGCTAAATTTCCAATTGAAGTAGTTGTAGGCCCAGAATTTGTGACTGGAAGCTCAAGAATGAAAGCTGGAACTGCTCAGAAAATGGTCTTAAATATGTTATCAACAGCTACGATGATACAACTTGGTAAGGTTAAAGGAAATAAAATGGTGGACATGCAATTATCTAACGATAAATTAGTAGATAGAGCGGTGAGGATGTTAATAAAAGAATTAGGCGTAGATTCTTCAAAAGCATCAGAACTATTAGAAAAATATGGAAATGTTAGAAACGCAATTCAAAACTTCAAATAATGGGAACAGATTTTAACATCTTAAGTAAAGGACTAAAACAATTGGGTTTTTTATTACTTCTTTTAATTGCTTCCCCTGTACTTTTAAGCATGTCTTTTAAAGCAATCTCCATATACAAAGAAGGAACACAATATTGGTTAAGTATTGTTTTTTTGATTTTTTCTTCTTTAATGATGTTGTTTACAATTTTCTTTGCTTTTAGAGCTTTTAGGACAATTTTGAACGCTCTTTTTCAAGACAAATAAATTGGCAAACTCTAAAATTCATAAAATATTACATTGGGAGCATTGGCCATTATTAATGTTCTATATTCCAAACATTCCTTATGCTTTCGCACATGGAATTGTAGCTAGAAACCTTGTTTTTTATACGGCTGTAAATCCAGGGATTAAAAATTCTGGGATTGGTTCAGAATCAAAGTTCAAAACATTGCAAATTCTTCCCAATGAATATATCCCTACTTCTATTCTACATTCAGAAAATGAAAAAATAGAAAATACACTCAAAAAACTACAACAAGAGAAAATAGAATACCCAATAATTGTTAAGCCAGATGTAGGTTTTAGAGGCCTGTTAGTGAAAAAAATAGAAAATGAACAAGACCTTATTCATTATTTAAAAAAGTACCCAGTTGCAATTATTATTCAAGAATTTATGACTCATAAAAATGAATGTGGCCTTTTTTACTACAGACATCCAAATGAGAAAAATGGAAAAGTAACCTCCATTACACTAAAAGAATTTTTAGCCGTTATAGGAAATGGAAAACAAACCATACAAGAATTGGTCTTTTCAGATAAAAGAACTTTTCTATATTATGATTTGATTAAAAACGATCCTTTAATCGATTGGGATTTCATCCCAAAAGAAGGCGATAAAATCAAACTTTCTTCAATAGGGAATCACTCAAAGGGTACGCGTTTTATTAATGGAAATCATTTAATAAACGCACAACTAGAAAGCTCTTTGAATGCACTTAATCACGAAGTAAATGGATGGTTTTATGGTCGCTTAGATGTTAAATACAACACCATAGAAGATCTATACAATGGTAACTTTAAAATTATAGAACTTAATGGAATTCTTGCAGAGCCTACACATATTTACGATGTGAGTAAAATAACATATTGGAAAGCTTTAAAAACGATCAGAACACATTGGAAACAATTGTATAGAATTGCCAGATATAACCATAAACATAACGAGGTTGCTTACAGAAGAATTTTTCCTTTCCTTAAAGAAATGCTTGCTTTAAAAGCTTATTCAAATCGTTTAAAAAAATTAGCAAAACATTAAAAACAACTCGCTAATTATTTTTTTTTAAAAATCTCTTCTTATCTTTTGAAAAGCCACTCTTATTTGAGATTCTACAGTCTTTATTGAAATATTTAAACGGATTGCTATTTCTTTATTTTTTAATCCTTCTCTCTTACTTAGCAACAGTATTTCTTTACATTTATTAGGTAATTTTTCTACAACCTGTTTTACTTTATTTATTTTTTCCTCTTGATCGGATCCTTCTTCTTCAATTTGAGACAACAAACCTTCATATTTTAATTCTACTAAAAGTAAATCATTTCTCTTCTCCTTTCGAATTTGATCCATGTATAAATTATATGCAGAACGAAATAAATATGACTTAAATGATGAAGTTATCTGAAGTTTATCTCGCTTCTCCCAAAACTTAATAAATGTCTCTTGAGCAATATCTTTTGCATCTTGATCATCTTTTGTAAACTGCACCATATAGGAGCATAAAGACCTATAATTCAGGTCAAAAAGCTCTTTCAGGGATTGATCGTCAATTTTTTGCACTTTATTCATATAATTTCAAGTTCCTTCAATATTTAAAAAATAGGCTTAAGAAATTTAAATTTTTAGCCGTAAATTTAGAAAAATAAATATTCATTAAGGGTAAAATTGTTTTTTTACGTCTTTATAGAAATTAAAATAATGGAAAGTTTAATTATTAAATATTTAACCGATTCTATTTCTACAGAAGAACTCTCTTTATTAAAAGATTGGTTGAAGTCTTCAGAAAACCAAGATACATTTAAATCTATTGTCCAAGCTAATCAAAAACTGGATTTTATTTACAGAAAGAATATTGACACCTCTATTGCTTACAGTATTTTAGAAAAGTCTATTCCAAAGGAAAAACCAGTTCATAAAATTTCTTATAAGACATTTTTTAAATACGCCGCGGTAGCCCTTATTTTGCTCACTGTATATTTTGGCACTCAGACTATGTTAAAGTCAAATCTTATTAAAGACGACCTTATTACATTAGAAACTCATGATGGAATTAAATATAATTTAGAAGAAAATAGACCTGCTGAAATAAAAAGCAAACAAGGGATTGTTATTGCTTCCTTTGAAAACAATAAATTAACATATTCCAATTCTAATAATTACAACCCAGAACAACACCAACTGACTGTTCCAAATGGTAAAATCCTCTCTGTTGTCTTAACAGACGGAACTGTAGTTTCAATTAATTCGGGAAGCACCATAAAATATTTTAGCACAGTTTTTGATAGTAGAACTAGATATGTTCATTTAAATGGTGAAGCTTATTTTGACGTTACAAAAAACAAAGAAATTCCTTTTATTGTTCGAACGAACGATATAAATGTTAGAGTTCTTGGAACAAAATTTAATGTTTCTAGCTATAAGGACAATATTAATCCATCCGTATTTTTAGAAGAAGGAAGTGTTGGTATTACAAAGGCAAATGAAGTTTTCGATTCAGAAAAGAGTTTAATAATAAAGCCTAATCAGAGAGTGGTTTTAGAAAATGAAAAATTTACCATATATGAAGAAATGTCTAGTGAAAAATATACAGCTTGGATAAAAAGACAATTATTCTTTAAAAATGATCGTTTTGAAGAGATTGTGAAAAAATTAGAACGTTTTTATGACGTTTCAATTCAAATTGACTCTAATTCGCTTAAAGACAATAGATATACTGGAAAGTTTAGTTCAGAATCTATTTCTGAAGTTTTAGATATATTTAAAGAGCTGTCTTACTTTGACTATAAAATAGA
>TARA_R110002073_G_scaffold245044_4_pt1 | contig 61041 bp, 52 predicted proteins | sample TARA_R110002073 | Tara Oceans TARA_R110002073 (sample SAMEA4397174) | marine metagenome | biome: Polar Biome; feature: [DCM] deep chlorophyll maximum layer (ENVO:01000326); material: water (ENVO:00002006), including particulate matter (ENVO:01000060) such as... | depth 40 m
TGTGGTCGGCGGCGTCGAACGGTAACGAGCCTCTTCGATTCTTAGAGACAGCTCCGGCGGAACTTGCCTACGGCGACAAGGTATTCTTTACGTGGCTTGCCCGATGGTTCGGAACCGTAACTACTTTGAAGAAGTACCGCATTCCGCAAATGCCAGATCGGGCCGCAATCGACGCGCTCTGCGTAGACCTTACCGAGACAGCACTGCGCGAGCATCGCTAGCGAGATACAGAAATCGATGGTAGCAAGCGCGTATGTCTGATCCCGCCGACGGCCGCTCTGCCATCCAGCTTGGCGGCTTTACCTACGCTCCGCAGTTTATGAGCAAGGACGAGGGCGATGCGCTGATCGAGTACTTTGGTGGCCTGCAACCGTTGTGGGAGCAGCGCTATCGAGACAAGGACAATCCGCGCAATCACGAGCATCACCGGCGACTCACCCGCCCGGTGTACTGGCTTGGCGCTTGGCAGTTTGCCTGTTGGGGCTACTACTCCGAGCCAAAACACACAGAGCATCGATGCGTGCGGGCCGAGCCCTTTCCCGAGGTGATTCGAGAAATTCTTAGTCGCATCGAGCCGGTTTTGCGCGAGCATCACAGTGAGACCGTTGACCCGCGTCTTGAGACTCTGCCCAATACCGCGCTAATCAACTACTACGGCCGCGAAGTTGGCGATGGTGTGCCACGGGACTACGCCCGCCTTCGCATGCACCGAGACCACGAGCCAGGGCCGGTCATCATGTTCAATATCGGCCAGCCGGCGCTGATTGAGTTTCTCGATCCAGATCGTGCACCCGAGCCCGAGCTGCGACTGTGGATGCGGCATCGCTCCATCACCATTATTAGCGGCGCGGACTTTAAAGATCGCCTCTACCACCGGGTTACTCAGGTTCGCACGGGGACACTACCAGCAATGCACTGCCAGGTAGCGAACTTCGAACTGCGCCGAGTTAGCGTTTCATTTCGTCATGTACCACCAGCCTGTATTGAGAACTTCTCTGAGTTCCCAAGCGAGTCGCAGGAGCTTGTGCGGGACTATGTCGAAACTCTCGCCGAGCGTTCGGACCACTTTCGCGATCAGCTCGGCGATCCAGCAGGGTAGCGACTACAGACCCATTAGGTCGGTGATGTGCTTTACCACCGCGGTCTCGTGGGGGCTGATCTTGCCATCGGCCAAGGTCGCCGCAACCAGTCCATCCCGCAGGCGCTCTTTGTCTTCGGCAGGCATGTCGCGGACCACATCTTCTGCGCCCTCGTTCTTAAACTCGCGGACTTTGACTTTCTCGTCTTCGGATAGACCAAAGTCGTTCATGGCTTCTTCGAGAAAACTGCGTTCAGCGTCGTCCATGATCCCGTCGGCAGAGACTACGGAGGCAATTACGTGACAAATGGCGAGGTACTTGTGCATGGTGAAAATCGAGTCTACCAGACTCCTGGGCTGGTAGAATTGATGGGCGTCATGCGCAGGCTTTGCACACTCACCCTCGTAGCGATTGGCCTTCTTGGCTGTGGCCCAAAGCCAAGCTCCACCAGCCCGCCTGTGGCTCAAGACGTTGATGGCGCCGAACCTCCGCTCGAAGAAGAGCCGATGCCACGCGAAGAGCCTGCGGTACAGCCTGCCGAAGACGAGATTCCCAAGGCTCCAATTTCCATTCCCAATGGGCGCCTGTACGACGGCTATGTGCTTGGTGGCCTGCCCTCGAAGAAGCAGTTTGACGACGCTTACGCCGCGGGTTTTGAATCGGCAATGAGCCTGATGGACAACGCTGAGGATGGTATTCGGGACATTGCCCCCTACGCTTCGTCTCTTGGTGTTCGATACATTCGTTTTACGGTTCGGGACAAAGACGATCTAAACGAGTCCATGGCTTGGCAGTTCGCTTCCACCCTTAGCATGCTTGGCCAACCTTCCATCATTCACAGCGCTGGCGGCGAACGCGCTGGGGCCATGTTTGCGCTGATGGCGTTCTTCGTCGACGAGGTGAGTGCCGAGAATGCCCTGGCGATTGGCAAGCGTGCCGGAATGGGTTCACTAGAAGCGCATCTTCGCACGGTGCTAGTGCGCTAGGATTCGGCGCATGCGAAGTCTTCTACTTGCCCTGGCTCTTACCTGTGCAAGCTGTGGCCCAGCCACGCAAATCCCCGCTCCGGTCGACGTTGCCGATCCGCCCCAAACCGCAATCGTTACCGAAAGCGGTCTCGTCTACGCTGTCCTTAAGAAAGGCGGCGGCACCACTCCGCGTGCAAACGACAAAGTCTCAGTGCACTACACGGGATGGACAGTCGACGGCGCCATGTTCGACAGTTCGGTAGCCAAAGGCCGCCCGGCAAATTTCGTTGTGAACGAAGTCATTGCCGGTTGGACCGAGGCGCTGCTTCTAATGAAAACCGGCAGCAAGTACCGCCTGTGGATTCCCGAGGAGCTTGCGTATCGCGGCGAAGCAGGGTTTCCCGCCGGCACTCTTGTCTTTGATGTTTCGCTGATTTCTATCGAGTAGTTTGGCTGCGTGACGATGTTCCTGGTAGCGATAGGGTGGGGATTCAACTCGCAGACGAGGCGAGAGTGTCGGGTGAGTAACGCATGAGCAATCGAAGCCGATCGGAATTGGTCGACGCGCTACAAGAGCTCGTCGAGCTGCTTACTCTCGCCGAGGGCGGCAGGTCGAGCTTTCGCGCACGCGCCTTTGCCAGCGCAGCCAAAGCCGTCGAAGACCACGCAGAGACATCGTCCATGTCGCCCAAGCGCCTGATGGCCTTGCCGGGTATCGGCAAGTCCACCGCCGAAACGATCAAGGAGTACTTTGCCACAGGACAAATCGCTCGGCTGGAGGAGCTGCGGGCGCAGTATCCTGCAGAGCTCGTCGAACTCACACGGATTCCAGGCCTTGGCGCCAAGACGGTTCTTCGTCTGCGAGATGAAGCTGGCATCGCCAACCTCGCGGGGCTGCGCGCAGCGATTGTGCAAGAGCGAGTTGGAACGCTACCTGGGCTCGCAGGCTGGACAGAAGAACGCTTAGCCACCGCTATCGCACACATTGGCGGCAAGCACGATCGCCAACCAATCCACCGCGTCCTGCCCATGGCCGAAGCCCTGCGTTTTGAACTCTCGCAGTTGCCCGAAGTCTCGGCTGCGTTCCTGGGAGGGAGTTTGCGTCGGCAGGAGTCGACCATCGCCGACGTCGATGTCCTTGTCGCAACCGAGGATCCGGCCAGCGTCATTGCCTATTTCCTCGACACGCCGCGGGTGACGAGTGTGATCGTGACCGGCGAAAAAATGGTCTCGGTCTACGTAGAAAATGGCGACAACATCAAAGAGTGTCAGGTGGATCTGCGGACGACACCGGCCGCGGCGCTGGGTCCTGCGCTCTTGCATTTCTCAAGTGGTCGCGAACACAACATTCGCCTGCGAATGCGAGCGCACGACCTAGGGTTTTCTCTTAATGAGAATTCTTTGCACCATCGAGGGACTGACGATGTTATTTGCCAGGGTAGCGAGGAAGAACTCTACGCTATGCTTGGGCTCCCTTGGTTTGTGCCGGGGCTGCGGCAAGGACAAGGCGAGATTGCAGCTGGGCTCGAAGGACGCCTACCCAAGGTCGTCGAGCCAGCAGATGTCCGTGGTGATCTGCTCGCCGAAGGACAGATCGCCTTGTTGGACCTTGTGAAGGCGGCGCAAGCTCGAAGCTACGAATATATCTCAATCGTCAACGCATCGGAGGATGCGGCTGAACAGTCGAAATCCTGGCAAGAGGTTGCCGCACTGCGCAAGCAGATTGCCGACATGCTGATCTTGCACGCGTGCATTCGCGATCTTGATGCAGATGGCTATGTCGAATGCAGCGCAGATGACCGAGCGAACTATGACTTTTGCATCGCCAGAGTCTCTGGGCATTTACAGCTCTCAGAGCGGCAGCAAACCGATCGCCTGCTCGAGGCCATGGAAGATCCTGCAGTGCGTATCATCTCTCAGCTCACAGCTCGCCGCATCGGTGAGTTTCGCGGGATTGAATTTGATGTGCAGGCGGTGTTGGACGCCGCCAAGGAAAACGATGTTGCTATCGAAATTGCATCCGACCTGCAGCGGCTTGACCCACCTTCGGCGATTGTTCGAAGGGGCTGCGAGAACGGCAATCTCTTTGTCGTGAGCTCGCGTGCTCCGGACGTTGCGGGCCTGGCCCAAATTGAGATCGGCATTCGGCACAGCCATCGCGGCTGGTTAGACAAAGCAAACGTCGTGAACACCTGGAAGCGAAGCCGCTTTGAAGAGTGGCTTCGTGCGCCGTACTCCTAGGTAGCCCCGGCTGCCAGTTTCGCTGTGGCTGTAGCCGATGCAAAACATCTGAAACAGTAGGTGGGCGCAGATAACGCCCCAGTAGCCCATGCGCCAAAGGTGCCGGCCATGTCGATGGTTGGGCCACTTCGATTGTTGTTAAACGTGGCCCCTCCAACCTCAAGTCCCCAACCTTCTTCAGGCGAACCTGGAACAAAGAAGTCACCATCGTAGTCGGTCCAATCGGTATCGCTTGGATCGGCAACGTAGCCAAGAATGGCTGGGTTGGTCGCACCCGTGCTCGGCCGAGCATGATAGCCAGCTGGCGAGTTACCAGTCGTTCCCCAATAGGCACCGTCGCCGACGCCAATCTCAATGAAGTTCATCTGGGCAAACGTTTCGCCGCCAACAGCGTCCACGGAGCAGACCGTGGTTCTGCAGGTGCTACCCGGAGTTCGACACACGTGGCCTGCTTCAATAATGCAGGTGTCCGAGCAGCCGTCTCCAGCAGTCGCATTGCCATCGTCGCAGGTCTCCGCAGGGCCAACGATGCTATCTCCGCATGTCTCGCCTACAGCCTGTCCGACCGACCCAATATCTGGCTCGTCTTCAGGAACCCCACAACCTAAAAACACCAGGGCACATACCCCCCACAACCAAACTTGGATCTTCATAGGTGGGAGAATCGGCCACATCAGAATTGGGTTGACCCACAAAGTCTACTAGTAGGTATTTGTATGATCGCCCTTTCACGGCCGTCGGTTTTACAGCGGAACTTCAAACGATTTTCGCGCTGATACGCAGCGCGTTCGAGCTGCACAACTCGCCATGTGGTCATTCACAATGCCACTCGCCTGCATAAAGGCATACGAAGTGGTGGGCCCCACAAAGGTCCAGCCACGCCTCTTAAGAGCTTTACTTAGAGCGATCGACTCCGAAGTTTTCGCAAGCGAACTAAGAGTTTTGCGAGTCATCGTTTTTGGACGAGACGATGCGGGGGGCTCGTATTGCCAAGCAAAGGCCCCTAACGAGCCAAACTCGTCGCACAACTCGCGAGCTCGCTTGGCATTGTTGATCGTCGATTCAATCTTTCCTCGATGCCGAACAATGCCCGCATCACCAAGCAGTCGCTCGACGCTCTTCGAGTTAAAGCGGGCGATCTTCTCGAATTCAAAATTGGCGAAGGCAGCTCTAAAGTTTTCACGCTTGTTTAGAATCGTGAGCCAACTCAAACCAGCCTGAAATCCTTCCAGGCAAAGCTTCTCGAAAATCCAACGATCGTCGCGTGTTGGGTGGCCCCATTCTTCGTCGTGGTAGCTCTCGTAAAGAGGCGTACTTGCCCAAAAACAACGGTCGATTCCATCACTTCCCCGAACCACATCTGCCATGAAAAGAAGCCTACGGGCCCAGAAGCCTTTACAGCCACCTCCAGGCGATGGCTCTTCATGTGTGTCGTTTCACGCGCGACGTGGGGTGAAGTGTTACCTGTCGGCCTTCGCCGTCATGAGCGAACTAATCGAGTAGTTACAGTCAATTGAGAACTAGTCGAGCTCTAGTACTCTCGCTCGAGTTGCCGGCTTGGTGTCTGTCCAACTCGCCACCGCAGGCCCAGGCTCGGAATTGGCCAAGTCGCAGGATCCTAATTTTTCACGTGGTCGGGCTTATGACTGTGTTGGCATGAATGGTGCTGTAGAGACTGCACCTACAGACCCTCCAAGGAAGCACAGCATGATCAAGAACCAAATCCCAACCCTACTCTTTGCTCTTGCTCTGGCAACCGGTGCCGCCGCCTGCGGTTCTGATGCCACTGGCGATGAAGCAGCAGGCGCGTACCTCTCCATCGACGGCAACCCAAACATTTACCTTGAGCCCGAGTTTCAGCGCTCGCTCACAGTTCGCTACCACGATGCAGATGGCAACCCTCTCGCCGGCGAAGTTCGCTTTGAGATTGAGGGCGAGCCAAGCGATTCGACAATTGACGCCACCATTGGTGCCACCGACGAAGAGGGCAAGACCTCGTTCACAGTTGTCGCAGGCGAAGAGGAAACAAGCTTTCGCATCAAGGCATTCGCAGAACTTGCAGACCCAACCGAGTGGATCATCAATGTGAACTTGCCACCGGTGAATGTCGACATGGACATTCGCGGCAGCTATCTCGTCAACTCAGACTTTGACATTGCCAGCGGCGTTCCGGGAACAGTGGGCGTTGTCATCAATGAGTTCATCGACATGACCGATGGCGAGAACGACCCTGCTACCTACCTTCTCGACAAGGTGATTGGCGATGGCACAGGCACAGTTGCCAATGCGATCAACGGCATTCGACCATTTCTCGATGGAATGCTTAACGACGTCATCATCAATGCTGCACCCGAAGTCGTAAATGACATCAGGCAAATCGGTGAAGACTTTGGAAAGATTGCCCGTGAGTTTGGCGTTGTATCAACCCTCAACATCACAGGCGATAGCATTGAAATTTCGCAGGCCGCCGTGCACACGGTCATTGCCTACGACTTCGAGCTACGCGGCCAAGAGTACTACTTCACCATGCAAGAGCTTGATGCCGATACCGTCGTCATCAACAACGTACCAATCGACTACAACCGCACAACGGCACGTCTCGACATTGGCGAGCACGTTATGCCAATCGAGTACGGAGCATTTCTTACCCTCGCTCTCAACGACGTCATCATCCCTTCCATCGACCCAAGCGCAACCAACCTAGAAGAGCTACTCGAAGGACAAATCGATTGTGTGAACGTTGGCATCGCAATTAAAGACGCACTCGAGAACCCAGACGAGGAAGGTGAAGAAGGCCCATTCTACGCAGCTCTGTGCACGACAGCTCTGCGAGCCGCTGCCGACCTTGCAATGGACCAACTTCGCGCCCTTGACGACAATGCACAAGTAACACTGCAAATCGCAGGCGATACCACGATGAAGGATCCGAGTGGTGATGGTCTTGCGGACGAGATGAGCCGGGGCGATTGGAACGGCATCATCGACTACGTCGGAGCCTCGGGCCCACTAACCCAAGACGCCAACCCATTCACGGGTGAGCGAATCGAAGTCGAAGAGTAGACGCGCAGACCTCGGCAACCACTCGCACGACGTACCGCTCAAACCTAAAGGACTCCATGGGAAAGAAACTCGCATCACTCTTGTTGGCTATTGGTTTGGCGGCGTGCACAGGCGCCGATGAGCAACCGCTAGAAGACGAATCCCGCACCCTCGATGTTGGTGCGGGCGTGGTTCGTCGGCTCACTGCGGTCGAGTACAAGAACACGATTCGCGACCTTCTGGGCATGGACGTCGACGTTGGCGCATTTCCGCCCGACGAAGAGACCTTTGGATTCGACAACAACTCAAGTGCTCAGAGCGTGAGCCCGCTGCTTGCCGAAGCCTATATGAATAGCGCCGAGGCCTTGGCAGAAGAAGCTGACTTAGCCCAGCTCTTGCCCTGCTCGCTCGATACTGCAGAGCCACTTGTCTGTGCTGCCGACTTCATTCGCGAGTTTGGCTTGCAAGTGTATCGGCGGCCGCTGCTCGATGCCGAAGTAGACGCCCTCGTTGGCGTTGCCCAATGGGGTCTCGACAACGCCGACTTTGAAAGTGCCATGAGCCTCGTGCTGCAGGGCCTTCTGCAGTCTCCAAGCTTTCTCTATCGCGCCGAAATTGGCGCCGAAGTTGATGGTCGCCCAGACCTCTTTGCCCTCGATCAGTTCGAGCTGGCCTCGCGACTTAGCTACCTTATCTGGGGCAGCATGCCCGATGCGGAGCTACTCAATATCGCGGCCGAAAATCGCCTCGATAAAGAGGAGATCGCAGTCCAGGCAAAACGATTGCTTGCCGATGACAAGGCGCGGGCAACGGTTGCTCACTTCTATCGACAATGGCTCCAGCTTAAAGAAGTCGATCACCTTCAAAAAGATCGAACCATCTTTCCCGGCTTTAACAGCAACGTCGCCAAAGACCTTCGCGTCGAGACCGAGATGCTCATCGACCATGTGGTCTGGGATCTCAACACCGACATTCGCGAAATCTTCTCGACCAGCCAGACCTTTCGAAATGGCCTTCTCTCGGGCTTCTACGGCGAATCTGGCCCTACAGGCGAAGAGTTCTTACCGATGGCTTCCGACCCGAGCAAGCGTGCCGGCATTCTCTCCCACGGTTCCATCCTCGCAACCCACGCGAAGCCAAATCAAAGCTCGCCAATTCACCGAGGTCTCTTTGTGCGCGAGCAATTGCTCTGCCACATCATGCCAGAGCCCCCAAATGACTTTGCCATCATCCCACCAGAGCTCGATCCAAGCCTCAGCACACGCGAGCGGTTCCGACAACACCGCGAAGACGATGCTTGCGCAGGCTGTCACGCCATTATGGATCCAATCGGATTTGGCTTTGAGCACTTTGACGGCGTTGGCCGGTATCGCGCAGAAGAAAATGGCGAACCGATTGATGCCAGCGGTGAGCTAACGGTTACCGACGTCGATGGACCATTTCTCGGTGCACCTGGGCTCGCAGAAAAACTCGCAAAGAGCGAAGACGTGCAAAACTGCATTATGTCCCAGGCATTTCGCTTTGCCTATGGACGAGGCGAGAGCCAAAACGACTTACAGACTCTTGAAGACCTGCGAATCGCCTTTGCCGAGCAAGGTGGCGGTCTTCAGCAACTCTTTGTCGAACTAACTCAAACCGATGCCTTTTTGTATCGCAAACGAAACGACGCGTCTGCCGGAGGAGAGATCTAGATGAGCCACTCAAAGAACGGCTATAGCCGACGCAGTTTCCTTCGAGGGCTTGGTGGAGTAACCGTTGGGCTTCCACTTCTCAACTCTCTGGGCGCGTGCTCTGGGGCCCGTGAAGTTGGCAAAGCGACCAAGGCTCTTGAGTCGGCACCACCACGGATTCTCTTCTTCTTCTCGCCAAACGGAACGATTCGCGAGTCGTGGCGCCCAACCGGTAGCGAGACAAACTTCGAGCTATCGCCGATTTTAAGCCCTCTCGAGGACTACAAGGAAAAGCTCATCGTCATTGACGGGCTCGATATGCTCTCGAGCCAATCCGGCCCAGGCGACGCCCATCAAAAAGGCATGGGCCACATTCTAACCGGCACCGCACTGCAAGAGGGCGACCTCTTTACCGGTGGCAACGGCGAAGCAGCCGGTTGGGGCGGAGGCATTTCTGTCGACCAACGCATCGCTCAGGCGATTGGGGCAGACCACCCATTTGGCTCGCTTGAATTTGGCGTGCAAGTTGGCTCGCCAAACATTTGGTCGCGCATGTCCTACGCAGGCCCTGGCCAGCCTGTTCCTCCTGAGAATAGTCCCTACGCAAACTTCGATCGCATCTTTGCCGATCTAAGCGTTGACCCGGCAACCCTCGATAGCATTCGAGCCAGGCGTGGAACCGTACTCGACTTTGTTAACGACGACTTTAAGCGCCTACAAGATCGAGTGAGCACTGCCGACAAGCAGCACCTCGAGCGGCATGCAACGTCGATTCGCGACATCGAGCAGAGGCTTGGAAACATCGCCGATATCGGAGAGCAATGCGCTCCCCCAGAGCTTGGCGTTCCGATGAGCCTTGAATTGCGCGAGAACTACCCAGCAATTGGCAAATTGCAAATGGACCTCGCTGCGATGTCCTTTGCCTGCAACCTAACGAGGGTCGCTTCCATCCAATTCTCGAATGCGGTAGGCAATCACATTCACACCTGGCTTGGGCAAAATCGCGGGCACCACGACTACTCCCACGATGGCAATAGCATCACCGCTACCCAGCAAGCACTGGTCGAGATCAACCATTGGTACGCCCAGCAATTTGCTTACCTACTTGAGAAGCTCGATTCGATTCCCGAGGGCGATGGTGGCACTGTGCTCGACAACACGGTTGTCGTGTGGGTGAACGAGCTTGGCCGCGGCAACAGTCACTCGCGCGACAACATCCCGGTTGTTATGGCGGGCGGCGCTGGCGGCAAATTTCAAACCGGCCGCTACCTAAAGTACTTCAGTGAGTCGCACAACAACTTGCTCATCTCGCTGCAAAACGCCTTTGGCATCGAAGACACGGTCTTCGGCGATCCAGCCTACTGCTCCGGTGCCCTCGCTGGGTTGTAGGCCAAGCCGGAGCCGAATTCGGGGCGAGGCGGGCGCTTGCTGCTCCCGCCCGTGGTGATACCGTAGGTAGATGCTGAAGTGGCGCAAGGGCAATCCCGGACGGGAAACCAAGATTCAAAATGAGGCAGGGCTTGAGCTCTATCTGCGACTTGAGATCACAAATGAGATCGTCGTGGCCCAAACCGGTGAGAAGACCGTGGTCTCGGAACGCGGCGAGCTTCGCGTCACACCCAATTTCATCGACCTGCGCTGCGGTCCCCGACGAAGGATTATCGATTTCCCGACAGCTCGTGATATTAATGTCGATGAGACAAACTCTGAGCACGTGGATGAGTCGCTATTTGCGACCGTGCACTTTCGTCACTCCGAGTTTCTAAACTGCCAGTACATCCGAGGTGTGCTAAAGGCTGGAGGAGTTGACGATGTCAATTTTAGCCCAAGCCTGCTTAGTCACAAGTTCTCGCTTGCGTCCACCGAGCCCAAGGCGGACGCGATAACGTGGAAGCGCAAAGGCTGCGAGGCGTACGCACAGCGCAAGAAGCTCTTTGCTCGAGACAGCGAACACACAACCGTTTCCAAGCCCAACGCGGCCCGCTTCGCTCAATTTTTGCGCTACCAAGTCGGTGGCCACCCCCTAATTTTGGACCGTCTGGTCCAGGAGTCGCTCGTTCCCGCACGTGTTGAGTTTTGGCTCTACGAGACGGGCGTCACCATCCACCAAACGATCTGCATCAGCGAGTGCAACGAAGTGGTTAGCGGCTCGTACGATGTGACCGGAAACAAGGAAACCACCGGCATTGAAGACGACGACATCTTCGCAACAATGATAGCGCTAAGAAAAACGCCGAACGTGCTAGACGACGTCACCGACTCCGTGGCAGAGCTACTCGCGAACAACCGCGGATTGGATGCACTCCTGACGGTCCTTGAATACTCGCTATCGGGCGGCGAGATCGACGACTCACTGCGGGTTGCCATCGAAAGCGCCAGTGCAGTCGATAGCAATGCTTCCAAGTTTTCCGAACTCTTGAAGAAGCAACCCGCAAGCGAGGAAGAGGCTCGCCTTCTGCTCACGGAATTTGCGCACTTCTCCGCGCTAGCCACGTGTAAAGGCAGCGTAATCGGCTGCTTTGCCGCACCTGTGCATCGCTCGCTTGGCGACGGCGCTGCCGCAATGGAAAGCTACAAGGTGGCACTTAGAGCGAATCCGCGCATTGCTGGTGCCTACAAGGACCTTGGCGACGTGCTTGTTGAGGGGTACGCCCACAATTTGGGATATCGGTGCTGGGACATGGCTCGGTGGTTAGCACCCAAGATGTCAATGTTCGACGAATTGTCTGCGTTCGAAGTCGAGCTTCGCGCGTCCTATCCCGAGTACTTCTAGACCGAATCGCCGTAATCGGGCCCGTCCGCTCGAATGCTGCGCACGGTCTATGGTGAGTTCGAGCATGCGATGTGTTCGTCGCCGGCGGCTTATGCGGATGTTGATGCAAAGCACTTTGATGCCTTGGTTCTCCCTGGCGGTCACGCTCCTAAGATGCGCTCGTACTTAGAGTCGGCCGCGCTGCATTCCTGCATCGCCGACTTCTTTGCAAGCAACAAATTCGTGGCAGCGATTTGTCATGGCGTTGTTGCCGCTGCCCGGTCCAAGCGCGAGCATGGAAACTCGGTATTATTCGGAAGGCGAACCACTGCGCTTACCGAAGACATCGAGCTTTTCGCATGGCGTGCCACCAAGCGAAAACTTGGAGACTATTACCGCACCTACCCGCAAACGGTGCAAAGTGAAGTGACCGAGGCGCTTGGCGACGGCGGCTCGTTTCTAACTGGACCCAAGCCATTTCTTCGCGATCGCCCAAACAAGCTCACTCGCGGCTTTGTGGTCCAAGATGGCAACTACATCTCCGCGCGCTATCCGGGCGATGCACACCGCTTCTCGCAAGCCGTTGTCGACGCTCTTGGCTGAGCCAGTCGTCGCAGTCGCGACATTGCGCACATAACGAGAGTTTCTAGCATTTCGGGTGTAAGCGACCAGCCCAGCGCGCGTTCTAGGTGCGTCATGCAAATGCTTCAACGCGCAAGTCTCCTTGTACTTACTCTCGCGGCCTGCGGCGGCTCCTATCAAACGTCCAGTGGCACCATGGGCGCCAGGAGTATCGAAAGCGACTCGGAATCGGTAGCGGTGAGCCGCAGCTCCACAACGCATCACATGAGTGGGACGCCCATTTCGGGCGCTCTAACCTCGGCTACCGTGCAAAACAGCGCCGAAGCCTTGGTCATTCAGGGCTTCATCACAGCTCGGGTCGACGAAGTGCAAACCACCGCCTCAGAAATTTCCCAACGAGTACGCGACGCTGGCGGCCGGGTAGTTCGCGAGCGCGGCACAGGCGGAGAGGCGAATTGGAATAGCGTACTTCGCGTGCGTTTGCCGCCAGAGGGCGTCGATTCCCTCGTCAATTGGATTGGAGGACACGGCGACATCGAAGCCAAGCGAATTGAAGTAGAGGATGTTAGCAAAGAGCTCTTCGACCAGAAATTGGCCCTTGAGAATTTGTCTAAGACGATGGTGCGCATGCAAGCGCTTCTCGACCGAGGCGACCTCGACATTGAGTCAATTCTAAAGATTGAAAGTGAAATGAATCGCGTGCGCGGAGAAATTGAATCCCTTAAAGGTTCGCAGCGATTCCTTAAAGACCGCGTTGCCTATGCAACCCTTGAATTCACGCTAAAGCGACGCGACGGAGTGCAGCGTGGTCCCGAAACCAAGTTCTTGGCAGGCATGCGATTTGCGAATATGAGTCTCCTGGATGCCAATGGTCGCGCTCGCAATCGTCTGGGCATTGGGCTTGTTGCCTCGAGCGCCGATGCAAGGGTGAGCTATGAATTGGATGTCTTTGAGGCCGACGGCGATGAGAAACGCGCGTTCATCGCAACGCTTGGTGGCGCGGCGTACTCCGACCATCTCGGCGGCGGGCGACGGCGTTTCCTAAACCCCTACGTTGGATTGCGCCTTGGCTACGGACGACTCGATGGGTCCAACTTTGTTGTCGCAGGCGAAGCGGGTGTCGAACTCTACAAGCACAAGTTTGTGACCCTGGACCTAAACGTTCGCGGCACCTCGTTCTTTGGAAAGGGTGGCCCAGACGTTGCGTTGGTAACCGGTTCTGGGCTGTCTCTGGCCTTTTAGGCTAGGGCTTTGTGCGATTGCCCCCCACAGCTCGTGGATCGCAGGAACTCTTGCGGGTAGAACCTAGTGGCTCGTGTATCCCTTAGCAAAAGCGCTTCACATCATCGGATTTGTCTGCTGGTTTGCAGGCCTATTTTACGCAATTCGTCTCTTCATCTATCGCGTCGAAGCGCTCGAAAAGCCTCCAGAAGTTCGAGAAATTTTGGAGCAGCAACTCGCAATCATGACGAGGCGGCTGTGGTTTGGAATCACGTGGCCTTCGATGATCGCCACCGTGGGCTTTGGAGGTTGGCTGCTCTACCAGTACAAACTTTGGAACCTGCCCTGGGTTCACATCAAGCTCACCTTGGTCGCCCTGCTCATTGGCTATCACTTGGTTTCGCACCGCATCTACAAGCAACTTAACGCTGGGCAGTGCACTTGGTCGTCCAAGGCACTTCGCATTTGGAACGAAGTTGCGACCTTGCTTTTGGTCGCTATCGTCTTTGTCGCTGTCTACAAGCAGGGCCTTGATGCACTTTGGGGCGTGCTTGGTTTTTTTGGTTTCGCCATCGTTTTGATGCTTGGTATCCGAGTCTACGGCAAGCTTCGCAAACGCTAGCAGCGCCAATTTTCGACAAACGATTGACAGAGTCGCTGCGGGCCCGTAGTGTGGTTTCACTATGAAGTTCGTTAACATCTAGTATCGCAACTCGCGCACACTTAGTTCGTTGCGCTGCACAGCTCGGTTCTGCAAATAGTTTTGCAAATAGTTCTACTTAGAACTATTCAGAATCTTGGCAGTCGCGTTCTAAGAGGGGTCTAGTACAGCTAGACATCCGATTGATGGGAAGTAGCCAGAAATGGCTATTTATGCCCGTAATTCGGCATTTCCCTTCGTGCGCTTGAGTTCACGCAGCCCTGCATTTGCAGGTCGTAGTGGCAGGCAGTAACAGCCCTGCGGCTGCCTGCCCACCTGCCCTGGCTGCACACATTCATGTGCTCACAAGCGTGCAATCGCCGCGTTTGTGAGTCTCGTGCAGCAGTGCGCTGCATAAGTAAGAGTAATTCCGGTACCGCCCGCGCCTCCGAAGAGCGCACCGCTGCGGATTCCGGACAGGAGAATTGTATGCAATTTAGATCGAAACCCGTAGAAGAACACCGAGATGTTCCCGTCGCCGACGAAGAGAAGTTCGAAACCCTTGTAGCCCACTGGAAGCGCCGTGATGGCTCCAAAGTGCGGGAGGTTGGCGTCGTGCGCTCGTACGTAGCCTCGGTGGTACATGGCAAGGATGAGTTTCCCATCGCAAAGGAACGAGAGATTCTCGCCCTTGCACAAGCTCAGGGGGACACGGTGGTCGGCCACGAACTCTGCCGCATTCGCGAGCCCGATCCCCGGGCACTGTTTCGCAAGGGAATGGCCAATGGGCTAGCGGCGCGTGCAATCGCGTGTGGCGCCGACACGCTTCTCGTCGATGCCCTTCTCACTCCCTCGCAAGCGCGAAATCTCGAAGACCTCACCGGCCTATCGGTGCGCGATCGAGAAGCGGTAATCCTCAACGTCTTTCAGCGACATGCACAAACTCGAAAGGCGCGCATTCAAGTAGAGATTGCACACCTGCAATATCTGCGACCTCGTATCCGCGGGCTTGGGCTCGAGATGGATCAACAAGCTGGCGGCGTCGTTGGATCGCGAGGTCCCGGCGAGACCGCATCAGAACTATTAGCAAGGCAACTCGATGGCAGACTAGCAACGCTGCGCAAAGCCTTTGCCCAAGTTGCAAGCGACGCCGACGTGCAACGAAAGCAGCGCTCGGAGTGCAAGCGAATCGCGCTTGTGGGCTACACCAACGCCGGAAAGACGACGCTCATGAATGGGCTCACGGATGCGAAACTCTCGGCGGCCGATCAGCCGTTCGAGACCCTAGACACCACGTCGCGGTGCCTTAGCCGCCACGGTGGCGATGTGCTTCTCAGCGATACCGTCGGGTTTATTCGCGAACTGCCCGAACGCCTCTTTGCCAGCTTTGAATCCACCTTGGCCGAGATTGGCGATTCTTCACTGCTGGCCATCGTTGTCGATATGTCGGATCGAGAACACGAAGAACACCTAGCCGAGACCGAGCGCGTATTGGAGAGGCTTGGGGCCATAAGTATTCCTCGCTTCTACATCTTTACGAAAGTCGACCAGTGCCGCTTCGCTCCCACTCGTTGGAAACAGAAGATGCTAAGCCGCGGCGCTCCACACGCCGCTCTCTGCGGGCAAGACAAGAGCGCAATTGCAACGTTGCGGGATGCGCTCCTTGTAGAGGCTAGACGAGACCACCCCATTTGCACTCTCCTGGTTCCCTACGCTGCCACCGAGGCCACCAATACAATCTACGCCCATTGCCGCGTATTGGAAGCCGAGCCCCAAAATGCGGGAATGCTCTTTCGCATCCAAGCGGAACCTCGCTGGCTTGCATCGATCGAAGCAGCCTTAGAACGGAGCACCCAATGATTGCGACCGAGCTTCTGCGAGCCGAGCACGTTGGTATTGCGACGCCCGAGGGCAGGCTTCTGGTTGCAGACCTTACGATGAGCATGGGGCAAGAGAGGGTCGCACTAATCGGGCGTAACGGCGTGGGCAAGTCGAGCTTGCTAGAAGTTCTGAGTGGCGTGAGAGAGCCCGACAAAGGGCGTGTGATGCGTCGTGCTCACGCGCTCTTGGTCCCTCAGATCTTGCCCAGTGCTGCGGTTCAATGCAGCCGAGGTGAGTTGCGCATGCGCACACTACGGCAAGCCCTTGCCCACCCACCAGAGTTACTCTTACTCGACGAACCCAGCCAAGACCTAAGTGAGCAAGGAATCTCTTGGTTTATCGAGAAGCTGCGCCAGTGGCCCAGAGGGCTCCTTGTTGCCTCTCACAACCCAAGAGTCCTTCGCGAGTTTCGCCACTTCTTTGTAATCGATGAAGCGGGGTGTCGCTACCATCCTGGATGCTACGAAGATGTTGTAGCTCGCACGGCAGCACAAGAAGCGCTTCGCGAACAACAATACCTCAGAACCCTAACCGCACTTGACCGAGAAGAGACGCGCAACGATCTGGTGCGGCGAAGGCGAAGGCGAAAACAGAATGGTGGTCGTGTGCGAGAAATTGATCGAGCGCCATCTAGGGCCATGCTCAACAGCAAACGAAGCTACGCCCAGGAGAGCCAGGGCAAACGCGCGCGCCTGCAGGACGATCGGATTGCTTCCAAGCGCGAGTGGGCCAAGGCAACCCGGCGGGCGCTCGCTGTCAAACTGCCCCTCGAGGTTGTGATGCCCAGCCTGCCGCCAGAGAGCAGTTCCGCGACCATCGTCTTAGAAGACTGCGATATACTCTTAGGCGGCCGGTGCCTCTTCCGCGAGACAACCCTGCGGCTAGCGCGAGAGCGTTTGGCGGTAACCGGGGCCAACGGGGCCGGCAAGACGACGCTCTTGCGTGCCTTGCTCGGCGACTTCGAAGCAGAGAAGGGAGAAGTGATTCGAGGAACCGCCGTTCGAGAACTCTCACGCATTGGCGCAATCGACCAGGGCGCCACAAGCTGGATTCGCGACGAGAGCGTACGCACTCTCCTCGCGTCTTCAAGCGGCGCGACTTCGGCCCAAGACCTCGCTGCCATCATCTTGGCGCACAAGTTCCCCATGGGATTGGCCGAGAGGCCGATGCGAAGTCTTAGCCCCGGCGAAAGATTTCGAGCGGCGCTCATTTCTTTGGTCTCACGTCGCCCCGCAATCGAAATGCTGATCCTCGACGAGCCAACCTGCAGTCTAGATTCGAGTGCGATGAAAGCGCTGGCTGCAGTACTTCGGGCTTGGCCTGGCGGGCTTATCGTCGCCAGTCACGACCGTCGGTTTTTAGACGAGGTAGGCTTTGACGAGGAGTTAGCTCTTGGGTCGCAAAGCCCACCACACATTGGTGTGAGCGCAGGTGCGTTTACCAGCTAGCGCTTAGCGGCCGGCAGCATCAACACAATGCATGGGCGGAGCGCCTCGCCCCGGCGTTTGCCGAACTGCTGGACCAAGGCGAGAAATGGCGAGGGCGCCCAACCCAGTTGCCCGCGATCCTCACTTAGCTCAGCCTTGGTAAATTTCTTAGACGCCTTTGGCAAGAGACGCTCAAAAGAGTGCCACTGCCCGCCCTGGGCTTTGAGCATCGCAGCGGCCGATTGAATGAGGCCCTGCAAGACATGCCTGGCTGCGGATTCGGGCCGGGCGCGAAGCCAAAGCCTCTCCCATGCCTCGTGCGCCTCCCAGTAGAATTGGTTGTTAAAGAGGTCCACACCAAAGCGAAAGCCAAGAGAGTTGCAGAGTGTGGAGGCCTCGGCATTCCAACCATCATCGTACTCGCGCTCTGGCGGTCGCACGCTCGCAGAGTCAATCCCCGGTTGATACGCATGCTCAGGAAGCGAGTGCTCGGGGCAATAGCGCGGATGAGTGGATTCAATCTGCATAGCAGTTCGCCAATCCTCGCACAGAGTTGCACGGCAACCCTCACCTGCTTACCAAGGGCCGAGGGGTTCAATTTGGCCCACCTCCTAAGGTAAGGTCGCCACTCGTGATCACGTTTGATAACAGCTATGCGCGGCTTCCACAGCCTTTCTTCGCCCGAACCGATCCTGCAGAGGTTCCCGCTCCCACCCTCATTCGGCTTAACGAAGGTCTATGCAAAGAGCTTGGCTTGGACGCCGAATGGCTTGCCTCTGAAGACGGCGTGGCCATGCTCGCCGGCAACAAACTTCCCGAATCTGCAGAAGCACTTTCGATGGCCTACGCCGGCCATCAGTTTGGCGGCTTCAATCCGCAACTCGGCGATGGACGCGCGATTCTTCTCGGCGAAGTTCGCGACCGCAACGGCATTCGGCGCGACGTGCAACTTAAAGGTTCGGGACGCACGCCCTTCTCACGAGGCGGCGATGGCAAAGCAACAATCGGCGCAATCTTGCGCGAGTACATTTTAAGCGAAGCCATGTTTGCGTTGGGAGTTCCAACAACCCGCGCGCTAGCAGCCGTAACCACTGGCGAATCCATATTCCGAGACACCGATGTACCCGGTGCAATTCTCACTCGCGTAGCGCAAAGCCATGTGCGTGTTGGCACCTTTCAATTCTTTGGTGCACGGGACGACCGCGCATCCCTCATGAAGCTTGCCGACTACGTCATCGAGCGCCACTACCCGCGGGCACTTGAAGCCAGTAACCCGGTTCTTGCCCTCTTAGAATTTATCGTAGAGCGTCAAGCCGAGCTCATTGCCCGCTGGATGCAAATCGGCTTTATCCACGGCGTCATGAACACCGACAATATGCAAGTTGTCGGCGAGACCATCGATTACGGCCCGTGCGCCTTTATGGATGACTTTCATCCCAAGAAAGTCTTTAGCTCGATCGATCGCAATGGCCGTTATGCGTGGAACCAGCAACCTGTCATGGGCAAGTGGAACCTATCGCGCCTGGCAGAGGCTCTCATTCCCATTCTCTCGAGCGACGAGCAAACAGCGCTAAACATGGCCAAACACGCCCTAGATGGCTTTGATCTGCGTTTTAACGAAAACTACATTGCAGGGTTTAAACGCAAGCTCGGCCTAACAACCTTCGATAAGAACGACGATACCTTTATTGCCTCCACCACCGAGGCACTTACAAAGGGCCAAGTTGATTTCACACTCTTCTTTCGTCATCTCACAAAAGTCGCAGGCGGCGCGCCAGACGATACCCTCATCGGCTTGTTCTCAACCCCAAGCAAAGCTCGCTCTTGGCTTGCCTCGTGGCGCAAGCGAATTGCTTCCGAGACCGGTGTCGCGCCAAAGCTTCGCGCCGCCATCATGCAAGGCGTCAACCCAATTTACATCGCGCGAAATCACCGCGTAGAAGAAGCCATCGCCCACGCCCTTCGCGGGGATTTTGAAACCTTTCACGAACTCACCAAAGTGCTTTCCAACCCCTATGGCGAGCAGGCCGATTGCGCAAAGTACGAGAGCCCTCCGCTCGAAAACGAGAAGGTCCGCGAGACCTTCTGCAATACCTAGGCAACCAAACTCGTATCGGTAGCGAGCACTTCAGAGGATACCGCGATTGCGAGGGCAGCCTCCCTGTTCGTCTCTGTGAGTTTCTCGCTAGGAAGCGGGTCCTCGAGTTCTTAGAATGGCAAGTTTGGGTAAGCTCACGTTGCGCCCAGTGGCATGAGTAAGGCTTATGCTAAAAGAGTTTGATGGACGTGATTCTAGGTCTGCTGGTCATCCTCGGCCCGTGCTTGCTGGTCGGAGGATATATTCGCCGCACGATATCTAGGAAAGAAAACGAACGAGCGAATCCTGGCATTCCACCGTCACGAGTAGAGGACGGCAATCCCATCAAGCCTCCGAAAGGTGAAGCGACAAAGGGCAGCACGATGATGGCCTTTGGAGCCCTCCTAACCGTCATCGTTTCTCCGATTGCCTTGGGCTTGCAACAGCTATTGAGCTCCGAGTTTGGCAGCAAAGGCCGATTGCTTCGCATTCGAAATCGAACTGCTTTACCCAAAGCAAGCCAAAGGCGCAGGCTGGCATGACGACACGGTTGTCTGCGTGCAAAGCCTTAGCGGGAGCGAGCGCGAGACGATCGGTGAAGCTTGGCACCTTTCAGCGCGGATGGAGCAAGCGTCGGTGGCGGCCTTCTCACAGCTAAGTCTCTACTTGGCTGCCCTCGGTGCGCCGGCTTGTCTAGTTGAGAAGTGCCATCGAGCCGCTCTCCAAGAAATTGACCATGCTCGACGCTGCTATGCGATCGCTCGTCAGATCTCGGGCGTGCCTTGGACCGCCGGCCCGATCGACGAGCTTGTGGACCCTGGCCCTGGCAAGATTGTTAGTTTTGAACGACTCGCAATTGGGTCGCTGCTGCACGGGTGCCTCGCCGAAGGGCTTGCTGCAAGAGTAGCTCGAGAGGCATCAATCCGAGCCTCGGAGGCGTCGATCTGTGAAACCTTGAGAATCATATCCACAGAGGAGCAAGAGCATGCCGAACTCGCGTGGGAGATCTTGGCCTGGTGCCTCGACGTAGGAGGTACGTCAGTTTCGAGTGCCGTCGAGGTTCGACTGGCAAAACTTAGCGAAGAATTTACCCCCAGAATGCCAGAGTTTCCCGGAGTGACTGTCGAACGTTTGCAGGCCTTTGGCATCTTGCATCAGGACCTGCTTGGAGCCTTTGCGCAACTGGAGATTCAGGAAACATCAACGAGGGCACATCAGCTTCTGGCGTCAAAACGCCTTGCAGCGGTTGCCTAAGCAACTACGTACAACCTTGCAAGAGAAGCAATCGCGACAATCGCTGGCCAGAGCTAGGAACAATTCTTACTCCAGTGGCACAAGCCCCAGCAGTATTTGGCGATCGGCTACATGAGCCATGATTCCTACGAGCTTGCCGGCTGAGCAAGCACGGCATAGCTGCCTGTAACATGGGCAACGGGTCGATCTTCATGGCCGTCAATCCACAGCATTACCCTGCCGCACAGCCGCGTCTTCCCTGCCCGCAATAACTCTGCGCGCGCCAACAGGTCTCCGCCGCTTGCCGGCCGCAAGAACGTGATCTGCATCTCGGATGTCACAGCCATCGGCTCAAGCCCCAATACGGTGAAGCTCATGTACCAAAGCGCAAGGTCAGCGGCGGCAAACTGCGTTGGCCCGGCGATGAGGTTTCCAGGGCGCAGCTTGGCCTCATCGTACAGCCACCGCGCCGTTGCTGCGCCTTCGCCAATAGCGTCACAGCGAAACTCTGCAGCGGCAGAAGGGAAAACTCTGGCAACAAATGCATCAACGTCGCTTGGCAGTAGGGGCATGAGAAGATGGTGCCACCAATCACCTGGTATCTCGCACTCGCAAAGCAACCAACTGCTCCGCCGTGAAGTCTAGAACCGTAACAATCCAAGCGGCACAACCAAACAATGCTGCTACCCTCCGAGACCGGCTCATGTCACCTCTAAGAACGCTCTTGCTCCGCCCACGCTTGTGCAGCGCAATTCTGTCCAGCGCAATACTCCTTGCTGCCGGTCTCCGACCAGTTGGCGAGGTACAAGCCAAGAAGCCTTCCTTTGCTCAAATCAAAATTGAAGGCAAGGTCTTGCGACAACGGCCCAAAGCCAAGGCGTGCAAGGTCGAGATCGACGTAAGCCGAGCCAGCATTGAGCAGGACGAGATGCGGCCCGTTCGTGCTCGGCTGGTGCTGCTGCAGCCCTGCGTTAAGGGGCTAAAGGCCGGAACAAGAGCCTTTGGCGTTCTCAACCATTCAAAGATGCGCGTCAACCTTAGGACCACGAACGATGGAACCGCGATCCTCGAGTTTAGTACGCGAGTTCACGGCCGCATCGTTGGTGCCGTCGATTCATCAGCAAATGGAAATCTGGTTGCGGAAACCTCATCAACCGCGAGCGGTCGGTTGATTGGTGATGCCGACGCGCAGACATCGAAGTAGCGTCTAACTTTCGACTGTGACTTCTTGAACCTTCGCTTGCGAATCGAGCGTCACACACACGAGATAGTCCGAGATGCTGTTGCCAATGCCCACATCAACTTGAAAGTACGATTCGCGCTCGTCAAGGTTGATGCGAATTCCGTACGGCACTAGGCGACTAAAGAGCTGCTCCTTCGTTGGCGTTGTTCCATTGAACATTGCTTGCAACTTTTCCTTGTCTGCATCTTCGAGAAGATGTTCGAGATACATGGCTACGCCGCAACTCGCACTTGGGTCGGCGAGGTCGGCTTCGAGCGCCTCCTGATACGTGTGAACAAGACGCCAGAGGCGCGACATGGCATCGACAACACCGTCCTTATTCCCTTCAATTTCAATCGTCACGTCCTCGCCTAAGATGGCAATTTGCGACTCGAGAATGTCGCCATTCTCTTCGAACTCAATCGTCCCATAGCCGTCACTCTCAACTTGCATTGCCAGAGCATAAGCTGTGGCCTGCAAATGTGAGCGATCTTTGATCGCCTACTTCGGCGCGGCCGAAATTGGCAAGGCGTGCAAGACCAACATACACGAGCCCGCCCGACCGTCGGCAGGTGTCATCGAAAGCCGAACTCGAACTTCTCGACCGTCTTTGCGACGAAAGACGAGTCTTCGATTTATTAGCTTGCCTTTCATCGCCACCAGGCGCAGGTCCTCTCGAATACCCGGATGAAGCTTGGCTAGTGTTGTCTCCTGAATGGTCCGACCTTCGAGTTCTTGCGGCGAGCCAGCTCGCATGAAGGTCGCAAATGCTTGGTTCGCGATGCCGATCGTTCCATTGGAATGCAAGCCGGCGGCGGCGATGCCCAATGCGTGGAACGCATCCGCCGCGGCCTCTTCGCGGGCAAACTCTGCCACACCAATTTGCTCGGCGGCAGCGCGTTGCCTTGCGCCCTTTGCTTCCAGGTACGACTGCAAGGCTTGCACAATATCCTCGGCCCTGGCGAAACGCTCTTCGGGATTCTTCGCAAGGGTCCGCATCAAAATTGCGTCCAGTTCCGAATCGAGTGCCTCACCACGCGCTTCACCAGCGCCTGGTGGCTCAAGCTCCAAGTGCTTCTCAAGAACTGTGCGCGGATCATCACCAAGAAAGGGCACCTCGCCTGTGAGCATCTCGTATAGAAGAATTCCTACCGAGTAGATATCGTTGGAGGGCGCAGGAGCGTTGCCGCGAATTCGCTCGGGTGCCATGTACTCAGGCGTGCCCGAGATTTGGTCATCCTTGCCCGCTCGATTGGCGAGCTGTGCGGTACCAAAATCGAGGAGCTTCACTTGGCAAGCGTCGTCAATCTCCGTAAGACATAGGACATTTTCTGATTTCACATCCGAGTGAATTACCTGATTCTCGTGTGAATGCTGCAGGGCTGACGCGATTTGAATCGCCACCTCACACGCCTTGTCGATGGAAAGAGCGCCATCAAGAGCAATCTTGCTAGAGAGAGCCTCACCCTCCAGATACTCCATCGCAATAAAGAGGCCCCAATCGGGGTCCTCGCCAAAGTCTACGACCGAGACGATATTGGGATGGCACAGCGTACTCGCGAGGTGAGCCTCAGAGCGAAACAGCTCGATAGCGCTGGGATCAAAGGCATGCTCGGCCTGCATCAGCTTTAACGCAAAACTCTTACCCAAGCGAATATGGCGAACGTGGACAACTTGCCCCATGCCACCCGCACCAATGCGATTCACAATTTCGTATCGCCCGGCGATAAGTCGGCTGCGATCGATCTGCGTGGCTGCCGCCTGCGCAAAGAGATCGAAGACTCCTGTGTCCTCGTGATACGGCGTACCGTCGTTCTCGGCATCAGCTTCCGAGAGCGACGGGGGCGTAGAAGCTTGTTTCTGTCTCATGTACAACTCGCTTTGATACCTGGGACATATCCCAAGCGCATACGATCGTACCAGAGCCTTCGACGCAAAACGCAACGCCGTCATGAACCAGGGGCGTTCCAAGGGCTAGGCGCTTGCATGGGCCCACACGAGCCCATACATGCACTAGTGTGGGCTTTACTGTCCCAAAGAAAATGCGTCTTGCTGATTTTGCTTAACTTGCGATGCAGACTCACGACGGGCAGCTGCGGGTGCAAAGCCACCCTCTCCTGTTAGCAGCACATCTTCCGATTTCTCGAATGAACTTTCGAAGTCCCTTGCGCGCCCAAGAGGAAGATTTCGACTGGCAGCCTTTTTTCGAGTTATTGCCTTGGCTTTTTGCGTTTTAAGAATGCTACGCGCTCCCGCCCTGTCTCCCTTGTCAAAAGCAGCATTTGCAGCTTGCAAGCTGATCGCGGTTTCACTCAGGATAAGCCGGCCAGAGACCAGCCCATCAAGCTCAGAGTTTTTCGCATCATCCGCAGATGCCATAGCAATGAGCTGCCCGTCGCAGGTTCCTTCTTTACCCTCCGCTAAATCGTCGTATCGAAACGCCACGTTTGCAATCGGGCGCTCGCCTTCCGGCCCCTGTGGAACCCGAAGTCGCACGAGCAGCGTCTTTCGGTCATTTTGCGCAAACGTCCCGAAAGGCACGATGAGCCGATTTCCTTGGCGCTCAAATGTGCGGTCAAAAACGTGATCAACAAAGACACCGGGCTCGAGGTCAATTGTCACTTCAGCATTCACGGCGACTGTTTTGGATAGAGACTCCATTTCCTTTGTGAAGATCGTCGCTAGCTGATCCGGCCTATCCACAAAGTGGTGGCGACCGTTCGAATTGCGGGCGAGTGCATCCATGATTCGCTCGTTGTAGTCGACATCGACACCAATTGTCGTGATCGCCATGTTGTTCTTTCGACAGCCCTCCGCAATCGAGTTAAAGCCGGCGAGGTCTCGCACGCCAACCGTAGCTTCACCATCGCTAAGCAATACGATGCGCGTAACCTTCTCGTCGTTAGCTCGCGCCATGCGCATGGCCAGCGAGATACCGCATGAGATACAGGTCTCGCCCTTTGCACGGATCTTTGCAAGGCTCGCTAGCATGCTGCCCCGAGACGCCGGAGATACGACGGTTGGCGAGACAATCACCTCGGCTTCTTGGCTGTAGGTTATGACGCTAACGACATCGCCATCGCGCAACTCGCCGATTGCAGTCTTGGCTCCTTCAACCGCATTGCGAAGGCGTTTGCCGCGCATCGACCCCGACTTATCGATCACGATTGCTAGGTTGAGTTGTGCGGGAGTTGCCGCTTGCTTTGTGGCATCCGCATTGATGTCGAGAAAAAGGAAAGACTCGCTACCGCGTTGTGAGGGAATGATTGGGTGACCGAGACGCCCTTCCATCATCAAGGTATCGCCAGCGAGAAACGACGATTTGTCGATCACCTGCGGCTCGACTGGCACAGCGATTTCGGCGACTGCGGCAGTAGCTTCGCCTGCACCGCTTTGGCCCTTCTCGGGCCCTGTGGCCGACCATACGGCCATTGAGGTTCCGGCCATTCCGGCCATTGCAATTGCTACAAACACTGTCAATTTCATGTCTTGTTCTCCTGGTGCGCAGTGTTTGGCAACACGCCAACCCGCGTTAGAAAGTCGATAGGGGGAATTGTTCCGATAAGCACAAAGACGCCATCACAAGGCACGGTGATAGCGCCCTTTGCCGAGGTGAGCGCAACGGAGTCTCGAGAGATACTCGCTACGGTCGTCTCCATGTGCAGAGCGATGGCACCCGCTTGGATACGTCGCTGCAGCTCTTCAATGTTGCGCGATTTGCCGCGCGAGAAACTCGCACCGCGATGCGAGACCGTAACCGTTGTTCCGGGCTGACGAGACAGGGCAATTGCCGCTTCCATCGCGACGTCGCCAAGACCTACCACCATGACGCGCTGGCCGGCAAAGGCGCGAGCATCCGCCAAGCTGTAGAACACACTGCCTTCAACTGCCTCAGGAATCTCGATTGGAAGCTTGCGAGACGAACCTCGTTTGCCAATCGCAAGCAAGACTCGCTTGGCTTGCAATGCAAGCGATGCCTCGCCATTCGCTAGCGTGGCAACGCAAAACCCGTTTGCAACCGCGTCAATCTTGGAAACCTGCAATCCTTCGCGAACATCGAGTTTCTCACTGCGAACAATGCGTATCCAGCGAGCTAAGAGTTCTTCCTTACTTGACTCTTCAAGCCACAGCTTGCCAACGAGCGGCAAGTCGAGCGGCTGATCAAAGACGAGTTTTGCTCGCGGGAAGCTCTGAATACTACCGGCCACCGTTCCCTGTTCGACCACCACATAGCGAAGCCCAAGCGACTTGGCTTCGAGGGCAGCGCTAATGCCGGCAGGCCCTGCCCCGACAATAACAACATCAAACTCGTGACCGTGATTGCGAGTTCCAAGCTCGCTTGCAAGAGAGCGCATCGCATGAGCCCCTTGATTGATAGCGTTTCGAATGAGCGGCAAACCTGTGACATCGCCGGCGAGGTAGATTCCCGGTGCGTGTTCGGATTGCAGAGATTTACTAAGAGCGACCGCGTCCTCGATCTCGGTCCCATCGCCCATCACAAGCGAACCATTCGGGCAGCGCTGCTCGCACAGGGTGAGCCCACAGCATGCAGCAGGCCTTGCAACAACGGCTACGTAGTGGCGGATTTCGAGCACATCAAAGGGACAGGCATCCACGCAGGCATGGCATCCCAGACACGTCGCGGCTTTGATCACGGGCAATCGCAGTACCTTCGGTGCCCGCAGGGGAACGTTCGCTTGCGTCTGCCCACGGGTGCCCGACGATCGAAGGCGGCGAGCACCGATCATGCCAAGGCCAACTAAACTCCCCATGCCGATCCACGACCATGGGCCTGTTGTGCCACGCTCGCCCCGGCGTTTGGCTGGCGGTGTTGTCGCCACCACTTGTCTCGCCACCTCCCAAGCCGCATCACGATGCCCGCCAACCTTCACATGCTCGTCTAGACACAGTGTAGATCGATTGGCTCCTAAGTCTTTTTCTGAGTTCATTAGGCAAGGGGCAATCGGATCCGTCGGCGATAGAACCTCGTGACAATGCGAACATCGCTGTGCGGCTATCAAAGGCACATAGGCTCGAACCGCTTGGCCCGAGAGTTCACTGCGATTTGTCAATCGCACGCCTGAAGCACCACTTGCCAGCACCGCAACACCTTGCTCGGGGCCGTGGCCTTGGTGGCAACTCGCGCAAGCCATCGCGCCGCTTGCGAGAAGCTGTGCATGAGGAGCCCGGCGGGATGCGTAGCCTGTGTGGCAGCCAACGCAGGTCGTTGCCGCAGACTTGTCGTCCGCGTGGCAATCGCTACAACCAAGCTCGGCCTGAGAATGCGAATGCGAGAGTGCACCAGGTGCCGCGCGTAAGGAGTTGCCTCGCGTCATCGCAACCGAAGCCACGACGCATGTGAGCGCAGCGAAGAGGGCAGCAAGCCACACACCGCGAAATCGAGTGACATCGCCTGTGGTCTCTATGTGTTTCGCAGAACTCAAAACACAAGCACCAAGGCAAGGTGAACAAGGAGAAGTGCGCAGGCCATGGCGGCCGTAAGAATGTGCAGTGGTAACCAGCCGCGCAATCCTGCGGTGAGAGCCCAGCGGCTGGGTGCGGCCCGCAAGTCCACAACAGTCTCGATGAGCTGGTCGAGTCCGTCGAGCCGATCTGCGCCCCGAGATTCGAGCATGCTGTCGATTCGTCCGCGCAGACGCAACTGCTCATCTTTGACCGAGCGCCCCGAGACTAGGAGTCGAAGGCTCCCAAAGGGAGCGCGCGCATAGGGCACAAGCACCTTTCCTGTGACCGCTTTTACGAGTTCTTCTCTTCCGCTAGACTGGCGATACAGTTGGTCCAGCAAGGTTTGCCTCCGGCCTTTTAGGTCTTCGGGAAGCGCGCTTGAGCGTTCGAGTCTTGTGAGGCGTTTCGGCACAACACTGTAGAGAAGGCCACCAAGGCATCCGGTGACAATTGCTGCCCAGAACGCGAGATTGAGAGCCCCAGCCGGAGACGATGGGAGGCGCACCCCAGCGTGAGCCATTGCGGCCGCACAGCCCACAAGCCCAATCGCTACATGCATGGCGAGCATAGGTCGCATGCGCGAGCGAGGCACCACCGATGCGCGCTCTGCCGAGGCGTTCGTTTTGCGCATCCACAGCCGAACCATTCGCTTGGGCACCGCATATCCTGCGAGCATCGCCATGCAAATTGCTGCAAGAGATGCGCAGGCAATTCCAACGACACTGCTGGGATACCAAGTTCCTGCGCGTTGCATCGCAAAGCCCAGGCCCGCAAAGGCAAGCGAAGAGGCGGCACTTAGTGCCACGACAATCGCCCAAAGAGAGAGTCCTTCTGCTGAGGGACGGCTCAGCGGAGCACCGTGGGCTTCGATGCCAAGCAGGTCTCTAAGCTCGGCGATATCGCGCTCGGGTTCGATGCGAAAGATGGCTTCGGTTGGACACCCTTGAACACATGCAGGCGACTCGTATCCCCTACACAGATCGCATTTCACAGCAACCGTGGGAGATAACGAGAGCGTCTCTTCGCGAGGCGCCAGTGAGATATTCTCCCATGGACATGCGGTCACACAACTACCGCATCCTGTGCACAGTGCTTCGCGTATAAAGACCTCGCCGCCTACGTCTCGTCCAATCGCTCCGGTGGGGCAATCCACCATACACGCCGCGTTGCGGCAGTGCTGGCACGTATTGGGAAGCGATAGCGTGGTTGGGACAACACCCGTCTTGCCCAACGAGACAACAATAGTATCGCCTCGGCGCACCAGACGACTCTCACCGTGCGCCTCAGAACAACTCCAAGCACAGTGACCACAGCGCACACACGAGTCTTGATCAATAACCAACAGTGACCGGGCGGCTTTCATCCTATAGATATCGGGAAAGAGCGGTTCACCAACATCGGGCCGAGTCCTCTCATCAACGATGCGTCGCAGACGGCTTAGTATCTGAGAGTTTTCTTCCGTGACCTGAAGAAATGTTTGCGCGGGAATTCGGATACACCAGGTATCGCCACAGGCAATCGCATCGGTGCCTCTTGCACGGCCAGAAGCAATCTCTTCATTGCCAAAGAAGTCGCCACGAGAGAGGTACGCTACAACCGAGAACTGCGAGTTCTCCTTAGACTCCAATTGGACGAGTCCTTCGGCAATCAGATAGAAAGCCTCTGCGCTATCACCTGTCTCGTAGATGTGGGCACCCCGAGCAATCCGGCGCAACTCAGCAGCATCCAAGAGGACATCGAGATACTGTTCTTCGAGGCCAAGTCCCAGCGCGCTGGCGTGCACGATGTCTCGAGTTACCGCGCGATGCAAATAGCGCTTCTCTCGCTCGGATTGGCGGCTTCCCCCACTTCGCCCCATGGCGCGGCGAAACACCGCGATCGGAACTTCGACAACGCTGCTTATCACAGTAGCCGTTGCACTCGCTCTTCGTGCGAGCCCCGGAAGCGTTGCCTCTTCGCCGAAGGTTTCGCCGGCCCGCGCAACTCGCAGCGCACTAGCCTCGCTCTCGCCACGTCGTACAGCTTGCAACTCGATAGCCCCGCTAAGCACGACAAAGAACGACTCGCTTACGTCACCATCCTCATAGAGTGTTACTCCGGGTGCAGCATCGCGAACACGGGACGATGCAATGACAGCCTCGCGCGAGGCATCATCAAGGTCTCGCAACACAGGGCTGTCAAAGACCTCTAGCGGAAACGCTACAAGCTTGCGCTCGGCACTCATGGAATTGTGGCCTCGGTTTTCGCAATCTCAATTGCCTCGAGACGCTCAAGGGTTTCGAGGCCCAGAAGTGGGCCACTTGGGCGACGGCCCTTGCGGTCTTGTTCGCGCTCGTACTCTGCGAATGCCCTTAGTAGAAACGGAGGAAAAGCACGAAACATCATACGCGCCTCGATACGATACGGCCCCTCTGTGTTCTCTCGGGATATCTCGTAGGAGTAGCGAATCGGAACACCTGGCGGTGCAGAGCGCGAATCGACAATGGCATCCGGCCCTCTCAGCACACCGCGACTTGCGTCGAGAGCACCAACAGGAAAGAAGATCTCAAAAAGTGCATCGTCACCACGCAAATTCGAGCGGCACTCTCCCGTATCGATGTCGTAGTCGCCATCCGCGTAGCGTGCGGCGCGATGTACAGACTGTCCCGGCCCAGCTTGGCAGCGCCCATCGTCGTCGATACGACCAATGCAGCGTACACAGCGCAGAAAGCCATTCTGCAAGTTCACGAGCCCTATTCCGCGAAACTCGGTGGCGCTTCCACCGACCGATGTCCACTCGGGTACGTCGGGACCATCGATGATGTCCGCACCAAAGAGTCCAAGAGGCTGGCCAAGTCTGTCGGTGACTTCATCTGATGTGTTGACGTTTAGAAAGACCTTGTCGGCAAGATCTTCATCCCCACGCCCAACGCGTCCAACCTCGTAGACGAGTTTTCCTTCGCCATCCGTAACTCGTAGGTGAATCCACACCTCACGCTCTTGGCTAAAGCCCGCTGGTACTCGATGCCCTGCACCGACGTTCTCAAAGACCACGGGAATCTCCAAGGTCTGGCCTCGCACAGTAGGCCGGTCGATTTTTAGGTCGAACGTATTGGATAGAAGCAAGTCGCGGCGCTGTCGTGCTCCTAGGGGAATTCCCGATGAATCGAGGGAAGGATCATCGAGCGCAGTGATGGGAAATACCTTGGAGAGCGGTACATCAACTCCAGAGAAATAGTGATTGGTAACTCGCTCGGCAATGGACGCAGCCGAGGTACTCGCCGTGGCGTACTCGCCCGGTGCACGAGGAGAGAACGCCGTTCCATCGGGGCACACACCAGAGGAGTCGTTTTCCCCACTTACCTCGCAGATACCAGGATAGGTGCTCATGTGGCAGTCCTGGCACGTTGCCGGCACTCGGCCCTGACGCGTTTCTTGTCGGCTCCACGCTTGCCACTCGCTATACGCATTGCGCAGTCGCTTGAAATTCTCGCCCCGCTCGGCACCAATCACGTCGCTACCAAAGAGGCGCACGTCGTGACAGCTACCGCAAAACTCGCTTGAGCGAAGGTATGCCTTTGTCTCCGCACTTGGCCTGCGATGCGCTCCGCCCGGAACAAGCTCGGAGGCTTCGGCATCTCCAGCCAGGAAACGCAACGGGTTTAAGAGGTACCCACTATTGGCGATTCCAAACAATCCGGTCCGGTCTTCTGGGCGCATCGAAAACTCGCGACCGGTTACAAATGAAGTCCAACTTGGATTGCCCTCGTAGATGCCTGCCCGTTGGTTTCCCGGCTTTACCGGACCGGTCACTTGATGGCAGAAGCCACAGCCAATGCCCTCCATGCTCGAATCGGGAAGAAGATCTTTGAGCGGCAATCGCGAAGCTGACGAAGGAGAAATGCCGTTCCATGCAGGTAGTGATTTCCTAAGATTTTCTCCGGGCGAGTGGCAGTTCGCGCACCACAGTTCGCCACCCGATCCGGTAATTGCATGCCCGGTCGCTGGATTGCGACAAGCAGTACTCTCGTCGACAGTGCGAAGAATCCCCGCACCTTCGGGACATGTGCGGCTCTTGCCAACTTGCTCTTGAATCACCATCTCAAGCGACTGAAACAGTGGGCTCTTGGCCGAATGCGCCATCACGGACCGTTCCCACTCCGAGGTCTGTCTCGGATGGCATGTCGTACAATCGGCGACCGAGAGTGCTTCGGTGAGAGGTTCTCGTGGCTGGACCTTCGCGCCGGAGGTTGCGTCGGGGCCGACCTTCGCGATAGCGAAGCCTGCCGCAACAACACCAACGAGCGCCGAAGCGGCGATAAGCGCGAGTCGCGGACTACGCCTGCGTTGCAACGGTGTCGCTGCTGGCTTCTCTTGCGGCGTATCAACCGTTGGCCGGCGCCCCGAAGGCGTTTTGGAGACAGCGACCGTGGCCGGTTTGGGCTTGTTGTGGAACTTTCGAAGCCGGGATGCAATTGCGTTTGCGGACTTAGGCCTCTCAGAACTATCCGGAGAGAGAATTCGAAGGCAGTAGCTCTGAAGGCCGGGCGGCAAAGCGCTTTGAATCGAAGCCGAAAATGGCGACGCTCCTCGCTCAGCTCGATCGGCTAGGGCCAGACGCATTCCACGTCCCGAGAAGGGATGCTCACCGCAGAGAAGGCGATACAGAAAAAGTCCTAGGACATATCGATTGCCACCGAAACTGGCGCCTTCGCCGTCGATACATTCTGGAGACTTCCATCGCGGACTTGCGCTCGGGGTTGCAGGGCTCGCCCCTAGTAGCCCATGCACCAATTCATCGGCGCGAATTTCACAATCTCCCGTATCGAGAATATCAACGGTGGATGGCAGCAAGACGCCGGGAAAGAGCGCAGCTCGCTCACAAACGCCAAGAGAGTCGGCGAGACTGGCGATCATTGCAATCGCAGTCTTGCTATCGACCGGCTTTGAGTGCTCACCAAGCCAAAGTGAGAGAGGCGACGGCGCACGCCGGATTAGCCACAGTCCCTCTTCGTCGGCACCTCCGACGACAAAACCACCAACGCCTCGCTCACCAAGGTCGAGCAGACGTTTGGCAATCGCCTCGGCACCGCTTGGCAGGCGCCAAACCTCAAAGCGCGGCTCATTGTCGCACGCCTTGGTACAGAGAAATCGTTGGGCGCGGCCAACCGGCGCAAGCGAGGAACCTATCTGGAACCCTGCCATGCCCACGCGGCTCTCGCTCACTTCGTTGGCTCCACCTTCGCACTGGTCTCTGGCAAATTCGTCGGCGCCGCACTGCCCGTATTGCTGCGCACAAGATAGGTAGCCGCCCCTGCCACAAGGCATGCAACGGCAACAAGCCCAAGCGCCAAGCTCGTAGGAATTTGTCTGGGCGCGCTTGCTCGTTCCAAGAGCGCGATGGTGTCGGACCTGGCTGGCGCTTTGGCCAAAGACGGCGTCTTGCCTGTTGCCTCCTTGGCTGCGGGCACAGCCTTCGTGCTGGACGGTGTGGGCTTGGCCGGCGAAGGCTTTGACGCTGTTGCCGAAGCCTCGGCCACGGCAAAGGGTTCTAGGGCACTCGCGACCTCTGCAGCACTCGCTGGCCTGTCTGCAGGTTTTTTCGCTAGCAGCGAGAAGAGCAATCGCTCCACTCCTTTGGGCATTTGACTCCGCACCTCACTGGGCAGTTCTGGTGGGGCGCTCGTGCACTGAAGGTTTAGCAATTCCCTTGGCGACTCAGATTCAAATGGAGGATTCCCTACGAGCATTTCGTAGAAGACCAACCCCAAGGTATAGAGATCGGAACGCGCGTCGATCGTGGCTGCATCGATCTGCTCCGGGCTCATGTACTGCAGCGTACCAATCGAGTGCGTCGTACTTTTGCTCATGGCATACATCGCGGTGGCAATGCCAAAGTCCATAACTTTGACCTGATCGCCTGCCACCAACATAAGGTTCTCGGGCTTGAGATCGCGATGAATAATCGGCGGCTCCTGCCCATGGGTAACGTCCAAGGCAGCGGCAACTTGGGCAACGACTGCAACGGCGGCCATCCACGAGAGCGGCCCTTCGAGCGCCAATCGCTCGCGCAGCGTTTGCCCCTCAAGCAGCTCTAAGGCCATCACCAGTTCACCGTCGATTTCCGAGCACGATAGGCAGCGCACAATGTTGGCGTGGTCAAAGTGCGCGAGAATTGTCATCTCGTTTAAGAAGAGTTCCCGGCCCTTCTCCGACTGGCCAAGCTCTGGCTTTAGGACCTTGAGCGCGACCCGGCGCTTTGAAAGACGCTCTTCGGCCTCGTAAACCTTACCCATGCCCCCTTCGCCAATAAGGTGTTTGACCAGATATTCACCAATGCGATCCATCGTCGGGTACCAACGCACCACGCAGGCAATGGGTCTCAGCGATCTCGGGATCCAATCCGATCTGCGCATTTGGACGCTGAGCAGTTCCTAGATTGGTTAGTTTTCAAGGCGTTGCGTTCAAGACCGCAATCAAATTGACCGCCCGCGCGCACGCAGACATTCTGGACCCGAACCATGCGAGGCAAGATCTGTTTAATCACCGGAGGAACATCGGGAATCGGCAAAGCCGCTGCCACTGAACTCGCGCGCCAAGGGGCGACGGTTGTGCTCGCTGCCAGAAGCCAAGGGCGAGGCGCCCAAGCGGCGCGCGACATCTCGATAGCCTCGGGCTCAAAGGCCGTCGAGGTACTTGTGTGCGACCTTGCCTCACAGGCTTCGATCCGCTTGTTTGCAAGTGACTTTCTAGCCAAGTACGAGAGGCTCGATGTACTACTGCACAGCGGAGCAGCGGTATTTTCCAAGCGAACTCAAACCGAGGATGCGGTAGAAAGTAACTTTGCGGTCGCCTACCTAAGTATTTTTCTTATTGCATCGCTCTTGCGCGAGAGGCTTGTTGCGTCGGCTCCAGCCCGTGTCGTCATCGTGACGGGGGAGTATCATCGCAAGACATCCCTCGACTTTGACAATCTCATGGGCGAGAAGCGCTTCTCAATGATCGAGGCAGGCAGCCGAGCTGCTCTTGCGAAGACGGTCTTCTCCGCAGAGCTCGCACGGCAACTTGAAGCGCGCGGCGTGACAGTGAATTGCTTGCACCCGGGAGCTGTGCGAACAGCCCTGCTACGCAATCTGCCCTGGTACATGCGTGCCGCGGCCTATCCCGTGCAGTACTTCTTCTCAAGCCCGGAGGTGGGCGCGAAGACTCCCGTGTACCTAGCGTCCTCACCTGCCGTCGAAGGTGTAACCGGCAAGTACTTCATCGACTGCAAACCTGTTGCCCCCTCTGCCGAGGTCATGGACAAAAGCGTGGGGGCAAAGCTGTGGCAGGCGAGTGAAGCGCTCGTGCAGGGCAGCGAGCCAGCGATCAGGTCTTGATCATCAGTGGCTGCGCGCGCTCGAACTGCGGTGAGGTGATCGTCGAAACGGTTCCGCCGATGTCGACCTCCATTTCCAAGGTGTACATTTGCTCAAAGCTGCTGCCACCAAGTTGGCGGTCAATCTCCGACCATGTGGGCACCGACAATTTGTAGCTTGCCTTCTGATCGGAATCTGCACCTAGGACACCATCCCAAGCTTGGTACCCACTCTCTACCCAAAGCGATGGCATGCGCACAGCAAGTGTTGCGAGCTCGGTGCCATCAGCGCTCATTAGGCGCACAGCTTCGATTGCAACGGGCGCACTTGCAGCGCCTTTGCCGGTGAAGGCGATCTGTACATTGGATTGTGTGCATGGCTGAACCAGTGGTCCAGCACCCCTTGCCCGCTTCGCCTTCATTTTGGCCGGCGGCTCACTCGACGAAGCGGTATCGGCCTTCGAAGCAGTCTTCGCATCCGGGCAATCTTGGGCCAGTTGCACTGAGGCTATCGACGCAACAGCAACCACTGCAGGCGCAGGAGCAGCGGCATCAATTGCCGACACGGGTGTAGTGATAGGTGGTGAAGTCCCTGCTCCTGTGCTCACTCGAGGCTTGCTCTCTTCACTCGAACACGAAGCCAACAGTAGGGAGGCACACAAGGCCGCATATTGACGTTTCATGTCCTAACCATAACTCAACTCTATGCAGCCGACATCGTTTCGCCGTTTGCCAAAGATGCAGCGGCCGTGGTGGGAGTGTCGACAAGCCCCGACAAATTGCAGACAATTGCAGACGCAACCCATGTCTGATTCAAAGAACGAAACTACCTCAGCAAACGCAAACATCATCGAAGCTTGGAACACCGTCCTCTTCGACAAGTTCACGACCTACAAGCATCTCCTTGTCGATGGGCTTGGCCAGCACGGCAGTAAGCTCTTTGAACATGTTCCACCGGTAAAGAACTCTTCTATCCTTGATATTGGCTGTGGGTTTGGTGACACAAGCGCACAACTGGCCGAACGAGTTGGCACTCTCGGTTCGGTGGTTGGTGTCGATTGCGCTCCAAATTTTATTAGAGAATCACAGCGATTGCGCGACAAAGAGGGGCTCCTGAACCTCTCGTTTCTCTGCGCCGATGTGCAGTCTGAGTCACTGGGAGAGAACTACGATGCTGCGTATTCCCGCTTTGGCACCATGTTCTTCACCTCTCCGGTAGCAGCACTTCGCAACGTGCATGCTTCTCTCAAGCCGGGCGGCACGCTAGCGATGTCGGTATGGCGAAAGCGAGAGGACAATCCCTGCTTCTACGTCGCTCAGCAAACGGTGGAGAAATTCGTCAAAGAGGAGGACAAAGCAACGGATCAAGTGACTTGTGGCCCGGGCCCATTCTCGATGGCTGGCGCAGACATGGTGAGCGATCAGTTGCTGGCGGCGGGATTCACAGACATCAACTTTATGCGCTTTGATGCGCCGATGTGCATCGGACACACCGTAGACGAGGCTCTCGACTTCTCTCGAGATATGGGCCCTGCTGGCGAGTCACTTCGGCTTGCAAAAGAGAAAGCAGCCCATTTGCAGGACACCATCGAGCAAGCATTGCGAGAAGCTCTTAGTGCCTTCATTGTCGATGGCAAGGTATGGGCAACGTCGAGCACTTGGCTCGTGACAGCCGTAAAGGCGTAGTTCGATCTACTCCCACGTCTGCGAAGGAGCGTAGACTCCCTCGCCAAGCTCTGGTTTGACGCTGCTATCTTCGGCAGCACGGCTGCGGGCCTCGCGCGGTTTACTCTGCAGTGATGCCTGGGCCTCGGCGATTTGGGTGGCCAAAACCTCGCGCAGCTCGCGCTGCTCTGGCGCGTATGCCAGCGCGGCTCGAGAATAGTGCTTGAGAGCAAGTTTCGCATTGCCTTGGGCTGAGGCAACGAGCCCGCGATTGTGTGCAGAGACCGCCCGATCCGCGTGAGCAGCGGCGCCCAAGATCGATTCTGCGCTCATAAAATACGCCTCAGCCTCAGTGTAATTCTTATCAGCCAACGCCAAGAGCCCAAGACTGTTCTTTGTTAGCCCGACGTCCACATGTTGGGCGCCGAGGGCAAGAGTCTTGATCTCCAGAGCCTTAAGGTAGTGCTCACGCGCTTTGTCCAGATGCCCTTGCAGGCGGTACACGCCTGCGATGTTGTGCTCGTGTCGCCCAATGTTGGGGTGGGCATCTCCCAAGATGCGGCGATCAATCGCCAAAGCAGACTGGTGGTGCTTTAGCGCTACATCGAAACTGGCGCGACCACGATGCGCATTGCCCAAGCTTGTATGCGAGCTTGCAACCAGCGTGTGGTTCTCGCCAAATTCCGCCACACGCTGCTTCATTGCGCGCTCTAGGGGCAACAGCGACGCATCGTACTTGCCCTGGTTGTACAGAAGAACTCCGAGCCCATGATCGAATCTCGATTGGAGTTCCGGAGGATCACCCAAGCGCTGAAGCGCAGCCCGTGCATGCCGACTTCGCTCCATCGCCAGCTCGTACTTTCCTTGCTCGCCAGCCATGCCCATCAGCGAAATCCACGCTTCTGCGGCGTCGGCATCAGCGCCCCCAGCAACCGCGGCAAGCACTGCGTCTAGGGCAATTGGGCTTGCTAGATCGGCGCGGCCTGCTTTCCAAGTGGCGCGAGCCAGGAGGAGCTGCGCCTCGGCAAGCAGCGGTGCATACGCAAGCTTCGTTGCTCTCGCAACCAAATCGCCGAGCCCATCTTTCGCTTCTTCGTACTGTCCTGTTGCCACAAGCGCGCGAGCCTTTGTGAGTGGTTCCCGCAGTGCTTCGGTGGCCGAGGGAGCCATCGATGCAGTGAAGTCGACCGCAGCGCAGCGTGATACCGCGGGCATCTCTGCCAGTCCAACAAGGCCAGCAGTCAGCGCCGTGGCCTCACCGCCTTCGATCTCTGTGAGTAGAGCATCGGTTTCATTCGCCCGATGTTGCAAGCATTGCATCCGCGCGTCCAAAAGCTTAGGGCTCTGCTCACCTCGCACATGCGTTGCTTGGCAGGTTGCTGTATGCGCGGACACCCACTGCCCCTTCCAAGCTTCAACATCACGGCTCAGGTCTTCGACTGCGGTGCCATCTACAACACCAAACTGTGCTTTCAAAGCTGCAGACCGCTCTTGGTTCCAAACCGATGCAATTGCGTCTTCGGCACCTTCACAAGGCGTTGCCGCCGCAGCTTGCCCGCGCCCAGCAATGAGGGCCGCTGCAATGCCAAGCCCTGCAACCGCAACCCCAATTCCAATTCGCTTTCCCGGAGAAGCACGCCTGTCGCGAACCATAGCCTCGAGAAGCTCTTCCATCGACGAGTGACGCTGGGTTTGCTCGACCGCCAAGCCCCGCAAGAGTGCCTGCGACAACCACGTCGGAGCGCTATTGGGCGGCGGCGGCAACTTGCCATCGAGCACCTTCTTTAGTTGCTCATCAAAACTCTTAGCAGCGATCGGGCGGGTTCCAAAGAGCACTTCCCAGGTCGTGGCACAGAACGCGTATTGGTCGGTACGCGAATCGACAATCTCGGCTCTAAACTGCTCTGGCGCCATGTACGCTGGGGTTCCCATGACGGCCCCAGTAACGGTGAGTTCCACAAGCGTGGGCGGTGCCTCAACAGCAACAGAGTTCCCCGCAAGCGCGACCAAACCAAAGTCGGTAACTCGAGCGCGACCATCCGCACCAACCAATACATTCTCTGGCTTAAAATCGCGGTGCACCAAACCCGCTGCATGGGCCGCGACAAGCCCGCGCCCCGCTTGCACACACATATCGCGGCGCGCTTGCCAGCTTCGTTCAGTTTGCGTGCTCCACTCGCGGAGCGTGCCACCTTCGACAAATTCCATTGCGATATACGCAAGCTCACCCACCTCGCCAACATCGTGCACCGCGACAACATTTGGGTGGGCAATCTTTGCCATCGCCTGAGCCTCGCGAACGAAGCGCTCCTTGCGATCGCGAAAGCTCGCATCAGCGCGAAGCGTCTTGATCGCCACTTTGCGCTCAAGGCTCGAATCCCAGGCAGCGTAGACAATGCCCATTGCACCGGCGCCAAGAACATCCAGTACGACATACTTCTCGCCAAGCACCTGTCCGCGAGTAAGCGTATGGCCCCAATCCTCTGCGTGGTTCGAGGTCGAGGTGTGTGGATGGCCAAGCTCCGTTCGGTCAAAGCCGCTGTCGGCAGTCGCTCCACTTCGCACCAGCCCGACAACAATCATGCGGCAGTCGTCGCACGCGTCGATGTGGGCATCCGCAGTATCGAGCGCATCACGCTCAAGCCCTCCCATCGCAAACTGATAAATCGTGCTGTCGTCGAGGCAGCCCATTGGCGAAACCCAGTGTAGCATCTACCTGTGGACGACGATGCTTGGGGCTTGGTGGAGAAGGCGTGGCCCGACGTTGGCGTCACCCGGTCGCGCTTTGAAGAGTTTCTCAAAGGCAAGAACCAGGCAAGCCCCCCAGAAGGCATTGAAGAGCTGTACCTTGCGTGTGGATGCCTTGCGGGCGACGGCGCTGCGATGGCCGCCGCTGAGGCCCAGTACATTCGAATCGTTCCTGAAGCAATAGCGCATATGAAGCTCTCCTCGGCATTGGTGGACGAAGTGCAGCAAGAGGTTCGCACCAAGCTCCTGCTCGGCAGTGAAACGAAGCCACCTGCGATTGGCGACTACGCAGGCCAAGGGCGACTTCGAGGGTTTGTAAAGATCTCGGCGATTCGCATGGCCATCAGCCTGCTTCGCAAGCACAAGCGTCACCAGGCGACGGATCAAGAGGCGCTATTGAAGATCGCCTCACCAGAGTTTGATCCCGAGCTGCAGGTGATGAAAGCGACCTATCGAACGGAATTTGCCGAGGCCTTTGAAGAAGCCATTGCCGACCTTAGCAGCCGAGACAGAAATATTCTTAGGCTTCGCTTGATCGACAATCTTACAGTCGACCAAGTGAGCGGCATCTACAATGTGGACCGAGCGACCGCGACTCGCTGGATTGCCAAAATTCGCAGCGCCCTACTTCGCGACACTCGCAAGCGAATGCAGGACGCGTTGGGAATCGACAGTGGAGAGCTTGATAGCGTTATGCGACTTATCGAGAGTCGCCTTGACGTTAGCGTCCAGCGCATGCTTCAAACTCGTGACCAGTAGTGCCATCGAGGGTCTGCTAGCAACTTCCCAAGCATCGCCTGCATTGTAGAGAGCGAACTGCAGTTTAGGCCCAAGCGTATTATCGTCGTAGCGAGTATGCGCCTGCACCACCGCGACTCGGCCCGCTGTCACGTCAATCGCGTCGATCACGAGCCATTCATTGGACGAACGCCCTTGGCCCTGTTGTTGAGCCCAGAATACTTCGTAGAGAGCCCTCGACACCTGCTCCTCTTCGGTTGGCGGGCCGTAGCTGCCACAGGCCTCGGCGCTTGTGGGAGTGCCCATTAGCAGCGCTGCCAGAAGGGCAAGAGAAGAGAGAAGTACTGTCAATTTGTTGATTTGGTTCATGTGAATTGTCCTTTCACAAGCACAACGCAACCAGCAGCGACGATGGCGCAGGATTTCTTTTACTTTGTCTAAGAAAGCCCAAAGCCACCATTAAATCCAGATATGTGTAAGCCATGCGCGCGCAAAGCGTTCTCACTGTGGATACAGAGTTTGGTGACGGTATTCAGACCCAAATGCCCAGCGGCGCGTATCCACCCTGCACCCTTTCTCAGCTAGGACTCTCAAAATGTCACGATTGCTAATTCTCGCCCTCTTCTGCACGTCTGCCATTGCTTGTACGAAGGCGAGTTCCCCACACACAATCACCCTTGCTCGCACGCCTGTCGAAGTCTCGCAGCCTGCACCTGCCGCAGCTCCCGTCGTCGCCCAGCCCGCCCCTGCTAGCGAAACAACTCAACTCCGAGATAGGCTTGCAATCGCTCGAGCCGAGAATCTGGCCAGGCTCCAAGCCTACGCCGCAGCCGGCGCCTTTCCTAAAAACAAGGTAACCGCCGGGCTTCTCAATGTCTTTCGCGATGACGAAGGCCACCTTTGCGCTGTCGCAAACCTAATCAACATGGATGGCCACACAACACTCATTGATGAGACAGCACAAGGTGACAACTTTATCGTTCTTGCCAACGTGACAAGTGGTCCGCTTCTCGACTGGATTCTCGACAGTGGCTTCACCCAAGAAGAGATTGGCATGATTCAGGTTCCCTACATGGGCCGCATTGACCAGCCAATTGAAGCGCCTGCCCAAGAGGCAATCATTGCAGCTCAGATGCAACAAGCAGAAACCAACCGAGTTCGAAACGCGCTCCTGCAAGTTCACCAAAGCCTCTCCGCCAATACCATAGCGAGCCTTGACCTCGCGGTCGAACGAGCGACTCAAGGAGTTGCGATCGCACAGGTCTCTCCTCAGCGTTTTTCTCAGCCTCCGCGATAGCGAGCATTCCTTTCTCGACGAGTAAAGAGCCTCCGGTGACCACACCAGAGGCTCTTTCTGCGTTTGCCCCAAAGCAGCTAGAGCGAGATATCGAAACTCGCGAGACGATTAAACGAGGGAGATAAACGCACAGTCCAAGCTGCTTCAACTAGGCACTGCATTGCAGAGTCCTGAGTTGCCGTAACTGAGACATCGACAATCTCATCCAGTGTGGTTTCAACGCGCAACTTCACGCCTTCCACACTTGGGCAGTGAGAGTTTGCAGCTTGAAGCAACGCTCGCAACTCCGCGACTCGGGCAGCACGCCACCCGTCAACGCTACCAACCCCCGATATCGAACCGTGACCGAGCAGACCGCTCGGTACGTCACCTCAGGTTGAGCCCCAGCCTGTGCCGCCATAGCCAAGCGCTGTTGGATGCGGCTCATAGAGGCCACGTGAGTCCCTTACCAGAAAGCTCGTCGCTCGCGAAAGCGTGTTCACGGCAAGGCTAAAGGCTGCCAAGCTAGAATCGGATAGTTCTGCGCCGGCGAGACCAAAGCCAATCGCCAGGCTGCCAAGTTCGGGGCTAACGCTAGGCTTGTGCACGACGCGCTTCCAGGGTTGCGACCAGAGCGTGCCATGCAAGGTGATGGTATCGTGCAGTGCAGCATCTGCGAACATCTCGTAGTGCCCAATGCCACCGGTTAGCGTGCGCGCATCAAAGTTGGATCGCGTCGGGAGTGTGTTTGAGAATCCCGCGAACGATCTTGAGCTGCGATGCCAGTTTGGGGTCGTGGGCGCTGTGACTTGCATCTAGGACAAAGACAAACTGCGCGTTCTTGGGCACGTCACTCAGTTTGGGAGGCGTCTCGATCTCAAAGCGTCCAAATGCCAGGTCTTCACTCACGCCCTTTGGCATCGCCATGGTCTCCCACGATGCGCGAAGATGAATTGCGTGGTCGTCCCGCGAAGGCGGTACTGACACAGCCGACCGCGCTGGCACAGCCGACGGAGCTCGCCACTTTGCAACCAAGGAACTTGAAGCATTGTCGTGACATCCTTGCTGGCTAAAGGCGTCTTCCTCTTGGGGCAGGTGTATGCCCGCGACGGCGGCGGAGACTCCGCGAAGCTTTGGACGAACGAATGAGAACTCGCTGTCGGCATCGGGCTCGGTGACGGGATAGGCCACATGGTGCCAACCGTCCGAGTAGCAGCTTGGTGCTAGCAGCTCGTATTCGATGGTGACTCGAGTGTTGTGCAGCAGCATTGGCAAGCGCACCGAGATTGCATTGTGTCGTTGCGTGGCGAGTAGCGGGGCAAACTTTGTAGTCGCTGCAGTTGCGGATTTGGGCTTTGCCTCCTCCGCATCGTCTTGGTCTTTTCTCTGAGCATCCTCGAACCCCTCTGCTCCTTCCGCGTGTGTGAGCAACACCCCAATTTGCCATCGACCGCCCTGCTTTGCCCGCAGGGAGCGCACGCTCGAATGCGGCGGGAGATCTAGATCAATTGCTCCACGCTGCGATGAAAAGACTCGAAACGTTCGGCGAACAATAAGTGTGGCCCGCCCAGAGCCCGGGCGAAACTTCACTCGATGCCCTGTCTCGATAACACTCTTGCGGGCTGTCTGGGCCTTGGCTTGCGGCGCTCTCGTAACGAGAACCAGGGCGGCGACTGCAGTAGCGACTATATACGGAGGGGAAATAGGAGAAGGCATCTGCCTCCTAGACACCGCTGCGCATTCTAGGTTTCACGATTGCTCTGCTTTCTTTGGCTCGCGAGAGACCATAGAAGATGTTGTCGGCTTTGCGCAGAGAGGCTTTGCTTAGAGAATGGCTTCAAGAGCACGAAGCGCTTGGTTGCAGACCCGTCTCGGTGTTATACTGATATTCACTTCGGCGGCACGGTCGCCAAGCTCAAGAGAGTTCACAAGAAGCGATGACAAAATCCCTACATAACCAAGCGATTGCAAATGCAGCGATGTCGAATGTATCGATGTCGAATGTATCGATGTCAGGTGCAGCGATGCTAAGTGCAGAGGCCGAGAGTCATCTCTCGTGTCTCGAATCGTATGCAAGAGCCATCGAGTGGCGCGAGAGCTCCGATATCAATTGGAACCCGGGAAAACTCGGGACAAGCGCGTATTGTAGGCTCTTTGCGACGAAACTCCACTCACAAGCAATCGCCAACGCATTCCGCCCTCAAGGTAGGAATCAAACAAGGGTAGCAACCTAGTCAAAGAACACACGTTTCTTTGTTAGCACGCCACCCTGGGAAACCTCGGTGGCGTTCTTCGTTTCGGGGCTCCTGCACTACGCAGCTAGCAGTAACCATCTTCCGCAGTGGGTCTTTGCGCCCAAAATTTGGGGAGTCATCCAATGGCAGGATGCCCGGCTCTGAACCGGTCCATGGAGGTTCGAATCCTCTCTTCCCAACCATGTCTATGGCGTTCGTACACAGCCGTCTTGATTGACGCGCTCACGGCGTTGCACGGATAGCAGCTTTGATAATTGAATAGCATACTGATGAATGGGGGACTTGCGACGTCCCCATTGCGGGACGAGCTATGTCCTGCGCAGGCGGCTGGCGCAGAATTCTCTGCGCCAGTTGTCCAATTTTACTTGCCTCGGTAGCACTACAGGTCAGTGCGTCCGGTTGAAGCCCGGAAGAACTTCGTTCGATTCGAAGCTGAGGCACCGCATGGTTGTTGTAGCTCAGGTGGTAGAGCACTCGGTTGTGATCCGAGAGGTGGGAGTTCGAGTCTCCTCAATAACCCTTCTAACTCTGGTGCCAAATGCGTTGGCGCCAAATCCCAACGCTCGAGATCCGTGAAGAATGGTCTTCGCGAGGTACGGCCGTAAACCAACTACTTGGAGAGGTCCAACAATGACTACTGATGCAAACACACTCGGGCCTGCCGAACGAATCGTCCAGGCCCTCCTTACCTATAGCGACCACATGGTCCACAACCGCCCAGGCGTTGTCCTAGAAGAGAAGAGCACAAAGCTCGGAATTCGATGGGTTCCTGTTACTCACAAAGTAGAGAACGGCACACCGATTGTTTACAAGCTTGTAAAGCAGGGTCAAAAGTCTACTCGCGTTCGGCTTGGTACTCTTCTTAGTGATGGACGCGTGCAAAGCAATCGCACGATTGTTGGCCGATACCGCGAGGCAGGTATCTTTCCCGAGGTCGCAACCTGGCTCTACTCGCAGGTTGCCGAAGTCTGGAAGCTCGACAACGAGTTTGCAGCCCGCTGGGCCTCCTTTGCATTTGCCGAGGAGCACCGCGACCTCAAGGTGATTCTTGCGGCCTTCATGCTTGTACAGTCGCGCAAGGGAGATCCTGTTGTAGAAGGCGGAAAGACCCTCTTCTGCGATGAGGACTTTCGCAACGTTGGCGAGGCGATGATTCTTCTGCGCCGAAAGGACAAGAAGGATCTAAACCCAAAGCTGCTTCTTCGCGTACGAGAAGTACTTAGCGTCGATGGTGTTGCGAAGATCAACCAAGATCTTGGCTTTGGCCGTTCGACTCGACATGCCTTCTACGGCCGTTGGCCAAAGGCTGTTGAAAAGTGGCTTCGCTACCGAGAAGAAAACCCGCGAATGCTTACGGGTCTAGTTAAGGCTGGCTTCCGCACAACCGTGATGGAACTTGCGCGTCGAATTGGCTACAAGCCGCTCACTCCCAAGTTCTTCGAGGTTCTGCGCTGGAAGCAGAAGCAGTCTGAAGATGGCCGACGTGTTCTTGCCATCGGAACGGCTGTTACCAAGGCCGAGTCTTGGGATGGGCTTAGCGAGTCTGCGATCTGCGAGAAGATCGTTGGCGAGAAGCCAAACTGGAAGCGCATCGTTGGCCTTCTGCCAAACGATATTGGAGTGACTCGAGCAATCGTAGCTGCGGCTATGGAGGCCAGAGCTCTCTCCGATAAGGACATCGTAATCCTTACACCGACTCTGGAAGACCTTGGTCTTCTCGATGTGCAGGACGTTCGAGATCGCTGGACTCAGGCTGTGAAAGCTGCCGAGGACATGCGAGCTGTAAACATCGCGCGCAACGTGCGCTCGCAGTCAGTTAAGGAAGAGCTTGCGGTCGCGGCTGATAGCGCAATGAAGAAGGCGGTTGCAGAGGTTACTAAGGACATCGAAATCTACGTCTTTGTGGACATCTCTGCGTCGATGCAAGGAGCGATTGAAGCGGCCAAGGGCTACGTGTCCAAGTTTCTTCAGGGCTTCACCCTTGAGCAGCTTCACGTTGCTACCTTCAACACCCAGGGACGTACAGTCGAAATCAAGCACGCATCTTCTGCTGGCGTAACCAATGCCTTTCGGGGAATTCACGCTGGCGGCGGAACGTCACACGGAGCAGGAATTCGCGCACTCTCAGGCGTAACGCCAAAAGAGGGTGCGGATGTTCTTTTCTTCTTCGTAGGCGATGAAGAGGAGCGAGGAACCTTTACAAAGGAAGTTCGTGAGTCGGGGCTTGCCCCAATGGCTTTCGGCTTCGTCAAGACAACAGCAAGCACTGGTGCTGCAAGTGGCCGATACCGTCAGGGATACGACTACTCCGCAGTTCGCGGTACCGCTGCCGAGCTTGGCGTTCCTTGCTTCATGGTCGAGGAGGATACGTTCGAGGATCCCTACGCAATTCCTCGAACCATCCGCAACCTCGTTGCATCAACCCCTGTTGGCCAGAGTTCTTCTGGTCGCCAGGCAACAAAGCGCGTACGTCTTGTTGAGACAATCCTCAAGACCGACCTGCTTGTAAAGCCCGCCTGGGCGTAACGGCGGCAAAGGAAACCCATGGGATGGAGAGATCTAATCACAGAAGAGGATCAGGCAATTGTCGCTCCTTGGATGGGAGGACGGTCTCTCCACTCCGGTGGCCGAACCAGAACCATTGCGGGCGAGCTGCCCGCAGAACATGGCTGGTATCAATTTAACGTAAAGCCACGAGCGGCAGAAATTGTTGCCGAGGCTACGCCGGATCCAGAACTGCTTGGCTGGGTACAGGTCGGATTCCTTGTGGGAAACCGCTTTGTTCCCGACCACGCACAGGCCGGGCAGCTTGCCAATCAGTGGACTGGGCGCTTTGCACAGGTTCACCTTCTCGAAGAGGGACTTGAGCGATTTGCTCGAATCGAAGTGGGCTCAATGCGGCAACATGGAAGCCTTGTGTACCGAGGCCTCGCCTTTCCACTTGGGCCAGAGGACGACGTCCTTACCGCGTTTCTGGATAAGAACAATTCTATCCGCGAGGTAAAGGGAGTTATTCCTTCCCTGCAAGCGGCATTCGACTTAGAGTGCTTCGAGCGGGACAAGGCCGACGAGCGGCGTAGAGAACTGCAGCGACTCCGCACAGAAGAAGCTGCAAAGCGAGCACGAGAAGCTGCGCAACAGCGCCTTGTCGAATCTCTCGGCAGCGGTGCTGGACGACGAGAGATGGCCCGTGTGGACTTTCACAGCGCAGCGACGGCGGCACTTGCCATTGGCGGTGCCGAGCTCTTGGATGCCCGCAACGGGCGCGGTGGCGAGCGCGTTGTTCGCTACCGTCTCGATGGCCGCCGCTACGAGTGTGTCTGCGATTCGCAGATGCGCATTGTGGATGCGGGCGTTTGCCTCACCGATGAAGGAACTGGCGAAAAGGGCGATGCCTTCTTTACCTTGGAGTCCCTTCCCGCCGTGATTCGACAGGCCGACCGCGAAGGTGTTCTCGTTGTCTACAGACACGTTTAGAATGTAAGCGCCAAAAACATTGGGGCCTACGTTCAACGCGCTTGGCTACGCCAAACGCGGGGGTTTCGTGCCTCCGGCACTTTGGTCCGGTGTTCCACATCAGACATTCGACTCGTCCTGCTGTAGCGATTCGGCCACCAACCAACAACCTCTCACTATAAGGAGCAAAGACAATGCACAACCAATATCGAAACGATGAAGCGCGGGTAAACATTACCTACGCCGGGCAAAATGGCGACCTACCCGATACGGTCTTCGCACAAGCAAGTGATGGCGACATTCGCGCTTGGGCAACCGAGGCTGTACGCAATGGGAGTATTCCGGGAATTCACCCATCGCCTTCTGCGAGCTTTCACGGCTTTGTGGTCGACCGATTTCGGGCGACTCGAGACCGTCCCTACAACCTAATTCAGCTGCGCCCAAAGACACCTTTCGGCTAAGCGGATTTTCTAACAAGCCCAACGGGGCACCACTCGTTCCAAAGGAGGAACTCATGACTAAGATTGTAACTGTCGTTGGAGTTGGTGCCCTTGGGTCTCACCTTGTTCAGTTCCTTCGGAGCGAGAATGTCTCAATCCGAGTTATTGACTTTGATCGAGTTGAGCAGAAGAACGTCTACTCGCAATTTCACAGCAAGCCAGGCGTTGGCAAGAAGAAGGTAACCTCACTCGCACAGAGCATTCAGATGCTCTTTGGGACAAAGATTAAGACTTTCTCTCACAAGCTAACAAACGACAACCAGGATGCATTACTTGGTGGAGACCTCGTAATTGATTGCCTCGACAACGAGGCATCGCGTATACTGGTTCAAGCTTGGGTTCGCAAGCACGAGGTTCCCTGCCTACACGGAGCTCTGGCACCCAACGGGTCCTTCGGGCGCGTTGTCTGGGATGAGAACTTCGCAATCGATAGCGAAACAGAGCTTGATGCTGCCACGTGTGAGAACGGTGAATTCTTGCCGTTCATTGCAATAACTTCTGCATACCTTGCTCGCGCAGCACAGGTATTTCTCTTAGAGGGCCGAAAGATTGGATTCGAGATTTCACCAGCAGGCGCGACCCAAACGCAGCCCGACTCTTCAAAGCATATTTGATTGACAAACGGCTCAACCAAACCTAAGATAAACTCTCACTACCGCCACTACTCGAAGCCTTACACGCAAAGTATCCAGGTTCGAGTCCTGGGTTCTCCACCATAAATTGGGAACTAGCCAAATGGATAGGCACTTGTCTCAGAAACAAGCAAAACGCTCCAGGCGCGCGACTCGGCGGTAGTGAGAATTTTAATTTCGCCGGACATGGACCGAGGTGGTCCAACTCCCTCTTAAGGAGCTGCATAAAGCACAACCCGACAGGGTCACTCGCTTTCCAAGAAGCCCTTCGCTCTTACAAGCTGGGCTTTCTAAGAAAGCTCACGATCAATGTCTACAAGCCTTGCCTAGTTCGACTCTAGGGTCCGGCACCACGATAACGACCTCCATAAGACTGCTTACAAGCCAATGTAGCTCATTCGGTAGAGCATCGGTCTCTCAGACCGCAGGTAGCTGGTTCGACACCAGTCATTGCAACACATCCAGCATCTTCACTCGGTCGTTCTCATTTTCTTTTCATCGCGCTCAAATCCACCCATAACCGGGGGCACTCCACGGGCTGGTTGCCGCGTCTGTAAAGCGCTTGCACGAAGGTTCAAGTCCTTCTGCCCCCACTACACAAGAATAGGAATAATTATGAGTACACAACATCGAAAACACGGTCCCATGGCGCCATCCTACAGACGGGTCCATGACGCAATTGGTTAGCGTATCTGCCTTTTAAGCAGCTAGTTCCTCGGTTCGAATCCGGGTGGACCCACTACGAAAGGACGGGAAGCTCGAGAACGCCGGCTTTTTGTTGCGAACGCAACAAAAGAGCGGTTCGAATCCGGGTGGACCCACTACGAAAGGACACCACGGACGAGAACGCCGGCTTTTTGTTGCTTACGCAACAAAAGAGCGGTTCGAGTCCGGGTGGACCCTTCAATCTATACACACATTTTTGGGCGACGATCTGGGATCAAAGTGGCTTCCAATACCGCTAAGTGAAGTTCGATTCTTCAGTCGCCTGCCACGCCCTTGTAACTCAATGCAGAGTACCCGGTTCTTACCCGGTTGGTTGAAGGTTCAAATCCTTCCGGGGGCACTAACTATATGGATCGCAACTTAGGAAGGTTGCTCGAGCGGTAAGAGGTCAGGTTGCGAACCTGTAGCCGGCATGTGATGTCGCAGGAGTGCGACTCTGGGCCGCGAGGCGGTCTGGGCTCTTGGCTCGCCTTGATTTTCGTTTTCCTGTCCCTGTCGTCCAGTGGCCAAGACGTTGGGTTTTCAACCCGAAAAGGAGAGTTCGATCCTCTCCAGGGACACTAAGAGTTTTTGGGATCGCCGGAAGGCCGGAACTGTCTCTTGCAAAGACGGTCTCGTGGGAGCGTTACCCACCGGTTCCACCAATTTTGTAGTTGCGGCTGTAGTCGATACGGTAAGACGTTTCGTTGCCAACGAAGAGATAGCGAGTTCGAATCTCGCCAGCCGCTCCAATTCGCTCTCACGCAAAGAGCGGGCATTTATGAACACGTGGCCAAGAGGCAAAGGCATTCGATTGCAACCCGAAAGACCCCAGTTCGACTCTGGGCGTGTTCTCCAACTCAAACGACTCACGTAGTGACCTACGGGCTAGGAGGCTTGTTTCATATGCAAGATCGTGAAGGTTCGAATCCTTCCGCTACGACTACACAGGACAGCTCACCTGGAGGTGGGACTGGTTTTACATGCCGGCCGTGCAGAGTTCGATTCTCTGGTCCTGTACCAACGCTGCTACTTCGCGGGTCTCGTCCAACGGCAGGACCTGAGTTTTCCAAGCTCATGATAGGAGTTCGAATCTCCTGACCCGCTTCCACTTTGAAAATTGGTACCACTGCATTGGCACCAACTTTCAACGCGCCTGGCTACGCCAAACGCGGGGTGTTTCGTGCCTTCGGCACTGGGGTTTCGCGCTCCGCACGAAACACTTCATAAATCTGCTCCTCTAGTTCAATGGCAGAACTTCGGCTTTGTAACCCGACGACGGGAGTTCGATTCCCCCGGGGAGCACTTTAGAAATCTGAAGCCACTGTGTTGGCGCCAGATTTCAACGCGCCTGGCTACGCCAAACGCGAGACATCAGAGGTCACGATCGGGCGTAGTCCAAAGGCAGGATGACGGAATTTGACTCCGTCGATCGAGGTTCGAATCCTCGCGCCCGAATTATTCTTATATGCGTCTCTAGCAATCTGGTGATTGCGGTCGGTTGTTAACCGGAGTGAGCTGAGTTCGATTCTCAGGGGACGCGCCAACCACAACGATACACCTCCACCTATGGACAGGACGCTGGTCTACGAAGCTGGCAGAGAAAGTTCGATTCTTTCTGGAGGTACCAACGCCACCGCGGAGGGAGCGTGGCCTGGGTTTTCGACACCCGGCGGGATAGTTCAACTCTATCCGGTGGCACCAACGCAGCTCGCGAGAGCAAATGGAAGGCGTGGCCTACGTGGGTGGGCACCAGTCTTGAAAACTGGGTGGCCCTCGGGGCCGGGGTCGACTCCCGCCGCCTCCACTTTTTCGCTTCGCTCCTTCGTGGAGTGACACTCGCCAAGGCGAGTGAGCGTGGCCTTTGGCCACGCGCGGCGCTCGTCGCCACAAATTCAAAAATTCACTCCGTGGATTTTGGAATTGGCGGTCGACTCCCTCTCCTTCCGCGAAGGAAACGACAGCTGGAGAAGGCCAGCGATTTCTTGTCTCAGACGGTAAGAGTTTATCTCACCCCGCGCCCAGGGCGCCTGCGCCAGCCCAAATCACACCTGCCAGGGCGGATTCGTAACGTTTTCTATTTACAGCTCCGCAAAGTGGCCTCAATGTACTCGCCACGGTCGTGAGGACCGAAGACCAATACCAACGGCAAAGACCGGGTTTCATTCGCGAAAGGGACGTAAATGCTGCACCCTCATACGGAGCTCAAGATGGTGAACGAGACAGTTGGCTATGGAGTCTTTGCCACACAGGCAATTCCCATGGGCACCATCACATGGGCGCTCGACCCCCTGGATCAGATTCTCGATCCGCAGAGGACAAGTGCCTTTGAATCCCAGTTTGCTGGGTCTGTAGAGCATTTCACGTGGACCAATGGAACCGGCAAACGCATCCTGTGCTGGGACTTTGGGCGCTTCATGAACCACAGCTGTGACGCCAACTCTCATGGCCCCGGCGGCACAGACTACGAGATCGCCGTCCGCGACATTGCCGCCGGAGAGGAGCTCACCTGCGACTATCGAACCCTCAATCTCGAAAGCCCAATGATATGCGCGTGCGGCTCTAGCAGTTGCACAGGCTCGGTTGGAGACGCCGATCTAGACCTCGTGGCTGCGGCTTCCGACACGCTGATTCGCAACGCCTTCCCCAAAATTCACCAGGTCGAGCAGCCCCTGTGGCAGTGGATCGTCGACAAGCCTATAGTCACCGCCATGGCCCGTGATCCCCTACGCATTCCATCCGTACTCAAGCATCGCTGGCCAATCGTGAGTCCTGCGCTCGCCTCGACTTCGGGTAGGGCTAGCTAAGTGCCGACATCACGAGCACCCAAAACCCGCGCGACCCGAGTGAAGGTTCGTCGCGCGCTTCCCGAGGACATTCCTGCACTCTTCGAGTGCCAGGCCGCCGCCTACAAAGACTACGGCGAAGGTGGGCTCTGCACCCCGCGTCAGCTCGGCATGCAAATCGAGGTCTTCCCAGAAGGGCAACTCGTAGCCGTTCGCGGTGAAGAAATTGTCGGCTATGCCATGTCGCTAATCGTCACTCTCGACGAAGAGTCGCCTTGGCACTCCTACGCAGAAATCACCGGAGACGGCACCTTCGGCACACACGACCCTGCAGGCGACTCCCTCTATGGAGCCGACATCGGCGTGCATCCCGACTACCAAGGTCGCGGTGTCGCCGCCAAACTCTACAAAGGGCGGATGAACATCCTGCGGCGCTTTAACCTTCGGCGCATGATCGCAGGTGGTCGCATCCCGGGCTACCGAAGCTACGCCGGACGTATGTCGGCTGAGACCTACGTTGAGAAAGTGTGCAACGGCGAACTCAAAGATCCGGCTCTTAGCGCTCACTTAAAAGCCGGCTACAAAGTGCTCGGCATTCACATGGGCTACTTGCGAGACGCTCAGAGTCTCGACTACGCCACACACATCGAATTTAAGAATACTTCGTACCGCGAGTCGAGTCGGCGCATCGCCGCATCGCCCATGAAGCGCCCGGTTCGAAAAATCCGCGTGTGCGCTGCTCAATACCAAATGCGAAGAGTCTCGAGTTGGGAAGAGTTTGAACACCAAGTCGATTTCTTTGTTGAGACCGCAGCCGAATACCACAGCCACTTCCTGCTCTTTCCCGAGCTCTTTACCGTGCAACTCTTCAGCATGTTGCCACCATCGATGTCGCCAGTCGACGCGATCTCCGAGCTCGCCGACATGACCGAGCGCTACATCGCGATGTTTGTCGAAAAGGCCAAGCGCACCGGTATCTACATTATCGGAGGCTCGCATCCGGTTCGTGTGGGAGATGAGATTCGCAATGTCGCTCACCTCTTTACGCCAAGCGGTGGCGTGCACACGCAAGACAAACTGCACGTGACGCCAAACGAGCGTGAAGAGTACGGAATCATGCCAGGCGAAGGCCTTAAGGTCTTTGAGACCAGCCATGCTCGCATCGCAATCAACATTTGCTACGACGTCGAGTTTCCCGAGCTTGCACGCCTTCAGGCTCTAGCCGGCGCCGAGGTCTTGTTCGTGCCGTTTAGCACCGACGAGCGCCGAGCCTATTTACGTGTTCGCTACACAGGGCAAGCGCGAGCCGTTGAGAACGTTATGTACACAGTGCTTGCCGGAAACGTCGGCAACCTTCCGCAAGTTGAGAACTTTCTAATCAACTACGGCCAGGCCGCGATCTGTACGCCAAGCGACTTCGCCTTCCCAACCGATGGCATCGCCGGAACCGCCGAGCCAAACAACGAAACCGTTGTCATTAGTGACCTCGACCTCGTGGTCCTTGAAGAGACGCGTGAGATGGGCAGCGTTCGCCCATGGCGAGACCGTCGCCCAGACATGTACGAAATCACCGCAAAGACGCCGGTCGAAGTCATTCGAGTCTCGTAAGCCAAATCGCAAGCTACGCCCTATCAGGCGCAACGAGAGTCCCCCATTCATCTGCCTCGCGAGAAGGATCTCAGGCGGGACTTCTAATCTTGCTATGCCGGGTTCGATACCTGGGCGAGGCACCATCTTCGGCGCAGAGCGGCGTCGTCAAATGTGGCGCGGTTCACTCACTGTGCCGCTAACGCCACGGCAGCCGCCGGCGAGCGTTGGCACGCTTTGGCAACGCTCTGCAACCCTGGGAACGAATTGGCTGGCGCGGAGTTTGCTTTTCATCACGGAGAACGAAAGGACCACCGTCATGGATACAACCGTAAAGAAATCGCAACTGCAGGAACTTCTCGATACAGCATGTGGGCGCATCAGCTCCACGCTATCGGCTCAACGCTCTCTTCACATCGCAGTCGGCTCGCTTCTCTGTGCGCTACTTCTCGCTGCTGGCTGGGGTGCTGCTGCCGGCAGTAGCTCGCTATTTCTCGCACTGTCGAGCGGGCTCAAAGTGCCCATCATCGTATTGCTATCGACGCTTGCAGCCTTGCCGGCCACGCTACTCGCCCTACGGCTATCGGGCGTCGAATACCAAGGAATAAGACTTATTCTTAGTATTTGTTCTGGCGTACTAGGTGGCGCGCTCATTCTTGCAGCACTTGCACCGATCGTAGGAATCTACTACCACACTAGTGCAGCCATCGGCGCAAAGCTCGCCGTAGCGTCCGCCTTTGTTGCCCTCGGCACCGGCGGCCTCATCATGGTCAGAAACGCGCTCAAGCAGCTACCAGCCGGCCTAAGCGCTAAGAGCATTGCCATGCCACTTGCCGTCTTTGTCATTGTCCTTCTCGCCGCTATGCTGCAATTCATCGCACTTGCCTCACCGGTACTCCCCGCCCCAAGCGTCTTCGACGGAGGAATCGATGGAATCATCATCCGATGAGTGCGCAAGCGGAACTCATAGGGCTTGGAGGACACAGCGTCGAGCATCAGCAACTGCTGCTCTATGTTGCGATTGCCGTGTTCGCGATGATGGTCCTGGGCTTGATCTTCTTCTACAAGAGAAGTCGTGAATCCATAGAGATGGAAGAGATCGATGAACTCTTGCGAAAGGAGAACATTCTCTAGCGCCGGCTACAAAGCGGCAAAAGCCGCTAGACGCCCACACGGGTAAGCGCTCGCCCAGCGCTTACTCGTACGCTGCGAACGTGAAGGTAAGTTGAAGCTCGGCCTTGGCCTTAAGAGCCTTAAACTCAGCTTCTGCAGATGCAGCAAGCACAACCTTGAACGAGCCGCCCAGTAACTTCTCACGATCGATGGCCTGGTAGTCTCGCAAGTCAAAACTGGGATCGAGCCGTACAGTCCGACCATCCGTCTCTGAAGAGATATTCACGGTTCCCACGGTGAAGAAGTTCCTCGTGTCATTCATCTCGAATTGCACTTCCACAAGCCCATCGAAAACTTCATTTAGCGCGGTAACTCCTTCGGAGCTTGCACCAAGTGCGAGCTCTAACTCTTCGAGTTCGATGTCGGCGGACGCAACGCCAAGCTTGTCGTCGACATCATCAATGAAGGCGCCCCACGGGTTTCCCGATTCGGTCGTAATGCCTTTGTCGATGCTGATAACATTGTTCTCTTTCACGTCCCCATCTTCGGCTTTTAGGTTGATACCAATCGGAGATGAGACACTGATCGGGTCCTCTCCGCCGCACCCGAAAGAGAGGACAGTGAATAGGGCTAAAATTCTGCTTACGTCTTTAATCACGGTCGAGCCTAGAAGAGCAATCGACGGGCCAAGCCAAGCCCGCTATTCGTAGGCTCGTGTGCCTCTCGATATTCGTAGTCTTCGATTTTCGGAGACTACGACAAGCGTAGTACTCGAATTTCGGGCCTTCGAGCGGCTGCCAAGCAGAGCGATGCGCGGCCATATGACCGCGCACGGAGAACGACGCCGCTAGCGATTCTTGTGCTTCTTTGGCTTTTTCTGCTTCTTCTGTTTCTTGTGCTTCTTATGCTTCTCGTGCTTCTGTTCATGCACGTTGTGCTTGCTACGGCCCGGTCGAGCCTTAACGACGCATGCCGTGCTAGAGAAGACACCAATGAGCAGGCCAAAAAGTAAGACACGCGTGAAACGAGTGGTCATGACGACCGATTCTATCCGCGTGCTCACTTTCACGCAAGAGCGCGAACTGCAGGCCTCCGAATGAGCATCGAAATCAGCACTCGTCAGCATCGCAATGCACTCGTAGCTGTAGGTCTTTGTATTGCCCTATGCGGATTGGTGGCCGAGGTTAGTCATGAACTCGCAAACATTCACCAATACGACGAAGTGCTCTTCTTCTTCTCGCTAAGCTACGAACAAAACCTACCAACTTGGTACTCGTCAATGCTTCTCGCCTGCTCGGGGTTAGCACTTTGGCAGCAAGCCCAAGTTGCCGAGTCGTACAATCGACATTGGAGAGCCATGGCCGTTGGCCTGCTGCTGGCATCCATCGACGAAACCGCTGAACTTCACGAAAACTTGGGTGGCCTTATCGGAACCTCGGGTCTCCTCTACTTTGATTGGATTATCCCGGCAACTCTTGTCATGACTGTGCTGGCCATCATCTACGTCCCGTTTACGCGCCATCTGCCAGCGCAAACACGTAGAGCGTTTCTACTCGCCGGCGCAATCTATCTTGGAGGAGCACTCGTCATGGAGCTACCTCTGGGCTATTGGACCGAGGCGCACGGCGTAAGCAATTTGGGATACGCCCTCATCGACTGGGTCGAAGAGACATTAGAAATTCTCGGAGCCAGCCTCTTTCTTCTCGCGGTGCTAGCAAACAACTCCAAACGATGACTGAGACCAAGCCATCGGCCCGAACTCGGTACATCGTTAGTCCTCAGTACGACTGGGCGTTTTTCTTACTTCCTCCGATCGTATCGCTCCTGCTTGGCATCTTAGTTTCAGGCAGTACCTTTAGCGATACGCCAATCCTCCTCCTCGGTCAGGAAATGACCTGGGCCGAAATCACTCTCGGTGCACTCATTCACTCCCACCTCGTAGCGGTCTTCTTTCGCAGTCATCGCAACAAGAGCATCTTCCCGCTGTATCCCGCTCGCTTCATTTGGATTCCCTTAATTCTCTGGTTGGCCATCGCAAGTTCTCTCTTCGTTGCCGTTGTCGCCACCGTGGTTGCGACCTTCTGGGATGTTTGGCACTCGGGCGCGCAGACCTTTGGCTTTGCACGCATCTACGACCGCAACGCTGGAGTACCACCAAAGGAATTTCGCCGACTCGAATTTTGGATGAACCAGCTGCTCTACGCCGGGCCCATCTTGGGTGGTGCAAGCATGCTGGCCCACGTAAGTTCGTTTGACGACTTTGAAGACATTGGCACAACGTTCTTCTCTGCTGTTCCAGTCGCAATGGAAGACAACCAGAGCTACCTAACGATTGCGATTCTTGGCATTGGCACCTTGGTCGCTCTGGCGTATGTCGCGGCGCACGTCCGCGCCTATCGGCAGGGCATTCGAGTCTCAAAGCAAAAGGTCTTCTTGGTTGCAACGACCGGGCTTTGCTCTATTTATACCTGGGGCTTTAACACGTGGGGCGAAGCGTTCTTCATCATGAACCTCTTCCATGCTGTGCAGTACCTTGCACTGGTATGGGCGACAGAGAAAGAGCAGCTCCACACTCGGAGGGATGGTTCGCGGCACAGCAAAAGGCGCGCAGCAGTGGGCTTCTTTGGAGTCGTAGCAGCCTATGGCATCCTGGCCCAAGTCGCCGATCCTGGCCTCAACGGCCTCTGGTCCCTAACGATCGTCGTCTCGCTTATGCACTTTTGGTACGATAGCTTTGTGTGGTCCGTTAGGAAGCAACAGGTCTAAGAAGACGTGCCTCGTACGCCAACAACCTCGTTGCTACTTTTTCTGCTTCTCTCCTGCAAAGGTGGCGGCAGCGAGCCCCCAGCGGCCGATGCCGTAGCCAACGGCTTTTGCAGCGAGACAGTGCCCTGCCAAGATCCTGCCCTGCCCTTTTGTGATGTGGCAGGCACGTTTCCAGGCTCGGGCAATAGCCCAAACACCTGCATTGCCGAGCCGCCAACTCTCGAGTGCTCAAACACCATCGCGTGCACAAGCGACGAGGCCCCGGTGTGCAACACAGTTGGCGAGTGCGTCGAGTGTCTTAACTTCTCGCATTGCAATACAGACAATCCGCTGTGCTCGCTCTCGACCTACACCTGTGGTCCTTGCAGAGTGGGTGAAGACGGCGATGCAGTGTGCGAGGCAATCGATTCGTTTCAACCCTTCTGCGCCACGACAGGCGCATGCGTCGAGTGCCTAACAAACTCCGCTTGCGCAATCGTAAGTGCGCCAATCTGCGATTTAGAAGAATTCCAATGCCGCGGATGCACAGATACCGCCGAGTGCGAGAGCGGAACCTGCAATACAATCACAGGCGTCTGCGAAGACGAGTAGCTAGTTAGGGCCGTCTGCGAAGACGAGTAACTAGTTAGCCACCTTCCTCGCCACCCAAGCGCCGACCAATTCGGCGAGAACCGGCAGTGGCACCGAGCCATTGCTCAGCACAACTTCGTGAAACTCTCGGATATCAAATTTATCTCCGAGTTTTTCTTTAGCGTCCTCGCGCAGTCGCAAGATTTCAATCATGCCAATCTTGTAAGCCGTCGCCTGTGAGGGCATCACAATGTAGCGTTCGATGGCGTTAACCACATCGCCCATCGGATTGGGCGTGTTGGCTTTGAGATAGTCGATCGCCGCTTGCCGGGTCCATTTCTTATCGTGAATTCCGGTGTCCACAACCAGGCGGCACGCGCGCCACAGTTCCATCGCAAGGCGGCCAAAGTCCGAGTACGGGTCGGCGTAGAGCCCCATTTCCTTTGGGAAGTATTCTGAGTATAGCCCCCAGCCTTCAACGTAGGCGGTGTAACCACCGTGGCGACGAAAGTCGGGCAGGCTTTCCAGTTCCTGGGCAATCGCAATCTGCATATGATGGCCAGGGATTCCCTCGTGATACGCCAGCGCCTCCATTTGGTAGGTAGGCATGCGCTCCATTCGATAGAGATTGGCGTAGTACGTTCCGGGCCGGCTGCCATCGGGGCTTGGCTGGCTGTAGAAGGCTTTGCCGGCAGATTGCTCGCGAAATGCCTCGACGCGTTTCACGATGATGTCGGCCTTTGGCTTGGTAATGAAGAGCTCGTCGAGACGGCCGCGCATATCGTCGATGAGCTTGGTTGCTTGCGCGAGATACTCTGCGCGGCCGGCTTCATCGTTCGACAAGTAGAAGCGCGCATCGGTTCGCATGAATTCAAAGAACTCGGGCAGCGTTCCCGCAAATCCCGTTTGCTTCATGATGGCGCGCATCTCGCCGTGAATTCGCGCGACCTCGCTGAGGCCAAGTTCGTGAATCTCAGCCGCAGTCATCTCTGTGCTGGTGGTTCGCTCGAGAGCAAAGCGGTAAAACTCGGCGCCTTTTGGCAAGCGCCACACGCCATCGTCATTGCCTGCTCGCTGCATCTCAGCGCGAAGATAGGCCGCAAGCGCTGTGTAGGCCGGGCCAACAACGGTGGTTAACGCCGACGTCGCTTCAGCGAGAAGTGATGCCTTCTCGCCCGCAGGCACCGCAAGCGCTTCGACCTTGCCGCGAATATCTTCAAGAAGAGTACTATCGGCTGGGCCGTCATCAAAAGGTTTGCCAACTAAGACATTTTCGCAGTCTCGAATGACATGCGGGTACACAAAGGCCGGAGGCATAATGCCCGCCTTGGCCCGAGTTGCCAATTGCACCTGTAGCTCGGCAAATAGATCGCCAACGCCAAGCAGGCGTTCTACATACGCCTTGGCATCGCCAGCCGATTCAACCTTGTGATAGTTAATAAGAAAGGCTGGCACTTCGGCCTGAGCGCCATGCATTTGATTGACGGGATAGCTGTGGAGTCGCCACGCGTGCCCCTCAATGCGCTGCTCACTGTCGTACTCAAAGAGGCGATAGCTCACCTGCGCTTGCGCATCGAGTTTGGCAAAATCAAACTCGGACCTCAGCCGCTCAAGCTCGTTTGTCCAACGCTGCAAATTGCGCTGAGCTGCGGCTTCCGAGCGGTCGTCCCACTTGCCGTAGTCGGTCTTAATGCCAAGCGAGGACTGCATTTGTGGGCTTGCAGCAAGCTCGGCGGCAAAGGTCTCGGCGAAGAAGACGCTAAGCCGCTCGCTCTCGGTTTGCTCCGCAGCGGCAACGATCGGTTCCTTTGCCGATGGCGCGGTCGACGAGCAACTGGTGGCCAGCCCTAGAGCGAGGAGAAGGCCAGCGAGAACAGGACCGGCGGAAACAGGACCGGCGAGAACAGGACCGGAGGAAGCAGGACCGGCGAGAACAGGACGGGGAACGAGCGAGGTATTCATAGAGCCGCGCCACAATACCACCACTCCTCGCCGCAACTATTTCCGAGGATCCACTCCGCTGCTCAAGCTTTGAAACAAAGTAAACGTTTCATTCAGACCGGTGACAACGAGGATGTCCGCATCGTCTTCAGCGAAGACAAACTCCGTCTCCGAGATTGCGCGCCCGTAGTTTTGACCAACTTCGGGGTCACTATCGTAGAGCACGTCGCGCGGGCTAAATCCGTCGTCGTCCGAGAACTCGAAGACACTCACTTGGCCGGCGTTAAAGACGCCTTCCGCGCTCGCCTCCGGATCGCCGACGACAAGTTCATCACCGTCGTTGGTATCCAAATCGACGAACAACACGCCACCGCTGCCAAAGGCTACCGAACCTTCAGGCGCCTGCAGTTTTTGCGGAGTCGCGGCAGGATTTGAACGGTCGAAGTTTTCTAGAACATATACAGAATTCGTACTTGGAGCCGTGAGTGCGATGTGAAACGAGCCGTCGTCGGCTCCGCCACCAACTGCCATCCGTGTTCCGTAGTCAGTCTCTGGGCCTCCAATGTCGGTAAACACGGCAGAGCCTTGCGGGCACTCTCCATTCGCTGCCTTGAGCCTTGCAGCAGAGAAGCCCGTGATGGTGCCTTCTATCGAGACAATCACTTCTTCGCCCTCAAATTCGGGTGGATCGGGCGCAGGATCTGGATCCTCCCCAAACTCCGCGACGACAACATCCGAGCCAACTCCATCCAACGTGCAACGCGTACAGGTGTGGCTGCTGGCAGTCGGGTCCAAATCCGAGATGATGAAAATCTCATCATCCCGAAGTGCAATCAGATCGAAGAGGCCATCCTCGCCGGTCTCGCGAAACACCATGCGATGTCCCAAGTTATCCCCTGCAAGCCCGCAATCCGAGCCAGATACGCTGCCCAACGCCACAGGCGCCCCATTGCCAACATCGTAGAACAAGATGCTATCGGCACCACCTAGGCCACCGATGGCAACCAGTCCACGCACATCTCCAACGAGGTCGGGTGCAGCGACAAGACTCGGAGTTGAGTTAAGAATAACTCCGTTCGGCAAATCGATGTTCGCTCCGAATTGTTCTAGGCTCCCAAACTCATCGTACTTTATGACACCAAGAGCTAGTGGGTCGACCCCGAGCACCGCAACGGTAGCCCCAGGCTGATTGGTCGTAACGCCAGCAATGGCAACCCCATAGTCTTGCGAGTCGATATCGACTGACCCGTTGCTATCGGACCAAGCCGCCGCTCGCCTATCATCAAAGGTCGACATACTGCAGCCGGTGCACAGTGCCGTAACTAGTATCCATCGCAGTGGGTTCAAAACGTCATCTCCAAAGCGAAGCCAGCCTGGTTCGCGCTTGCCGTTGGAACCACAATCGTTCGGCGTGCCTCGCGTGATGCCGACTTCGATGCCGACTTCGATGCCGACTTCGATGCCGACTT
>TARA_R110002073_G_scaffold73590_7_pt1 | contig 60752 bp, 85 predicted proteins | sample TARA_R110002073 | Tara Oceans TARA_R110002073 (sample SAMEA4397174) | marine metagenome | biome: Polar Biome; feature: [DCM] deep chlorophyll maximum layer (ENVO:01000326); material: water (ENVO:00002006), including particulate matter (ENVO:01000060) such as... | depth 40 m
ATGGTATTAGTAGTGATCCTGGAGGGGGTACTCGTACTAACTTCACTGGAAGTGCTGACAAAGGGACTGTTTATGATACTGGTGGGGGAAGCATTGGAGGGGGTACTGGTGTAGATTTTGATGGTTTAGCAGGAGGAGCTATTGCATTTGAATCTCAGTTAGATTCTGGTTCTTTAATTAGTGCAACCATACAAAGCGGAGAAATTGATTTAAATGATCCCACTCTTGTTGCGGCTATTCTTAGAAAAAAACCAGCGGGAGTTGAAGACCCCGAAGTTGGTTTTAATACTTCTCCCCCATATCCAACCCTAGTCACTAATTCCAAAAACACGGATCTATTTAAGGATAAAATTGATAGTAACATCGAATATATCTTATCGAACAAGCGTGGAGTGGGGAACTGGGATAGTACCAGAAGTGGTGGAGTAACTCCCACAACGATATACGATAGCTTAAAACCTAATATTCAAACTCTCTTAGGGGATATTAGAAATTATGATGGAACTCCCCTGAGTAGAAATCAAATATTTTCAATGATAGGTACAAGGGTTTTAGATGGAACTATCTCTAAAATTACTTTAAAGTATTTACAAGATCTCGCAAAGAGCAGTAAGAAGAGAAACCCTATCGTTATTAAGAGAAGCAATAACAATAAAGTAAACGAGGTAGCCGCTTTAGCCCTTGTGGATAGGAACAAGTTCACATTAGATCCCTCTAAAGCTCAGGGGGTTATGCAGAACATCCTACCTAACTGGAAAACTCTAGCCTCTGATATTGATAAGTATATCGAAGTAACTATTGGGGGAGAGGTTAGGAAGTATTATGTTAAAGATGACGATACCTTTATTGACCGTACTACTTTAGGAATAAGTGATGGAGATTATTTTGATGTTATTGTAGGGGATGGATCTGTTAGATTGTATACTAAGTCGGAAAAAGATCACGCATTCCTTCTCCCAGAATCAACCAGACAAAAAGCTATAAGTTTATTAGGTGGATCCCCAGGAAGGACTCTGGAGGTTCAGGCCAATATCTTATCAGGAATTGAATTTGATTATTCCTTATCAGCCCCAAGGCAGGATTTCTATGTACTAAGCTGTGTTTTAAGTTCCATTGATACCAAGCCCTCCACAGGTGGATCCTTCCTACTTAAAGATACTACAGCGCAGTATGCTTTGACCGATACTAGTAGTTCCCAGGGTCTTAGGGATGTGAATGCTTATATTAAGTATAAAGCAAACCATAGAGTATTTATGCTTGATGATGAGGACCTTATGTTAGATTACATAACAGCTACCTCTGCTGTTACTTTAAAGCAGACAGATATTCTTTTTGATTCTCCTAAAGAAAACAAGTCGATACCATTATTAACTAGGCAGATTCCTTGGTATATTATGGTATACCCTACCAATAGAAGTGATATAAATATTTTTAATAGTAAGTCTAAGATAATCTCCCTAGCCGCTTCTAGTGATGTGGGGAGAAGTTTATCTTGCAGAACTACGATTGTCCCCCAATTTAGTAAGCAACAAACTAACAAATTTATTAGGGTGCAAACCGATGGTCGGAGTGCGGTTGATGTTTACGGAACCCATAACCCGCAGACAAGGATAACTCAAATTAATCCAACAGATAAAGTTTTTACAACAGGGTACAGTGAGGGAGGGTCTTTTGTATCAGCAGAGAAGTACACTCCTTCTAGAAAAAAGACTGGGCTTAGACTGTTGAAGGAGATTATTACTGAGATGGATACGAATTACTTACTTGGGCTTAACGGGATTGGAAAATCACTAACTGAGTTTGATGTTTATAGTAGGCTAACTTTACAGCAATTTAATCTTCTATCTAGATTAGAAAGCTTTAGAATAATCCAAGCTTCAATTAGAAATGGGATTGTAGCAGATGTAAAGGTAGTTCCTCCTATTAATCGAGCGGATAAAAGGATCAGCTTCCAAAAGACTCAGCTTGTTAGGCGAAGGGTCGGCGCACCCACTGATACCTTTACTCCTATAAAAGGAACCAGGAACGGAGAAACTATCGTTCCCCCTACAACCACAGGGGAGTCTACCTTTGCCCCCGTTAGAAGATAGCTATCTATCAATTTTTAAAATAAAATGAAACAATTTAGCCTACGAGGCTAAATAAATGTAGAGATGAAAATCTTAACTATTTTTGAGAGATAATGATATGGATCATATGAAATTAAGTGACGAATTGCGTCAACAACTTATGGAGTCTGCCTCATGGGGTAAGGCTGGTATTACGCCTCGTCTTGACGAGTCCCAAAGCGAGGTCGAAGAGACTGAAGAGGTCGAAGAGGTCGAAGAGACTGAAGAGACCGAAGAGGTAGTCAACGAGGCTGCTCATGTTTGCCCCCTTTGCGTGTCTGAGCTTTCCGAAGCTATTGACGAAGAGCGTATCCTGGAGCATCTGAATGTTGTGGTGGGTCTTGTTGACCGTTTAAGCCAACTGAATGAAGGTGATGAGGATGTGGAAACGGTGATTGATGCGACTATTCAAGAGCTTCTTTTTCAAGACTTAGATGAGGAGTGATCACCATGGATAGTATTAGCGATTTCGCAGAGAATCTAATTCTAAATCAGGTGGAAAATATTAGGGAAGGTAAGGAATTACCTCCTACCGCTGAAGGTAATGGGCTAACCCCCGCTGGGCGAGACATCTCTAAAGTTAAAGTTCCTGATTCTTTTATGACGGAACTTTTAGGAGAGGCATACCATCCCCAAGAGACACCTCCCGCAAAGGAAATTCCCGAACTTGTTTGGCAAGACCCCGAAGAATCCGAAGAAGCTAAAACTCCGCAGTCATTAACTGAAGAGACGGCACAACAACTTGTTCCTTTGTTGGAAGAGGTTAAGAGTCTTCTTAAAGAGATGACTACTGCTGGCATGATGGGTGTTAACCTTGGTGGAACCTCAAAGGATAGTGAGTCCTGGGAGAAGGTTGAGAAAGGTAACGGATATAAAGCCTCTAAAGCCTCTAAACTTCCTGGAGACTCTAGAAAGAAAGTACTTAAGAGTGCTATTAGTGCAAAACTTAGAAAACGAAAATGAAACTGACGGAAGCAATTACTTATCTAACCGAAGGGAATAACGGAAGAGGTTCAAGCGAGGGTAGGAAAGCCTACACTTCTAGATCTGCCGCTACGGATGATAAGAAGAAGTCTTTCAAAGGTAGAGTAAAAACTTACGATAGTATTAAGTCTGCATTGGCAGATGGATCCTATGGTCAGATTTTTTCAACTAAGGCAGCAAGTAGATTATATGTAATTTCTAAAGGGAAGTGGGGAGCCAAGAGTGGACGAGGTAAGATTGCTAAAGGGTTTACTCCTGGTAGTTCTACCCCCTCCTCAAAGTGGTCTAGCGTTAGGAAACACGCCTCCAGGACTTTACTCAGATACGGAAAGGGCTCCGACAAATTAGCTCAAAAATATGGAAGCAGAACCATTAAAGCTAAACGAGGGATCGGTGGCAAGGATGGACGAGAAGACAAGGGAGACAAATAATATGCAATTACTACAAGATACTTTTATCATCGAGCAGCTTCAAGTTTTAAGCGAAGGTAAGGCCACTGGGCCTATGAAGATTCGTGGAGTCTTTGGTCGTTGTAATGAGAAGAATAACAACGGAAGAATTTACCCTACTGCGGTACTAGAGAGCCAACTTGAAAAAGTTAAGCCCCTTATCCTTGAGAGAAGACTTTGCGGTGAGCTTGACCACCCCCAGAACGACACCGTTAAATTGTCCAACGCCTCCCACCTAGTTACTAAACTTGAAATGAAAGGTAATGATCTTATTGGTGAGGCTGAAATTCTTAAAACTCCCGCAGGACTTACTGCTAAAGCCTTGGTAGAGGGTGGAGTAAAGATCGGCATTTCCTCTAGAGGAATGGGTACTCTCTCTGAAGATCATAACGGAGACAAGATTGTGAACGAAGATTTCCGTCTTGTAACTTTTGACCTCGTTGCAGATCCGTCAACCAGAGGAGCTTTTCCTGGCTTGTCTGAGTCTACTGAGTCCAAGTTTGTTCGTGAGTCTCAGTCTAAGCTTAAGAAAGAAAGTAATTTTGTTACTATGCTTGAGTCCAAGATGCGTGACGCATATGATCCCTGGATTGAAGAGGCTAAGACTAAGAAAAAACTTACTAAGAAGCAAAGTGAAAAGATGGATGTCGAACCCAAAGGTGGTGACGGTGATATTGATTCCAAGGATTTAGTAAAACTTCGTGCAGGACATGATAAGTTTGAGGAAGCTATGAAATTAGTTAAAGCTGATGGTCATTGGCATAGGATCGCTGAAGCTATCCTGGAGGCTTTTGATGATGGGTCAAAGGGTAGTTCGGATCAGCAACAAATAGCTCTGTTGAGAAGAATTCGAAGAGAGCAAGTAAAAGGCAAACTTTTTAAAGGAGTAGGTACGGGTACAGCAAGAGCAGAGAAGGCGAAAGGTAAGAAGGCTGCAAAGCGGGGTGGTAGAAGGAAGCAAGATAAGAAGGGTACTGCTTCAGATAGAAGATCTGGAGGTAGGAGGGTAGATGCTGGAACTTCTTATAAGCAATTCGGTAACATCATTATGGAAGAGTTTGATCCCGAGAAAGAAAAGGATAAGACTTCTGATGTAGCCACAGAACGCCGACCCGAAGGGGTGCTTAGTAGAAGTCTTAGACATAGATCAGAGCGTAAACAGGCTTCTAGACTGGCAGGGGATGCTCGTAAAGCCAGATCAAAAGGCATAAGAAGTGATGCAAGAGCTACAGCTAAGGCAGGTGTAGAATCAGATGCAATTGGACAAAAAGGTTCTCTTGCGAAAAAAGTTAGGGCTGCAAAAGACGCTACTACGATGAAGAGAGTTCAGCATCAACAAACGAACAGACAGGCAAGGCAACGGGACAAGATTTCGAGTGCTGAACCTGGGAGTTCTAGGAGCCAAGGTCTTGGTGGGTCTGCAAGAGAGAAGGCTGCTGACCTAGCTGGTGGGATTTCCAAGCTTCCTGGTAGGTTGAAGAAGCTTCCTGGTAAAGTTATTGATAAAGCGGTGAAAGCTAGAGATGATAGGGCTGCTAAGAAAGAAGCCACCTCATACAAGCAAATCGGTTCTATGCTTGCTGAGATGTTGAAGAACTAACGCCTACATTTTTTAAAAAAAAACATATTATTTAAAATTAAATAATACATACAATAACCTAGGAGAGTTTTACTTATGAGTAATGTAAAGAATATCGCTGATATTTTGCCAGAAGGGCTTGATGAATCCACAATCCAATCTATTTTTGAGATGGTGGATTCAACTATTAATGAGCAAGTTTCTGATAAGATCAGCCTACTTGAATCTAAGGTAAATGCTTACCTTAGAACTAAAGTGGATCAATTAAAAGACCAAGCTCTTGCTGAACTTAGTGAAGAAAGTGAAGTGTTCCGTAACGCTAGACTTTTTGAATCAGTAAGAACTTTGATGGCCCTAGAATTAAACAGTGGCGATGAAGAAGCTGCTCTTTCTGAAATGACAAACCAACATGGTGAGCTTCAGGAAGAGTTTGATGTTTTAACGGATCAAGTTAACCAACTTGTTCGTGAGAACGAAAGACTTCAAAGCACTGTTAAAGTTTTAGATAGCAAGGTTTCCGTTACTGAAAGTACGGTACAAAATCTTGAAGGCCAGAAGGAACAGCTTCTTGAAGAAGTTGAGAATCTGGAAGCTGCTTCTGAGGAGAAATTCGTCTCTTCCGAACGAGCGATAGTTGCCTCTAATGCGGATAAAGAGATCAACGAAGAAAGAACCTCATACTCTAATGAGTTCTTAAACGATGAGGTCATGAAGTTCATGCCCTTCTCCTCCCAATCTTAATAGGATTACACAATTATGGATATTATGCATCAAACCGATGGCAGCTTGGTCCAAAAGTGGGAGCCAGTACTAGAAGGCATTGACAGTGATTACACTCGTCGTGTCACGGCTCAACTTTTGGAAAACCAAGCGAAAGCTATCATAGACGAAAAATTTAGAAACATTGACGAAGCGATTTCTTCCGCTGCTACCACTACTGGTCAGCTTGGTACTTTTCAAAAGTTCGCTTTTCCCCTTGTTCGTAGGGTTTACCCTAAACTCTTAGCCAACAGTCTTGTTGGTGTTCAGCCCATGCAGGGTCCTGTGTCACAGGTCTTCTATCTGGGTAACTCTCGCGCTCGTTTCGGCGGTGGTGTGGCTGGGGATGTGCAAAATGTTTTCAGTAAGTTCAACCTGACCTATGCTGGCAATGTTGCACAGCGTATCGGTTCCGCTTCTGGTACTGATGCAGAGCGTAACTTAGCTGCTACGGACTCCTTTGGTACTTTCCTTGATAAGGACGGGGATCAAATCCCGACCGCAACTGCTGGTCTTGATGGTGATGATGCTATTTCTGGCTTCGATGTTTCCAATGTTCTGGCTGTGTCTGCTGGTGAGCTTCGGGGTGCTGGTGCGCCTTCTGGTACGATGGGTGGACAGATCGCTGCTTGGCCTAACTCCGACTTCGTTGGAGGCTACAACCTGTCTGGTGGTGAGCGTCTGACTGGAACGGCTATCCCTGAGATGACCTTCCATATCGAGCAGGAAGCCGTTGTGGCTCAGACTCGTAAGATGAGAGCCCTTTGGACTCTTGAGGCTTCTCAAGACCTTAAGGCATACCACAACCTTGACCTTGAGCGGGAGCTTACTGACCTTCTTTCGAAGGAGCTTCAACTTGAGATCGACCGTGAGCTTATCGAAGACCTTCGCATGATTGCGTATGGTATGAGAGGCCAGAACATGGGTGGTGTTGATCAAGACCGTATGGATAGCAGCTACATTAATTTGGGTGCTTCTCCTGGCCTTGATAGCACTGGTGCGACTATGGACTTCGTTCCTGCTCAGTTCACCTACGACTTTGTTGGTGGAGGTACGGAACTTGGTAGTGCCGCATCGGCCTCTAACATCTTTGTTGTGGACTTTACTTCAACTTCGGTTGGCCTTTATCCCCGTCATGTTGGCGAAGTGTACGCTAACTTGCTGGCAGTCATTAACCTTGCTTCGCAAGACATTTATCGCACCACCATGCGTGGTCCTGGTAACTGGTTGCTTTGCTCTCCGCTTGTCTGCTCTCTTCTTGAGAGTGCTACTAAGCTTGAGGGCGGTATTCAGAGTGGTGATGGTCCGACCAATGTTGGTCGTAACTCCATCGAGTACAAGGGCAAGTTTATGGGTCGCTACGATCTGTATGTTGATCCCATGTATCCCACTGATGAAATCATGATGGGCTACAAAGGCTCTAATGCTATGGATGCTGGGTATATTTATGCCCCGTATATTCCTCTTCAGCAGTTGCCGACCATTGTGGATCCCGAGTCCTTCCAACCCAGGAAAGGTATCTTGACCCGCTACGGTAAGGTGCAGATTGAACCGATGAACCGATTCTATAGAATCATCCGTATCATTGGTCCTACGGCTAACTACTTGTTCAGTCCGTTCGCTAGGAACAATACTGTTCTTGGCTCGACTGCTACCTGATCTGACTAAATAAGTAATTTGTTTACGAGGGCCAGAGGTTTTTTGTCCTCTGGCCCTCTTTCGTTCCTATATACTAGTAGATTATTATGTACAAATATCGAAGCAAATGCAGGTGGAATATGCTTCTTCACATTGATGGGGAAGTAGTGGAGATCAGACCTTCAGAATTATTTGAATCAAAAAATTTAGTTGATTCAAGATACCTAGAGTTAAGTAATAAACCTGTAGGAAAGAAGAAAGTGAAGTCCACAAAATCACCCAAGGTAAACATCTTCAAAGAGGAAAATTATGGCAAGAGCAGCAGCAGCACCTAAAATTGATCCTAGACTCATGGGATATGGTGACACCTTTGGTAACTACGGTGGTAGGAACCTTGGGGATACTGATATTTATTCTACTGCTATCGACTCCTTTAAACTAAATAAGGGTCTTCTATCTGATGGGGTCGAGCTTGATCCTTTTGAGCAAACTGTCCACGATTTTGTCCTATCCAGATTGGGACACCCTGTTGTTCGGGTAGAACTTACCCCATTCCAGATCAAGACTGCGATTGATGAAGCGGTAACTAATTTAGATTACCATGCTCCATTTTGGACAATGCAGTGCGCTACCTTCCAATGTTCAGCAGGAGTAGGTGCTTATATGCTCCCCATGCATATAGCCTATAACCTAAATTATGTTGTGTATAAGAAGGACTTGCTTAGTATGCAGGGTATGGGAGGTTCACTAGAGTTTGATTTCTTTATTAAATACTTCCAAGACAACTTCCTGTTCAGCAACTTTCAAGTATCTGATTTCTATGTAATGCAGCAGCATTTAGAGATGGTCAGAAAGATCCTAAGCCAAGATGGTTCCTGGGATTTGATTAATGGAAATGTTTTGCAATTGTATCCGACTCCTTTTGATAATAACCAAGTAGTTATATTGATTTACAGAGCCTTGGATACTTATACCATGCATCCCTACTACAAAAACTGGATTCAACGCTTCGCTTTAGCTGTATGCAAAGGAATCTTAGGAGAGATTAGAGGGAAGTATAAATCACTTCCATCCCCAGGGGGAGGTGCCAGTTTAAATGGTGCAGATTTAATGCAACAAAGTGTTGTCGAAAAGGATAAGCTCAAAGAAGAGCTTCTCTCAGAAATTGAAGAACCTCCTGCGTTCACACTGTTTTAATCATGCCTGAAGTAAATGGAAAACATTTTGGTTACGGTCCCAAGGGTAAAAAAGCCGCAAAGAGATATGCTAAGAAGCATGGAAAGACAGTTAAGCATAGGGATAATCCTGGGTACTACGCAGAAGATAAGAATTGGATCCAAGGTGCAGAGAGGAGTATTGAACGCAGGGGAACCGAGGGGAAGTGTACCCCGATTACCAAACCTGGATGCACGGGCCGAGCGAAAGCTTTAGCTAAGACTTTTAAGAAGATGGCTAAAAAAAGAAGAACTAACGAAGGAAGAGAAATTATGAAAAGTAGAGAAGAAATAACTAAAGAAATTACAACCAGGAGAGTACAGGCAGGATCTCCTAGTAAACCTGTTAGCAAGGCAGAGGTTGCTGCTGAAAGAGCAAGACAACTCGCCAAAATTAAGGACCATGTTGAGTATAAAAGACTTGGCTTGTACTTAGCTGAGGCTATGGGTTTTAGAATTGATGAGTTTCTTCCCGCTCTTGCCGCTGGAGTAGGAAGGGTTGCGGCTGTTGCAGGTCGAGCGGCAGTTGGTGGAGCTAAAAATTTAGGTAGGGTTGGCGCAAGAGGTGTGGATGTGGCTAAGAAAAAAGCAGTTGCTATGGCTAAGGAAAAAGCAATTGATAAGGCTAAGGAAAAATTAACTGGCGCAGTTGAAGAAGCTAAGACTACAAAATCACGAAGGGTACAAGCTGGCCCAGAAGGTGTTGCTATTGGTGATGACAAGGCAAAGAAAAAGGCCGAACTTAAGGCTCAAGCTGCTTCGGATGATGATTTAGAGGAAGGTAAAATTATGAATAGTTATGTTAAAAAATTAATGGAGTGGGAAGCTGGTCCAATCGCAAAGAGGGTAGCAAGCCGAAGCCCCGCAGGAGCGGAGGGTAGGATGTCTGATACTAAAGGAAAGAAGATCTCAAGAGATTCTGTAGTTGACAGGGAGACAAAGAAAACTCAAGCTAATGTTGATAAGAAGCTTGGCGCAAAAACTAATCTTAAAGTTAAAGATGCTGTTCAAGGTTCTATGAACCGAAGAAGGGCACGGTTCAAGAAAGGTAAGTCGGTTGAAGGTTCTCCCACTATCGCCCCCTCAACCAAAAAGGATTCGGCGGCTGATGCTGCTAGAGATTCTTGGAGAAGGATGGCTCCTGGAGACAAGTAATTGGCAAAGAAGAACTACAAAGCGACTACGAAGCTTCCTGAGCTTCCTGATCTTGATGAAGGAGAGAGTTTACTCAACCTCTTTGATCAGGATAATCCAGATATTAACCTCTTCAACTTGGTTGATGATGAGATGATTCGTCTTGCTGGTTCTAAGTTCTCTTTCTACAAGTACTATCAGTCTGATGACTACGATCCTGTTTACATGGAGTCTCGTAACAAGCCTGTAGCTAAACAAGGACTTACGGTTCATGGTCACTACGATCCTATCTCCATGAGTGAGGAACTTACCCAGTTCGGTATTGAGTTAACTAATGACCAACTCTTTACCTTCAACAAGAGCTACATTGAAAGGAAGATTGGTAGGTCTGTGATCCCTGGAGATGTGGTGAAACCTTTTTTCCAAGATCAAAGGTATGAAATTTTCGAAGTTGTTGAGGATAGCTTTGAGTCGTATGGTGTGTACCATTTAGTATGTTCTGCTAAACTCCTCCGTGATGCTCCTGATGTTCAGGACACTCCTCTTTCCCAGGTCAGCGATGAACTTGGGGGGTATGCAGGTATAAACGATGAGTTCTAAACTTGCAGAGTGGAAGTGGAAGTCCTTAGCAGAAGGAAATATTACACTAGGAGGTATAACCACTGATTCACAGAGTACCGCAGTAGGAGAGGTAGCAAATCTTTGGATTTCTACTACCGATAATGCGGGAGTTTCTCGTTTAGATGAGTTAAAGGCTATACAACAGGATTCTTTAATTGCTATACAGCCTATTACTGGCCTAGATGCTGGATTGATCTGGACCTTGCGGGTTTCTGGAGAACCTACCTTTAATGCTTCTCTTGGTGGGTATTACACTTTCCCTGTTGGTTCTCATAGTATGACCAATGATGAAACAGGGTTTCTTCCAGGAAGTAGTCCCCTCCTTGACAAGCCCATAAATTTTTTAACACCTACTCAAGCAACCTCATTTAATACCGTATCAATGTCTGATACTGTTCTTACTACTTGGGATGCCTCCACATTTACAAGTAGGAATGATAGGTGGGATACTAGGGAAGGAGATGTGCGTAAAGTAATTTACAAAATGACCCAAGCTAAGAATAACATCTCTTTTATTTACAAAGAATCTCTACGCTCCATGATCGCATCCTTTAATGATGTAGGTTACATTGATTCAGAGGAGAAGTTTAATGATATTATGTGCATCCATGCCAATGCTGAGAGGGCTATTGCCAAGCTGAAGCAAGAGAATAATATTATCCTACCTATCATTTCTGTAGGACAAACTACTTCAGATAATGATAATGCAAGACAAAAGACTGAAAGTTTATTAGTTAACGAGAAGTACTGGGATGCAGAAAAGAATAGAGCTTTCAGAGTTCTTAGTCTAGCCCCTAGGGCAGTGAATGTTAGGTATCAAGTAAACATCTGGACTAAGTATATGTCTGACATGGATCAAATCCTTGAACAGATTAGATTAAAATTCAATCCTGAAATGCAGGTCCCCACAGAGTTCTCCACACTAGCCAAAGCGTACTTAGATTCTGAGGAGGATGTAGGACAAATAAGTGTAGCTGACAAAGAAGATAGGGTTCTTAAGAAAACTCTGAATATAGTCCTCAGAACATACATCCCTAGTCCTAAGTTCCTGTATACTTCTACTGGTAAGATTGAAGAATTTAAAGTGGAGACTTCGTGAAAATATTATGCCAGCAGTAACTAGAATTGGAGATGCAGATGATATACATTGCTCTGTTCCCACAAGAGCCGAGGGATCTCCTGATGTTTTTGCGAATGGTATTGCCGTTTCTAGACAAGGAGATAAAAACACCGTTCACATGAAGAATCCCCCGCAATGTGATGATTCTCATGAAGCAGCCATAGCCGTGGGAAGCTCAAAAGTATTTATAAATGGAAAGGGTTGTGGTAGGGTAGGGGATGCTATAACTGGCTGCACCTCAGTAGCTACAGGCTCCCCTAATGTTTTCTCTGGTTGAAAAAAAGTTTTCACAAAAGTACATTGTACTTAGTACATAATAATGGAAGGAATTAGTTATGAAAGTTGTAAAAAATGATAGTCTACAGACCCTCACCGTCTATTTCAGTACTGAAAAAGGTTGTAAGGAGAGGTTTATGCGGCCTGGGGAAAGCCTTGTAGTTCCAGAGAGCTACATCACAGAACAAATCAAGACCCTGCATCGCCGTAGGATCTTTAAGATTTCCAACGCTTAGGAGAAATTAAATGGTAAATTATGTAAGCCCTGGTGTATACACCATTGAGAAAGATATTTCAGAGTACGCCCCGTCAATTAACACCTCTATTGTTGGTATTGTCGGGTTTGCTGGTAAAGGCCCTACGAACAAGGCTACTTTAATCACTAGCCAGAATAACCTTATTAGGACTTTTGGTTCGCCTAGTGAGGCTATTGATGGTCAAGGTCTTGAGGGTGGATTAGAGATCTTAGAGCAAACTAATAGTATGTATTATGTAAGAGCCGCAGGTAGTAGTGCTACCGATGCTTCTGCTCTTATGTCTATTGGTTCTTGTCCCGCTCTTCTTGTTTCTGGTAGTGGAGCTTTTGCCAGCGAAGGCTTTGGTGTTACTAGTGCCCTTACATTAAGAATTCAAGTTTATGATAATGCTGGAGTTGCCCAATTCCCTGATAATGATAGTGGAGGTAAGGATTTTGTTATCCCTATTGGCACTGCTACCGATCAAGCCGAGGCTATTCGCAAGATCGTTGGTGGAGGTTTAGATGCTGATAAAATTGGCTGCTTCTTTGATGGGGAGAGGACTGCTACTTCTGATCCCACGGGTCTTGCTTTGTCAGGTGCGATTGTCGGAAGCTTTGCTGGTTCTGGTGCTTCTATTGGTGTTTCCGCTGTTAGTTCGGTGACGGCAACTGGAACTAATTTCCCAGGAACTGCTGGTGTTTCTGCTTTAGCAGCAACTGTTCCTGTGAGTTCAACGACTAATTTTGGTACTTCTGGACTAATGGCTTCTGCTGTAAGAGTTTATGGTGGTACTGTTTTGAATACGGGAACTAACTCTGCTGCTTATTCAATTGAATCTCTGTATCCTGGTACGGGCTATAATGGAGGGACTAGGACTGACGGAGATGCTAGTGGTAATAGTATTACTGTTAATGATTTAGGTTCACAAAACTTTAATGTAATTGTTAACGAAGCTGGTACGGCTGATGAAACTTTCAAATGTAGCTTCGTTGGTTCTGGATCGTTCATCGAAGATGCTATTAATACTGGTGAAACAAACACCAAATCAGACACTATTAAAGGAAACTTGGTTAAAAATAATGCTGACGCTACTGCGGCATCATTAACTGATTATACTGGTCTCTTATCTACTCTTATTGGAGATACTCAATTTACTCTAGGGTATCAATGGTTAGATCCCAACACTAATCCAACAGGAACAGGGACCGCTTCTCAAAACCCCGCTGCTGCAACTACCGATACTGGTTCTAGATTCAATAAACTTGTTGCCGCTACGAGTACTAACATGGATAGTGGAACTGATGGTACGGGTACGGATTCCGCAAACGCAACCGCTCTGATTGGAGATGCTTCTGTTGAACCTAAGACTGGTATGCAATCACTTGATGATCCTACTCTTAACATTGGAATCGCATTAGTGCCTGGAATTCAAAATCAATCGGTTCAGAATAATCTTATTACTTTGGCTGAAACTACTCAGAACTTCCTTGCTCTTGTCTCTCCCCCTGTTGCAGTGGGTACGGTTCAGGACGCAATTGATTGGAGTAACGGTAAGTCTTCCTCTACTGGTGGATCAAGAACGGCCCCCATTAATAGCTCCTACGCTGCTATCTACTGGCCTTGGGTGAAGGTGTTTAGCACCTTCGATGGACTTGATCGTTGGTACGATCCTGCGATCTTCGGAGCCCGTCAAATGGCTTTCACGGACGCTGTGGCTGATAGCTGGTTTGCTCCTGCTGGATACCGTAGGGGCCGTCTCACGAAGCCTACCGAGGTCGAGGTCAAACTGAACCAAGGTGATAGAGACAGTCTTTATAGTGGTGGAAATGTTGTTAACCCAGTCGTTTCTTTCCCGCAACAAGGCATCACTATCTTTGGTCAAAGAACTTCACAAAGATCTGCAACTGCTCTGGATAGAATTAATATCCGCAGACTTATGATCTACATTCGCAAGGTCATCCTTGCAGCTACCCAAAGATTTGTTTTCGAGCCTAACGATGAGTTCACTTGGTCACAAATCGAAGGTGTTCTTAACCCCTTCCTCGATGATATCCGTAGGAGAAGAGGCATCACCGAGTTCCGTGTTGTTTGTGATGAGACGGTTAATACACCGCTTAGAATTGATCGCAACGAACTTTGGACTAAGGTTCTCATTAAGCCTACCAAGACTGCTGAGATCCTCATCTTCGAAATTAACCTAACTAACCAGTCGGCTCAGTTAGGATCACTATAAGGAATTAAATAATGGCAACATCTTATTACAAAACTAAGTACGACCGTAAGTTTACCCCTGGTCAGGGTCTCCCCACTATCTCTACGGATCTTGATTCAGTAAGAGCATATCAATTTGAGATTCATTTCTTCGGCTTACCTGCTGATGTAACTAGCGAATCCGATCTAACTCTTGCTGCTAAGAAAGTTGGTGGTTTGGAAATGAAGAACGAAGCTATCACGGTTGATCGTGTAAACGACAAAGTTTTCTACCCTGGTAAGACCACCCCTGGTGAGCTTACTGTGGACTTTGATAACCTTTATCTTCGTGAAACTGCTGCTGATCTTTATCGTTACTTCCGTAACATTTATGATCCGATCTCTGGTGAGATGACTAAGAGTGCCCAGCCTGGAGGCACCGCTGGTACTACTTTTAAAGCTGAGAAAGTTGAAGTGGTTATGCTTGATAATACTATGACCCCCCACTCTACTATCGAGCTTTATGGTGTTTACCCTATGAGTTGGGCTGCTTCAGAGTTTAACTACTCTACAAATAACTTTCATCAACTGACTGTAAACTTCAAGTATGATTTCATGAATGTCTACAACTACGCTAACCCGTCCTAATTAAGGAGGTGATGCTTAGGTATCTAAGGGCTCAGTCTGTTGCTGCAAACAGACTGAGCCTATTTAACTTAGCTATAATATAATATGGATTACTTCTCGGAACTAATGGAGAGCTACGATAAGCTCAAGAAGCGTACATTTAAACTTACTTATATCTCAGAAGCAGGGGAAGGGAAGAAGGAGGACGAAACCCAAGAAGTCAAAGCTGAACCTGGAGGGGATGCGGAGACAGCCCTTCTACAGATACTGGGGAATGCAGTGGAAGGGGGAGGCCAACCGATTACAGACCCCTCCTACCCAGGACTAGCGGCATTTATGATGTGGCGAGGAACGACAGGAAAGAATATTGGTGGTGTTGTGGTTTCTCATGGGCGTGGACAAGCTTATGTAGTGGATGCGGGTGGTAATTTTATGACCACTCCTGGGGCGATAAAGAAGAAAGAGGAAATGCTTAATGCTATGGGAGGGGGTGAAGAGGGAAATCTAAGCCCAGGTCAGCAAGCGGATAGGACTGCTGCTGAAGTCGCTGCTGAACAAGCTCGACTAGAAGCGGAAGCAAAAGAGGCGAGACTAACTACGCTTGGTTCATTAATAGATGAAGCTAACGCTGAAAATCCCGAGGAGCCAAGGTTCCTTAATCCTAAAGCAATTAAAGCATTAGAAACCAAAAATTCAAAACAGTTAGATGAGCTATGTGCAAAAGGATTATTATCGGATACTGTGTGTAAGTCGGATAGAGTTAGATCGCAGTATGTTGGAGGCTCCCGTGGAATAAGTTTAGAATCTAAGTTAGTTAACGGAACAGGTTTTGTTGGTTTTGATGAGAACGGATTGATGGTGAGACATCAGGTAGGTGAGCAGGAAATTCATGATGCTTTTCAAACTAACCTAGATCTCTTAAAGGAGATGGGGCGGGGTGAACCTGACTGTGATTATGTAAAGGATAGACTTGGTTTGGTTGGGAATAGTAGGGTAGTTCTTTTTACTAATCCTGGTGGAGATGGCGATAGTGGAATGGTTTTAACTCCTAATGCTCTTCATAACAGTATGTTAGATCGCTTTAAAGATTGTGATATTAAGGAATACGAATTTAAAGGATCAACCAATGCACTAAACGAGACTAAGGGACGCTTTAATGAGAATTTTATGGGATTAATAACCCGTGTGTACGCAGCGGTTCGTGGATTTTCAAAAGGTGCGACTGATAGCCAGAAAAAAACTATATTAAAACCCATACTTAAAGACTTTGAGGAGGGGCTACAAAGTACCCTAGCATCCCTGCAAGAGTTCGCAGGGGAAACACCTATGTCCCATCAGGGGGTTGATCTTGAATCGTACCCTGTTATGGAGGAAGTTGAAACCCAACTCAGTACCTTAACAACGAAGGGGGAAACTAAACGCCTTGTGGAGCAAATGATGGTGCAGATGGGTGGTTTATTAAAAAGATTATCCGCAGATGATATTATTGCAGGAGGAACAGCGCAAAGGCTTGGAGGTAAAGTAGATAATTTCTTTTTATATAAAGGAGAGGAGGGTTTAGCTATGGCTCAAGCCAGATCTAGGCACCTCGGACTAAAGCCTGAAGATGTTGTGACGGAAACTCCTGCTGGATTATATGACAATGCAACAGAAGCACTAAAACCTCAAATTGAAAAAACATTATCTAGGCAGGGCTTATCTGTTTCTGATACTACTACTCCTTTGCATCTCTTAAGCGCAGGAAATAAATTATCGGTAGGGGATTCAATTAAGTTTGGAGATCTTTCTCTTGGTAGAGGTATGGACATAGTAATGGGCGCACCTATTACTGGATCTTCTCCTCCTGCTGATGAAGCTGCTTGGTATGCAAAGCTTGATTCCTCCTTGCAGTTTGAGCCTACAGACTTAGGTGAACAGGGTTCAGTTGCAACATACGCTGGTTCGGTTCAGACGAGATTTAATAACTGTTCTAAGTTATCTAAAGAAGTTTCATATAGTGATGAGAATGGAGAGATAGCTCTTTCTAATCCTAAACAAATATCCAAAGCTCTTCAAAAAACAGTGCAAGATAAGTTTGTCTACGGTCAAAAAGATTCTAATTTTTATAATGCTTGCACCCAGGTTGTCGATAATCCGCATGGTAGTGACCCAAAAACTGTAAGAGAACTAAGGGATCTCTCTACCCCTGAGAATCAAAAAAGGGCCTCTGAAGCTTTACAAAGAGATTACTTATCCCACCAGTTTAAAAAAGATTACGAGAGTGATGATCCTATCGAGAGGGCAGGAGCTACGAATGCTCTTTGTCGTATGGCTGGGGCTACTATCATGGAGCAGACTGAAATGGGACAGATAATAACCCAAGAAGGTGTTGGTATGCAACCCATACTTGTAAACCAAAATGATATTCTCCGTGGTATAGGAGAGGCACGAAAAAATGGATCTTTAAAGATTGAGTTTGGAGGAAGTACCTTTAAGTTTAAATTTAAAGTTAACGGACAAGATATTTCTTATAATACTAATCTTGAAAGACAAAAGGGTAGACCCGCTATGTCTGGGCATATTTCTAAAGAAGATGCTTCTAAAGTTGGTGGAACAGTTAAGCCTCTAAGTCCTCGACAGATTCAATCCGATACTATGTATCAGTACATGGTGGGACAGATGAGATTACTTGAGACCTTGATCAATCAAGCCAAAGGTAGTCATCCTCATTAAGGAGATCATCGAATAGATATATTCTATATCTTTTTTCTTCTTTGTGTATCTCAATATAATTATTAGATTTATATATTATATTATAGGGGACAATAGCTAAAGTTTTCTGTCTATCTTGCTTAAATATTACCATCGGTATCTTCTGGCATTTTTCCGAATCTTTTTCACATTGATCTATAAATTTCCAGGTGTCCGAACTATAATTATATAGACTGTATAAGTTTTCTTTATTGTATCCTTTCTTGCACTCTATACAATACTTAAAGTTTAGTGGTGTGATCAAGTCCCCGTAGATCTTTAGGTAGTCTGGTAGAGTATGCGTAGTAGCAAAGGCACCTGATCCAGGAGTTCTTGAAAATTCTGTGGTCTTGAATCTATCATTAAGTATCTTGGCTATGGACCGTTCAAATGTGGATCCCTTAGCTCTGCTGTTTACCCTTTTCTTTTTCTTTAACGCAGAAAAATCATAATTGTCTTCCATAATTTATCACCTACACTATAATAGTTAGATGGATCCCGAACAAACAAGTATTAAGCTGGATGTCAACCAATGGAGAATCCGCATAGATGAGCGGAGTAAAAATCGTATGAAACTACAAATTAAACTTTCGAAAGACGAGGCAGTAGCCTACAAGAACTTTGCAACAGCGTGTAAGCCCCAAGAAATCACAGATGATGATTTCATTAAGACCGTATTCGTTACAGGCTTTGAGACTCTCAATAAACAGCTTGCAGAGATGGTACAGAAGTACGCCTCCGAGAATAAGGAGGAGCTTGCTGCATCAGGCATCACCGTCTTTGAAGATTCAGAAGGTGAGGTTAGGTTAGCAGAGACGGCAGTTCTTGAGCATGATATGTCTGGATTCCCTGAAGAGGGTATCATCCCCGAAACTCCTCAAAAATACGAAGAGTAATGTATAAATTAAATTTCCTTACGAAGGAGAATGATCTTAATAAGATTATCAGATCTTACAAAAGAGATAGGAGTCCTATTAATATCCTATTTGTTTCTTTGTGGGACAAGCATTCTAATGTTTTGGTATCCAAGCTTAGAGAGCGGTATAAGGATACTGATAATGGACAGCCTCTCTATGTCGTAGACAGCTTCCGTATGCCTCACAGCTTTGTTATATACAACACAACTAAGCTACCCCACCTTGTTCGATTAACCAAGAAAGGAATTCAATCAGATGATTATCTTTCAATGATTATGAGAACGCTCAAGATTAAATAAAATCATCCTTCTTTCTCTCAATATAGTTTTCAATCTTTTGATTGTACTTTTTGTTGCGAGTGTACATTAATTTTAGATTGTTAACTACGATGGTTGTAAAGTAGTTGAACGCAGTCCCCTTCCTAGGTTTAAAGTTCTTCACAGTCTTAAGAACCAAGGCAAAACATTCCTGCTTCGCATCATCGGGGTCTACCTTGAACCTAAAAGATTCAATTATGTTGGTTATTAATAGATCAAATAAAGAAACTAGATCATTCTCGTAAGTTTCTGGGTCTTGCTGGTATAATAGGATGATCTCCTCAAATCTCTTATTATCTATATAATTATTACTCATAAACTATTATAGCCATGTTCGACCTTGATAAATTATATGCAGGACACAAAACCCACGGGGATAATCCTCTATGCGAAGGTTGTACTGTCTTGGGAAAAAGTAAACCATGCCATTCAGTTATGGACTATGAGGATCTTGATGAGGCCCCAGTCCTATTCTTGTCTGATTCTCTTAACTATAGATTAGGTACGATCTCCCCCTTCTCTAAGGCTGAGTTGGCCCTTATTGATGATTGCTACAAAGAGAACTACAAGGTCGCTGGCTCTGTTAAGTGTCCATCAGTTAAGGAAGCTGATATGTCACCAGCTAATATGGTTCTGTGTCGAGTCCACCTAGAGGCTACGATTGATAAAGTAAAACCTAAGCTAGTGTTTCCTTGTGGTAATCTAGCCATGAAGATGCTAATCAGGAAGAGTGGCATCACAAGTAAGAGAGGAAAGTCTTATGAATTCACTACTGCTGGAGGTCACAGTTGCATTGTTGTACCTATATTTCATCCTTATTCCTGTATTAAGGAACCTCGTCACACTATCTTGTTCAAAACAGACATCAGAAATGCATACGAAAAATATGTACTCGAAAGAACAGTTAAAGGAGACTTCTCCTACAAAGTCCTCACAAAGATTGAAGAGGTAGAAGCTTTAGCCGTGAAGCTACAGGATACTGAGGAGACTCTAGCAGTAGACATTGAAACTACTGGACTTAATTTCCTAACCGATCTGATACAAACCATTTCTATCAGTTCGCGTGAGGCTAATATAGTTATCCCTTTAGATCACAAGGATAGTCCCTTTAGGAAGGGCGAGCCTGATTATGCTAGGGTTTGGAAGCTACTGGGGAGGATTATGAAGAACCCTAAGAATAAAAAGGTCTTTCACAATGCCAAATTTGATCTTAAGTTCTTGATAAACCATGGCATCTACACAAAGAATGTGTGGGATACTAAGATCATGCACCACCTTCTAGATGAGAACATGCCTAAGAGTCTGATGGATCTTACTAAGTTCTACTTCGCTAACGAGTTAGAGAACCTTTAGATATCGCCCATTGATCTCTTAAAGTCTCTTTTTCCCTTGGACCAAGCCTCAGGTTTAGCTTTTCTCGTAGGCTTTTCCTTCTTGGTGGGGTTGGTCATATGTGGCCTCGCTGGAGTGTTTGTCTCTACCTTACCTACAAGTTTATCCTGTAAAAACTTACCAATCTTTTTGAATACGCCTTCATCGACAGGCTTAATTCCATGCGGCCACTTAGCCCTCTCCCTAGCTCCCTCCCTTCCATCTGAGGGGAACCGACTATGAGTTATTTTTTTAATTTTAGCCGCTTCTTCTGGAGTCTGCAAACGATAACCTTTAGGGGGCGTATATTTCTTAGCTTTTTTAGCCTCTGCTAAAATAGCACCAATGTTTCTGTAAGTATTAATAATTGAGTCTTTCAAACTACGCAAGCCCCTTTCCTTTTGACGCATCTTCAGCCGCATCAGCATGACCTTGAGCAATACCTTGAGCAATCTGCTTCCTACTCTGCCCTAAGACTTTAGTAACTTTTCTTTGTACTCTAGCTTTGACACCTCTGACCGTATTCTTATCTTTAGATGGTTTCGAACCCATTAAGCCTTCAGCTAAAACAGAACCCATGCTTCTGTAAGTTTCCCAAATTGATTTATCCAATCTTTCCTGTTTGTTCATAATAATCACCCGTAACGACTCTATTATATAGCTATGCTGACCATAGATAATCCTAAAAAATTCGATTGGGCTAACATGGATCTATCTGATTGCTGTGAGGGCAATGCGATGGACACCTACTTCACCCTCAAGCTCTTTGATCTCATCGTGGATAAGCTGGAGGGCCAACCTGTGATGAAGCTCTTGGAGGGGGTTGTCATGCCTTCTCTTGAAACATTCGCAGAGATGGAGTATAATGGGTTGGATGTTGACATGGATACCCTTGAGTCCGTTGGGAAGCAGTTGCGAGCTACCAACATGAACGATGAGGACTTCCTATACACCTGTAAGGGCGTAACTAAAACAGACAACCTCTCCTCTAACAACGACCTTATTGAAATTCTTTACACTAGAGAAAATGCTATGGGACTATACCCACCTGACAAAACAGCCAAGGGGACTCCCTCTGTGTCTGCCCCCACACTTAAACTACTCCTTGAACATATTGATTCGGAGCTAGAAAGCCGTGGCTAATTGGAAACATAGAGACGAGGGGAAGAAAATTAGCAAGTCTGTTCTCGCTTCCAAGAGCAGCGAAGAATTGAGAGAGTCTAAGAAATTCCTGAATGGTTTGTTGGCATTGCGTAAGTCCGAGAAGCTTACCAAGACTTATATTGTCGGTACTAAGAACGCTATCGAGTATAATGAGAGGAATAAAGTCTTCGTAGACTTCCGTTTCGATGGCACTTCCACAGGAAGGCTCTCATGCGCTGCGTACACCGCTAAGAAGGCGATGGGCGTATCATTCCACACTCTACCCCGAGAAACTACAAACAACATCAGGAGCCTGTTCAAGGCCCCTGGAGACTGGGCCTTTATTGCTGCTGATTACTCAGCCATGGAACTGAGAGTGCTATCTCACATTGCCAAGGAAGGTAATATGCAACTGGCCTTTAATCAGGGAGCAGATTTGCATACCTATACTGCAAGGCTCCTATTTAACAAAGAGAATATCAGTAAGCAGGAACGCCAGATTGCTAAGACAGTTTCGTTCCTAATCGTCTATGGTGGAGGAGCTTTTAATTTAAGCGAAACCATGGGCATTCCTATGCGCCGAGCAGAGAAGATTATTAAAGACTATGAGAATGTTTACCCAGGGATTTTTACATACATGGAATTCGTTAACAACTTCATTAGGAATAATGGATATGCATATACTATTTTTGGACGCAAGCGTAACTTACCTGATGTTTATAGCAGGGACCGTTCGGTAGTTAACAGGGCTTTGAGGCAGGGACTAAACTTTACTATTCAAAGTTCAGCATCTGACATACTTCTTACCTCCCTCTTGGGTGCTTCGGAGAGGTTCAAGGAGGCAGGGCTGCAAGCCAAGCCTGTTGCCACAGTCCATGACTCAATTGAGATCGTTTGTCCTAAAGAAGAGGTGAAGGATACACTAGCAATCCTCTATGATGAGATGGTTAACTATCCTAAGCTTAAGGATATTTTCAATATCCATTTCGATGTACCTATGGCAATTGATGCAGAGGTTGGTAAGTCCTTTGGTGACGGGAAAGAAGTTCACTTTGATAACGGTATCCCAATACTATGAAAGATCCCTGGAAGAAACTACTGTCTAATGTTAAATCTACTGCTGCCGTCCGTCCCTTGAGGAGGACTGTAAATAAGAATGGTACTGCTAAGATTCCTTATCCTCCTATGGCAGTTGAGATTACGGCTGAGGATCTCAAAACTCTCTTTGAAACTCAAGGAGGTCGCTGCGCTATCTTAGGCACCCTTTTGAATCCACAAGACCTATTTGTTAAGAGACACCCATTGGCTCCAAGTGTTGATCGTATTGATAACGATCAAAACTATAACATAGATAACATTCAGATTTGCAGTAGATTCGCAAACTTTGGAAAGTGTGCTTATCCGAGTAAGGATATGGGCGAGGTTGTTGATAGGCTTAGAGGAGGTTTCTCAAGAGATAAGTGGTGGCAGTTTTGGAAGTAAAAGCTTGGAGATTACTGAAGGCTGTTTATTGTTGGCTCGTTGGTGGATGCCCCGTATCGTACTCAGCTAATGCTCGTATGAAAATATGTAAATCCTGTGAATTTTTCTCTTCGGGGAAGTGTGATCTTTGCGGGTGCGTGTTAAAATTTAAAACTAAGATGGAGACTGAAAAGTGTCCTATAAACAAATGGTAAAAACACTAGTAATCGGAGACTTACATTTTGATAACAAGCCTATGGGCTTGTTGGATGCTCAGAAGAAAGCTGTGATTCAAATTTGTAAAGCGAATGGCAACTGTGATAAGGTTATCTTTTTGGGAGACCTGATGATGCACAGGAATCCAAGACCATCTGTATTACTTGCTCTGAAAGATGTGATGGATGAGGTAAGTAAGACTAAAAAGATTTTTATTCTAAGAGGAAACCATGATAGCGTAAGTAAAGCTGATGATGGAGTTACCGCACTCAGCCTCCTAGAAAACGATAGAGTTCAAGTAGTTACCCACACTTGGATAGATCACGAAAACAAGTGGGTATTTATTCCACACTATGAAGATGAACAAAAAATTAAAGACTATCTTGCTACTGCCCCCAAGGGTTATACTGTGTTCGGTCACTTTGGTTATTATGGGGTGCTTAACTCTGCTGGCGATGCTGATTTTAGCTTGTCTCTATCCGATTTTAGGAACCCTACAATTCTTGGGCACATTCATAAAGAAGGTAGGAATGGATCCGTCTCAGTCCTCGGAACCCCCTACACCACCAACTTTGGAGAAGCTGGAAAAGATTGCTACTACGGGGTACTGGACAAAGACGGGTTGGACAAAATCCCCACTAAAGGAGGACCAAGACACTTAGTTGTAGACTATGACAATGTAGAGGACAACCTTGATTGGATCAACGATGATGATAACTCCTACTTCACTCTGTTAAGAATTAATATTAGCACCATCAACGAAGATCAAGACCGTATCGCAGACCTGTGTGATAAACTTAAGGTGGGATCTATTGAGGTTAAGTATAAGCCTCTACTAGATGAGAAGGAAGAGTTTGAAACTGATGGGAGAGTATTTACAACTGCCCTCAACGATGAGCTAATTGATTTTTATATCAACTCAAGTAAAACAAAGATTAATAAAGAGGATCTCCTCTCTGGTTTAAAGCTAATTCATGAAAATCAACAAGATAGAAATTAATAACTTTTACTCTATAAAGAAAGTAAAGTTAAGTTTTGATAAGTATAAAGGCATTGTATTAATTGAGGGTCAGAATAAGGACACGGGTGGAAGCAATGGATCTGGCAAGAGTGTTTTAGTTGAGGCTGTTGTTTGGGGTTTGTTTGGTAAAACTATTCGCAAGTCTACCGAAGAGGCTTTAGTTAATAATAATACTAAGAAGGACTGCTCTGTTAAGATTACGGTCAATGATGACATCGTAATCGAGAGAGGCAAGAAGCCCGTATTTCTACGCTTGTATAAAGGAGACAAGGAGATTACTAAGGACAATGCTTTGAATACTCAGGCATTTATTAATGAGCTTCTCCAGACTAACTACAAAGTTTTCCTAGCGTCTACTGTCTTTGGACAGCAGAACAACATTGAGTTCATCAATGCTACACCCGAGGACAAGAGAACCATCATCAAGAACTTCTTGAACCTGGATGATCTGTTCTCCCTTAGAGAATCCGTTAAGCATTTAAAAGCGGAGTACTCTCAAACTGTAAAGAGGCAGAATGCCATTATTCAAGAGCATGAAAAGAGCATTAGCACCTATGACGGTAAATTAGAAGTACTAACTAATTTACGAAAAGAAGTAGAGGGTAAGTACGATGAGTCTACCTTATCACTAACTCTTTCTGATGTTATACAGTTAGAGAATGATAACACTTCCATTGATTGGAAAATAGCTGCGTCTAATAAGGAGATCGCTGCGCTAGAAGATAGGATCGAACACTTAAATTCTAAGTTACAAAACCCAGAGAGGGAGGAGTACTGTGATATGTGTGGTCAGTCTGTCGATGAGCCTTTTCATCCAAAGAAACTCTCAATTGAGATAAGAGAATGTAAAGAGTATGTTACCAAGCAGGAAGAGAATAAGGTAATATATCGAGAAGAAATAAAGGATGTACCTATTAGCTCAAGAGAGTACCACCGAATCATTGCGTACAACCAACTTAAGAAGGAGTCTGAAACCTTTGAGGATATTAAGACGGACACCTTAGCTAAGATCCAAGAAGCACATGATATTAAGCAGGAGTACAATAGTAAGTACGAGATTATGCGTTTCTGGGAGAAGGCATTCTCTGAATCAGGCATAGTTAAGTACATAATTAAGAATGTTCTGGACCATTTTAACTCCAAGGTAAACTTCTACCTGTCCCACCTATCACAAGGCAAGTTCTTTATTGAGTTTGATGAGAGTTTGAAGGAAACCATCACTCATAATAAGAAGGGTATTCAGTATATCTCCCTGTCTGGGGGCGAGAAAAGGAAGGTTAGCCTGTCTGTTATGCTTGGATTGCAGGAGCTTTTGAAGATCTCCCACAACCAGAAAACAAACCTGATGTTTTTTGATGAAGTTGCTGAAAATCTTGACCAAGAAGGTCTGGATGGGCTCTACATACTACTGTCTGAATTAAAGAAAGAGAAGAGTTTGTTCGTAATTACCCATAATAATTATCTCAAATCCCTGATGGATAACTCAAAGACCCTCACTATAATAAAGACCAAGGGCTTCTCTAGGCTAACAGGAAAATAAAATGGTAAACACGACTCTAAAAGGCATTGGACAGGAAATTTTTGAAACTCGATACGCTTACCCAGGTGAAACAAAATGGTCTGAGAGGGCTAAAGTGATTGCGAAGACAGTTGCATCTGCTGAGAATGATGAGGATAAGGAGAAAATTGAGAAACTATTTTATGAATCCATCGGATCTGGTGATCTTATTCCTGGTGGTAGGATTATTTTTGGTGCTGGCCGTAGTCGAGGTAATCATAACCTACTTAATTGCTATGTCATTGTTCCTGAAGACAGCGTGGATTCGATTGGTAAAACTGTTCAAGATATGTACAAGATTTCTTGTGCAGGGGGAGGAGTAGGGTTTAATGTGTCCAAGATTCGTCCAAAAGGAGATGACATTGGTAGCGTAAAGTCCTCAGCCCCAGGATCAGTCTCTGTGCTAAAAATGATTAATGAGGTAGGTGAGCATGTACGAGCGGGAAAGAATAGGCGCACGGCTCTTATGGGAATTCTTAATGTCACCCACCCTGATTTGCTTGAGTTCCTTAGTGTAAAGCTTGACCAAGGGCAGTTGAATAATTTTAACATCTCTGTAGCTATCACCAACCGTTTTCTTGAAGCTGTTGAGTTTGGAGAGGACTGGTACTTCTCTTTTAATAATAAAGAGTACCACTCCTTTGATATAGTTAGAAGTAATAAGGATAGGCAGGAAGTAATCAGTGTACTAGGTCTTGATGAGGGGGATGCTTTAGCCCGTGCTGAAAATTTCCATAAGCTTGAGTGGACTGATACCCTAGAGGTATTGGGACAGAAGGATATTAAAGCGAGAGACCTTTGGGATATGATCTGGAAGAATTCTGTAGAGTCTGGAGACCCTGGGATTTATAATATTGATTTAGCTAACAAGTATACTAATGTTTCATATTTTGAAAAATTGGATTCAACGAATCCGTGTGGTGAAATTTCTCTACCCTCTTATGGGAATTGCTGTTTGGGTAATATTAATCTTAGCAATATGGTACTTGATGATGGTTCCGATTTGGATTGGAAACGCTTGGCGAAGACTGTCAGAAATGGAGTCAGGTTTCTAGACAATGTGCTGACCATTAATACCTTCCCTACGGAGGAGTGTAAGCTGGTGGGTGAGCGTTCCCGCAGGATTGGTTTGGGTGTGACTGGACTACATTATATGCTAATCAAACTAGGCTTACGGTACGGTAGTGAGTCCTGCCTAGAATTTTTAGAAAGATTATTCAGTACTATCAGAGATGAAGCTTATAAGATGTCTATATATCTGTCAAGGGACAAGGCTCCCTTCCCAGAGTTTGATTATAAAAAATATCTTGAAGAAGATTTTGCGAAAACTCTCCCTGCTCGTATTAGAATGCTTATCAAACGACACGGGATTCGAAATGCTGTTATGCTTACTATCCCTCCTTGCGGTACTATCTCTATGTTACACGGGGTTAGTTCAGGTATTGAGCCTATTTTCTCTGCTATGTATAACAGGCGTTATAGGAATAACAATATTTGGAAAGAGAAATTAGTTGTTGATCCATTATTTCAAGAATATTATGACAAAGGAAAAACCCTTACAGCATTCGTTGGAGCCTACGATGTACCTCCAGAGGACCACATCAAAGTACAAGCTACGGTACAGAAATTTATCGACTCCTGTATATCAAAAACAATTAATCTACCGAGTACTTCAACACCTGAAGAGTTTTCTCAAGCCGCACTAGATTATGCTCCATATCTTAAGGGCCTTACTGTTTATCGTGCAGGAGCTAAAGAAGACGAACCTTTAAAAGTTATTCCATTATCTATACAAAATATTCAAAAGTATATGGGATCACCAGAGATGGAAACACCAGAGGTCAGCGTCCAAGTAGGAGATGCTTGCTCTATTGCGGGAGGAGACTGTGGAGCCTGATGAGGAGTTTGAGGGATTACCTACAGAAGATGATATTTATTGGGAGGAATAGTAATGGCAATATATGAATGGATTTGTAGGGATTGTAATATTTGGTGGGATAGAGATCTTTCTGTAGGTAAAGCTCCTGATAGAACTCGTTGTCCTAAGTGTAAAAAATTATCACACAGATACTGGCAGCAGCAGGGAGTTACCGTATCCTATAAGGATGACGGAGCAGGAAACCAAAATAATCCAGGGGTTCAAGACTTCCATACAGTAAGACGCAGGTATCAGAAGCACTTTGAAAAGGGTTATGATAAAGATTCGGGAAATAAATGGTTGCATCAACAAATTCAAAAATCTAAAGATGCTACAAATGATGAATCTATTCGCTACAAGTCTGCTAATGTTGACTGGGATAAATTTGCTGACTCCAGGGGCCTCAAAAAAGTGTCCGAGGATTCGACTAAAAAGAAGATAGAAAGTGCTAAAAAACTAACCTCTGATGCGTATAATAGAGCGAACAGCATGGGCTTCAAGGACATTGGTAGCGAAAAACTAGACATAACAAAACCTAACAAAAACAAACCGACTTAATATGGCATACGATTTTAGTGAGAACATTCAAAGAGGTATTCTCTACCTCCTGAAATCCAATAAAGATTTTTATCTACAGATTATTAATCTGGTTCAACCTGATTACTTTGAGTATCCTTCCCACGCTAAGATCTTTGGCAATGTCAAGGCTCATTATGAGAAGTATGGCAAGCTTCCGACTGATGATTTTATCATTCAGGACATCAAGCCTATGCTTGGTTCTAGGGAGAATGCCTCCGACTATGAGGATGAGCTTGCATACATTAACAATGTAGACACCTCTACCGTAGGCAACACGGAGTATATGCTAGACCTTGTAGAGGGGTTTGCAAAAAAGGAAGCTATGAAGGCAGCGATTGCTGATAGCATTTCGCTAATTAAGGAGAACAGGATTGATGAGGTTGAAGCTTTGGTTAGGAAGGCCCTCCTTATTAATCGGGATGTAGATACGGGACAGGATTACTTTACTGATCTTACTGGCCGTTGGGATCGCATCTTCAATAAGAAAAATGAGGCTAAGTATAAGACAGTCCTACCCGCAATCAACAAGTCTCTAGAGGGTGGATTGGGTGCCAAAGAGATGGCAATGGTTGTTGCCCCTCCTGGGGTGGGGAAATCCTTGTATCTGGTCAATCAAGGAGTTCAATCAATGATTGAAGGTAGGAAGGTCTTGTACATCTCTCTGGAAATGAGCGAGGATAAGATCGCCCAGCGATTTGATTCTATTATGACCTTGGTGCCTCAGTTTAAGCTGAAGGATCCTTCCAACCAACTCACCGTGAAGGAGAGGTTGGAGTTGTTCCAGACGGAGTTCCCAGGTAGCCAATTGGTTATTAAGGAGTTCCCTACAGGTCAGGCAACAATTAATACTATTCGTAACCTACTGGTTCAGTTGAAGAACTATGATGAGTTTGAGCCTGATCTTCTAATCGTGGACTATCTTGAACTTCTTCGTCCAACTAGAGACATCCAGCAGGAGTATCATGCTCAACAGAAGACAGCAGAGGAGCTTAGAGGTGTTGCTATGGAGTACAACTTCCTAGTTTGGACAGCTACTCAGACTAACAGGCAGGGACGCATGGTGAAGGTTATTACAGACGCAGAGCTTGGAGACTCCTATGGTAAGATTAGAACCTGTGATTTTGCTATGTCCTTGAACCAATCCGAGGAGGAGTTTGATTCGGGGAAGATGAGAGCATATGTTATTAAGTCTAGGAATGGTAGACCCAGGTTCGTAGTTCCCATGGATGTGGATTATAATATTCTTAGAATGTCAGAAGGGGATGAAGTATTTACAGGAGAAGAATCATGATGCCTAACAAATCCAAAAAAGATTATCCTGTGCATCCTTTAGAGGTGCATACGGGTATTAAAACCTTTACTATTTTACAAAAACCCCTAACGAAGGATAACCTTTATGGGTGCGTAGAATTCCCTAAGTCCCTCCTTACTATTGATCCTAATCAATGTGAGGCAGACTATAGAGGAACCCTTCTGCACGAAATCTGCCACATTGGATATGAGATGTATGGCTTGGGGGATGATGATGAGATGCCTCAGATTGGGAATGAATTCCTTACTACGATCACCTCAAATATGATTCAGCAATTAGCTACACTAAATAAAGAACTCTTCGAATTTATTTTCGACAGCCCTAAATAACATAGGAGATTTTTTATGAAAGACATGGCCCTAAATGATATTTTACTTAGACAGGATAGACCCAACACAGCCCTTTCCGTCTTTAGGGATGGGGTATGGATCTTTGCGGCCCCCACAAATTTAACCAAAAGCACTACGCAGCAATCGTTTTATCTGATGAGTGAGTCTTTTGGTTTAGTTAAGCAGGGAAATACTGATCCAAAAGTATTAGCTACTATCGGTTTACCTGGGGATTACATAGCTGTTAATCAGGACGGTTCGTATACCTTAGTTTCTTCCGCAGAGTATAAGAGACTGTTCCCAGCCCCCAACTTAAATCCTCTTGTGACACCCGATAACTCCAACCAACTTAAAGATCCAAATTTTTTAACGAATATACTTAAAGGATCTGAGTCCCCCCTCTCTAATAGTAAGACAAGTAAACCTACACCCACGAATACGGGGTACTAATATGAATGAACTAACTAAAAATCTTGATGATTTCACTTGGGAGAATTACAAAGATATCAGCGATGCCTTGGTAACATTTAATGATAATGAGGTAGAGAACGAGATGTTTCGACAAGCATCAATTTACTCCTATTATTACGGTCTAATGTGTGTGGCTAAAAAGACGGTCAACCAGAGGAACCTCCAGCTTACCCGATATACGGCAGAGCTTAGGAAGCAAGCTAAGAACCAATCTAGTACTAAGCTTACAGCTAAAGACTTAGATGATCTGGTCCTCTCGGAAGACCAATACCTATCAAGGCAGACGCTAGTGGATGAGTCTGTTTTTAAATACGAAATGCTTAAGGGTCTGGTCCGAGCCCTTGAACAGAAGAAAGATATGTTGCAGCAAGTTTCTGCAAATCAACGAGAAGAGACCAAACTTTACAAGTGATACTACTATCATACACTAAACCCCTAACTAAAGGAAACTAAAAATGGCTATTGATCTTAATGCGCTTCGTATGAAGCACGAACAACTTAACAACCCCCAATCGGGTAACAACACAGACTTCCTCAAGAAGTTCTACCAAATTCCTGAAGGCACTAATGCCGTTCGGATTCTTCCCTGGAAGGATGACGAGAAGGAATTTTATGCGGAGACTAAAATCCACAGGGTTACTGGCCCTGATGGTAATGTAAAGAACCACCATTGCCGTAAGATTCACGGGGAAAGTTGTCCCTTGTGTGATCTCTACTACGCTCTGTGGAAAACGGGTCGTAAGGAGGACGAGGATCTTGCTCGCCAGATCAAGCCCCGTGCCCGTTACTACATGAACATTCTTGATCGTGAGAGTGGTGAGGTTAAGATTCTCTCCATCGGTGTGATTCTTTTCAAGAAGATTATCGGTGCGATGCTGGATGAAGACTTCGGTGACATTACTGACATCGAAGCTGGTCACGATTTCAAGATCGTGAAAGAGATGGATGGACAATGGCCCAAGTATGACCAGTCTGCTCCTCGCCCTAAGTCTTCCCCCCTCGGCAGTAAGTCTGAGATTGCAACGAGTATGGATACTCTCCATAATATTCATGAGCTTGTTAAGCTTGAAGATTATGAAGATGTTAAAAATGCTGCTGCACTACTAACTAGTGTTGCAGTACAAGGTACTGTCCAAGGTACTTCACAAAACGAGGCTGTAAATGTCCCTGACAATGATTACCTCAACAAACTGCAAAGTTAATTAACTATGAAAGATATTATTTTAACCCTTTTATTTACTGCTGTTCTTGGTGCGGGGTTGGGTTCCTGCGCTGCTCTTGAAGGTTTCTTCGGAGAAGGTACAGTATTTACTACTTCGGATCAACTTGTGGAAGGTCAGGAGGGAGCTATCATTCCCTTCGATCAACTTCCTGATTCGGTGAAGGCAAAGATTCCTGCTGGAACTTCACTTGTTATGGCAAACAAAGACCAACTGAAAGTTGATGCTGCTTATATTCCTGCTGGTGGTGCCCTTGATGGAGACGCTGTGGGGGGTATTATTGATGCTGGCTTCGGTATTGCTAGTACCTTTATTCCTGGGCTTGCTGCGTGGGAGGGTATGGTTACTCTCTTTAGTAAGCGTAAGCGTAAGCACTATGGCAAAGCTCTGAAAGCTATTGTTCCTACTGATAAGAACATGGACTTTGGTGGTGCTGTTGGTAGTCTTGCGTCTGCTCTTGGTATGTCGCACTCCTCTACCACTTCCGAAGCTGCATTCGATGAAGAAGAAGAGTGGGAAGAAGAAGAAGAAGCTTAATAAATTAATTATTAGACTATGATAGGAGGGCATCTGTCTTAGGTGCCTTCCTATTTTTATACCATGAGTAACAAACTAAAAATACTTTGTGTCCCCGCTAACGAGGGTGGCTGTGCTTACTATAGAATCATCTCTCCGATGAAGAAGCTTGAGGAGCTTTACGGTGATCGTGTTGAGATCAGGTGGAACAAGAACCCCCTTGGAATTGACGAGAAGAACGGTAAGTGGAACCAGGATTGGGACTTCGCTGATATGAAGTGGGCCGACATCGTATTCACCCAGAACCTATCTAACTTTGGTGGAAACTATACGGCAAGGATTGTTGGGAAGGCTAAAGAATTCGGCAAGTTCGTTCACTATGATACGGATGATCTGCTGACCAATATTTACGAGGGGCATAGGCTTTACAATGTGTACAAAGAGAAGGGGCTGGAGGAGATCACTAAGTTCATCTATTCTCACTCTGATCTTGTTACAGTAACGCAAAGAAAGTTTGCTGAGAGAGTTAAACCTTTTATGGGAAATGGTAATGCGCTTGCGGTTGTAAAAAATAGCATTGATTACAATCTACCCTGTTGGAATATGCCCAAAGTAGCTCCTCCCAAGAAGAAGTACACTCGCTTCGGTTGGGTGGGAGGTATTCACCATGAACAGGATTTGAGGTACTTCTCTGGTGTTCCTCACATGGTTAATGGTAGGGTAGGTAGAGAGAACATTAAGTGGGACTTCTTTGGGCACCCACCTCCCAACACTCCCCCTGGAGACTGGCAGTATGATGTTTGGAAGAAGTATAAAGAGATTATTCTACGAGGATTTAAGGGAGGTAAGAACTGGGATATTCATTACGCCCAGCAACCTGATCGTTACGGTCAAATGTTCACGATAATGGATGTTGCTCTTGCTCCTCTAGAGATGAATAATTTTAATGATTCTAAATCAGAGATTAAGGTCGCTGAGTGTGGAAGGTACAAAATCCCCCTTGTGGCATCGAATGTTGGTAGTTACGATGAGTGGATTGTGGATGGTGAGACTGGGTTCTTGATTGATCACACGAAGCCTATTACTGAGTGGGTGAGGATCCTTACAAAATGCGCTAAGGATCCTGGGCTTGTTAAGCGTATGGGTGAGAACCTTCACAAGATTACGGAAGAAAACTTTGATATGAATAAGGTTGCTATTCAAAGACTTAACTTGTACGAGGAGTTGATGAGTGTCAAAGTCCAAGATTAAACTTGTAAGTGCGTGGACTCGGCCTGGGGGCGGGACTGTGGCTCATATAAACCTAACTAATTTGCTAAATGATAATGGGTATGATTGTACCTTTTATGGACCTCATGACTGGCACTTAGATAAGTGCAAGGCAGACTCGCTTGACAAATGCTTGTTGGGGCCTGACGATATTTTGATTAGCCACTTTATTCAGGTTCCTGCTGAAGTTAAAGTTAAGCAGCATATTCTGTATTGTCATGAGAAGGATATATTCCCCCTTAAACAGGTTCCCTTGGCGCAGTATGATTTAATTGTATTCGTAAGTAATCTTCAAAAGGAGTGGCAGGGAGTTGATCATCCTTCTGTAATTATTCCACCCGCAGTTAATAAGGTGGATTGGCAGAATCCCAATAATGAGGTTGCAGGGGTGATAGGCAGTATTGATAAGAATAAGCAAACTCATGCTTCTATCAAAAGAGCGTTGAAGGATGGTTATAAGAAAATACTTCTTTTTGGAGAGATTAATGATACCCCTTATTATAATAAGACGGTAGCTAAATCAGTAAGGAAAGGCAACGCTGTTATAAAGGGCCATGAGGACGATCCTGCGGCCATGTACGGGCAAGTAAGCGAAGTCTACCATTCCTCCCTTAGTGAAACCTACGGGCTCGTAGAGGCCGAGTGTAGGCTCTCTGGGATACCTTTCAATGGAACCAGTAATGGGCAAGACATTTTGGAAAAAGAGGAGATTTTAGAGAGATGGAAAAAGGTATTAATTTAAAAGAGACAAATAACATAGTAGTTAACTTAGCTGAAGCTACAAATAGGTTAAAGGATACTAAAGAGATTTTAGACGGGTTAGAAATACCTTTTAAGAGATTTGATGCAATTAAGCATGAAAAGGGTTTAGTGGGTTGCGGATTATCTCATTTAAAGCTTTTAAGCGTAATTAAGCCAGGGACTGCAATTTTTGAAGATGATATTGGCTATATGCCTAACGCAACCACAAAACTACTAGTTCCTGAGGAGGCTGATGCGATTTATTTAGGTGTATCAAATCATGGCTACATTAGAAATCAACCTTATGGCTATGGAGGGGTAGTTATGGTCACTCAACACACTCCGCAATGGAAGAGGGTTCTGAATATGTGTTCTACCCATGCTATTTTGTATTTAAGCGATAGGTACATTAAAGCTGCAAGGGATGTTACTATGGAATATCTAAACAATGGACATCCTTTTGATTTAGGACTGGCTTCTATACATAAGAATTTTAACATTTTAACTCCGAATGATCCCATATTCTATCAGACGGAGCAACCCGAATTTACTAAGTTTAGTCTAAAGGTATGATTTCCTTTTATCCTGGATACTTCGGCTGGTTAGGTAATCAAATGTTTCAGTATGCCACTACCTTTGCAACGAGCCAAAGGGAGGGGGTTTTGTGCGCCTTTCCTCAGAATGATCCCAACTTGTTTGAGTTGTTTACACTCTCTGCACAAAAGAATGATGGAGTACAAGGACAAATAATTTATAAGGAGCCACATTTTCACTATGCTCCCATCCCCCACTCAAAAATACTTCTTCTTCATGGTTACTTTCAATCAGAGAAGTATTTTGTTGACTACAAAGATGAACTAAAAGCTGAGTTTACCCTTCGCAACCCAAAATACCCAAAAAAACTAGATGATGATTATATCGGGATCCATGTGAGAAGAGGAGACTATCTTAATCACCCAACTATACATCCTACTTGTTCTATGGATTACTATGAAGAAGCATTGTCTTTGCTTCCCGACAGACCCGTAAAAATCTTTTCAGATGACCCTGAGTGGTGTTCTAAAAACTTTAAAGGTGGTAGGTTTGAGATAAGCAAAAAAGATTTCCTAGAAGATTTTGAATTGCTGAGTAAGTGCAGCTATCATATTATAGCAAACAGCAGCTTTAGTTGGTGGGCAGCATGGCTATCTGATAGTAAGAAAGTTATAGCCCCAGCAATATGGTTCGGACCTAATGGCCCAGGCGAGGCAAAGGACATTGTTCCCAGCAATTGGACTACGATATGATTAAACTAGCGGAATCAACTAATGATAAACAAGACTTGGATGCTCTTTCCGAATGGATTTCTGGGTATCCGAGGCTTACTCAGGGTGAGCTTACTAAAAAGTACGAATCTGAGTGGTCTGAGTACCTAGGGATTAAAACTAGTGTTTCCGTAAACTCAGGCTCTTCTGCAAATCTATTAATGCTATATGCCTTGATAGAGTCTGGAGATTTAGCTCCTGGAGATTCCGTTATTGTTCCTGCACTTTCTTGGGCAACGGATCTTGCGCCAATACTTCAATTAGGCTTATCCCCTATTTTATGTGATTGCAACATGACGGACTTTTCTTTAGATTTAGATCACTTAGAGGAGTTGTTAGATGAGGGCGTGATTTCTGAAGAGCAGGGGGTTAGGATTAGAAAGAGAGCTAAGGTAGTAATACTAGTTCCTGTCTTAGGGTTTGTCCCAGATATGGAGAAGGTACTATCTATATGCAATAAGCATAAGGTTATACTGTTGGAGGATTGTTGTGAATCATTAGGTTCGGAATATAAAGGACAGAAGCTTGGAACTTTTGGAGTTATGTCTACTTTCTCTACCTTTTTTGGTCATCACATCTCTACTATTGAGGGGGGTATGATTTGTACTAATGATTCAAAATATAATAAGATATTGAGATCAATTAGAGCGCACGGTTGGGGGAGAGATTGGAGTGAGGAGCAGCAAGAGGAGGCTCAGTTAGAGTGGGGCGTTTCAGAGTTTGATTCTGCATTTACTTTTTACACTGCTGGATTTAATTGCAGAAGTACAGACCTTCAAGCCTTCTTGGGCCTTCGCCAACTAAAAAAACTGCCTAGTATTGTAAATAAGAGAAACGAGAACTATTATAAATATTTAAAATTATTGGGAATGGACGGTGATTCCACAGATGTATTTGTTTCTAATTTTGCTTTTCCCGTAATATCAACGGAGCGGGAAGACTTGATTGAAGCCCTAATTAAGAATGGCATAGAGTGTAGACCGTTAATTTGTGGATCATTAGGAGAACAGCCCGTGTATGTGAAGCGATTTGGTGAGTTAAAGCTTCCAAATGCATCACACATTAAAAAATATGGAATGTATGTTCCAAACCATCATTTACTAAGTGATGCGGATATTGAGAAAATAGCAGGAATTATCATAAATGTCGAAAGTAAAAATTAATCTAGTCGATCAGACCCTTATAGGTAATGACAGTCTTGTGGCTGCTTCTGCTAAGTGTGGAACAGGAGAAGATAATTACAGACACCCAAAATTAGTTGAGTATGTGCGAAATAAAGATCCCTGGGATGGCATTTCTTATTTTACTGATAAAGCTCTTCCCCGAGCAGCAGAGGTAGAATCAAAGTATAAGGTTGGCTTGATTCTAGAGGCTTGGATTCTGGACCCCCAAGCGTACAAAGATGCTGTAGAGTATGAGGATCATTTTGATTATATCTTTACCTACAACCCAGAGTTACTAAAAAAGAACCCAGATAAATATAAATTCGCTCCCTCAGATACTATCTCTGTGGATCTCCCTAGTGTTAAGATTCATGATAAAAATAAGCTCGTTACGATGATGTATTCTAAGAAAGCGTGGCTCCCAGGGCATCAGTCTAGACAGGTCATTGCTGACAAGATCATTCCTTCTGTTTCTTGTGATGTTGATATTTATGGTTACGGTCCTGAAAATCATGTTCAATATAAATCTGAAGGCATAAATGATTATATGTTCTCCATTGAAGTAGAGAATAGTTATTTGCCAAATTATTTTACAGAGAAACCGCTCGATTGCTTTGCCACAGGAACTGTTCCAATTTATCATGGTTGCCCTAACATTGGTGATTGGTTTGATACTGATGGTATTATTACATTCACAACAGGAGAGGAGTTAGTTGATATACTAAACAACTTGAGCCCACAAATGTATAAAGATAGGCTCAGTGCTGTAAAAGCAAATTATGAAAAAGCTTTAAATTATTTGGAACAGGATGATAACTTATATGAAGATCTCAAACGATTTGGACTATAAAGAAATATTAGGATTAAGAAGGGGGAATCCTGTTACCGATGATAAAGATTATAAGTTTTGGTGGGAAATAATTACAAAGGACCCTTTGTTTATTTCTTATCCAAGAACTGGGTCTCATTGGATTAATGCGGTTATGGAATTATATCTTGATAGACCGCGCCTTCCCCCTGTACGAGCTACTTTTTTAGACTCTTCAAGAAGTGATTGGGGGTGGTTTCATGATCATGATACTATTGCTTGGGATACTTTGCATATTAAAAGCGAAGGCCCTTTTGGGGTTATATATCTTTATAGAAATCCCGTTGATACTGTGTTTTCTTGGATTATTTATAATTTTAACAATGGTCAATCCTTAAAAAAATTGCCTATTGATAGGTTAAATAACTTAGTTACTGCTGTGTCGCAGCAATACAGGGACCATCTAAATAAATGGCTTATTGAGACCCCTGCAAAGGTTTCTGTTCGTTATGAGAATTTTAGAAAAGATCCCGTTGAAGAGTTTTCTAAAATTCATAGTTATTGGTATGGACCAGATAATATGGAAAATAAGTATAATAGAGAACAAGCCCAAAGCTGTTTTAATATGGTAACTCAAGAAGCATTAAGTAAGCGTAGGACTGAGCCTTATACTCTAAGTGATTTTATGCTCACAGGGCAGTATAAAAAAGATAGAATAGCTTTCAAAGAACAATATGAAGATAAAATAAATTCAATTGTTATTACAGAACAACTAAAGGAGTTTTTTGAATGAAAATTTATACCTATGATACTACCAACTTTGATTTTCGTAAACTTTTATTAGATCATTTTGAGTGTTCAGATTTACAAAGGCTACATGAGGCTTATAGCGAGTGGGTTCCCAAAGAAGAGTTAACCTTCTCAGAAGAGAGTAGTACACAATTTCATAAAAACTTTTATGATAAGCTGAGAGAGCCCTGGATTGAATTTATAGAACTATATAAATCTTTTATAGGTGAACAAATAGCTAGTCATGTCTGCGGAGATTGTGATTTCATATTTCAAGCCCTCCCCTCTTTTAGAGTTCACCTTCCTAACGAGAAAGCAATCCATAAGGTTCACTTTGATAGCGATGAGGACCACAGGCATCCTCCTGGAGAGTTAAATGTTTTCCTCCCCATGACAGATTGCTTGCCAAACAACACTGTATGGGCAGAAAGCAGCCCTGGAAAGGGTGATTTTTCTCCGATGCTGCTATCTTATGGACAGTATGCTGTATGGAATGGAAATGAGTGTGCCCATTATAACGAGAGTAATACAGAACAATTAACTAGGGTCAGCTTCGATTTTAGAATACTGCCTAAAGAAAAGTACGATCCAAATTACGAAAAATCATCCTATACTTCGACTACCAAATTCCTTCTAGGAGAATATTATAGCGAGCTATGAAAGTACATTTAGGATGTGGAGATGTGTATTTAGATGGGTGGGTAAATATAGATATTTCTAAGGAATCAACCGCAGATCATTTAGATGATGTCTCAACTCTAGAAACTATAGAAGATGAATCTTGTGATATAATTTATAGCAGCCATGTTCTTGAGCATTTTGGAAGAAATGAGTATGAGAGGGTCTTAGGTGTTTGGCACCAGAAGCTTAAAGTTGGTGGGATGCTTCGCTTGGCTGTTCCTAACATACAAGCGGCTTTAGCATGGTATAACGGAAGCAATCTTGATGAACTATTAGGTATCTTTTATGGAGGACAAAGTAGCTCCTATGACTATCATAAGATGGGCTTTGATAAGCACACCCTCACCACCAAACTTGGAGAGTTGGGTTTTAAAAATATAAAAACTTGGGACTGGAGAGCAACTGACCATGCAGCCTCTGATGATTATAGTCAGTCGTACCTGCCTCACATGAAAAAAGACTCAGGATTACTAATGAGTTTAAACCTAGAAGCCACAAAATAATGTATACATCTTTAGAAACTGTTATTCCCGTCTTGGAGAAAGAGGGTTTTACTATTAATGATCCTTGGGATGTTGTAGACGCTTTTGAGAAAAAGGTTGCTGCATACGCAGGGAGCGAGTATGCCGTATCCTTAGATAATTGCACGAACGCAATATTTTTGTGCCTTAAGTACCTCAACTATACGGGAGAAGTTATTATCCCAAAAAACACCTATATGTCTGTCCCATCAACGATTATAAACGCTGGGTGCTATGTTAAGTTTAAGGATATTAAGTGGTCTGGTTTGTATCGTTTAGATCCTACACCCATCTATGATGGAGCTACTAGATTCCGTAAGGGGATGTATGTTCTTGGGTCTTATCATTGTCTTTCCTTCCATAAGAAGAAGATTTTAGGTATGGGTAAGGGAGGCATGATTCTTACGAATGATAAGATCGCATATGATTGGTTTAAGATTGCTAGGTATGAAGGTCGGCACATGGATATTCCCTATGCTAAGGATACCTTTGATATGATTGGATGGAATATGTATATGCCACCTGAACAAGCAGCTTACGGTATAGAACTACTCAATCAATTACCAGACTATAACGAAGATTGCGGATCGTCTGCGGTTTATCACGATCTCTCTAACTTTGAGATATTTCAAAAAGGATTAGTATTATGAAAATTATTGGATTTCAATCAGGACACGATGTTTCTTATTGTTCTTTAGAGGACGGTGTACCTACAGTGCATAATGAGTGGGAACGCTTTTTACGGTGTAAAGAACCGCAGGGAGATGGTTTAAAATTCTTGTTTGATAAGGAAGAAGGTACTGGGTTTTTTGAAGGCGTAGCTTTTTTTACCCACGGCAATCCTAGGACACGGGATGGCGAATGGGCGCACAGACACAACCCCGATACTGGGGAGTGGCCCTGTAATGTGATTGAGTATGAAAATAAGATGAAATTGACAGGGGCTCCATATCACGAAATATCTCATCACCTGTCTCATGCCGCAAATGCATTCTTTTCGAGTAACTTTGATAAGGCAATGATCCTTACTTTAGATGGAGGAGGTTGGGAATTAAAAACGCAGTATGATGAGTTAGAAGAGGACCGAATTACGGCGGGTGCAGTTTATTACGGAGAAGGTACAAAACTTACTCCTAGAGGGGTTTCTACCACTCAAGAATTAAATCTTGGGGGGATCTGGGATCGGCTGGGCAGAGATGTTTTGGGTTTATCTTGGGGTTATCCTGGAGGCACTGCGGCGGGAACCTTAATGGCGATGGCTGCGTTAGGGACTGTAAATCAAGAACTACTGAGAGAGGGTTTGGTTGCTGATGAACGAGTTAACTTTTTAAAAGACTGGGTTGGTGATGACGATCAAAGAAAATATGATCTTGCTGCTACATTGCAGTTTTTTACCGAAGAAATTATAAAAAATATAATTGAAATGTGGATTAAAGAGTATAAAGAAGAGACAAATTCTGATTTAGAATATCTATGCCTAGCGGGTGGAGTTGCACTTAACTCTGTCTGTGTCGGCAAGATTCAGGACTGGTTCCCACAAATTAAAGAGATTTATATTCCTCCCACTCCTTATGATTCTGGCTTGGCTATTGGTTCAGCCCAATACTTGTACCATCATATCCTAGATAACCCAAGGGTGGATTGGGATGGGAACGCAAGCCCATACCTAGGCAGACCATACTCTGAGGATGATGTTTTACTTGCAGTTAAAGATCATGATTTGGATTTTGAGCGTGTAACTGATGAAGATGTTATTGATTTAATTTCTAAAGATGATACCGTGATTTCTGTTTTCGGAGGTGGGTCAGAGTCTGGTCGCAGAGCGTTAGGAAACAGAAGTATCCTCGCTGATCCAAGAAGTAAAACAATGAAGGCAGTTATCAATGAAAAAGTAAAGCATAGGCAAAGCTTCCGACCGTTTGCTCCTTCTATTCTCCGAGAGGAAGTAAGTAATTGGTTTGTAAGAGATGTTAACAGCCCATATATGTCGATTGTTTTGCCATTTAAAGATGAGGTTGTGGATAAAGTTCCTGCTGTCTGTCATGTAGATAACACAGCAAGGCTTCAGACGGTGACAGAAAAAGATAATGCGTGGTACTACAACTTCATTAAGAAGTTTGGAGAAAAGACAGGTGTTCCTATTCTACTGAATACCAGCTTTAATGATAGGGAGCCCATTGTTGAAACGCCCGATAATGCAATATCTTGTTTTCAAAAAACAAATATTGATTACCTGTACTTTTTTGACTGCGGTATTTTAATTAAAAAATAATTATGAAAAAAGTTTATCTTTTTGAAATCAATGATGTAATTGCAAACCAGATGAAGTTGCCGTATAGTACGGGACTTATTTGGTCTCATTGTTTATTGAACGATGAGATTACAAAGAATTATATTTTAGATGATTGGTTTTATTATCGACAAGAGATTCCTACTATCTTAGAGAAAATCAAAGAACCCTCTGTTATAGGATTCAACTGTTTTGTGTGGAACTGGGAGTATAATAATGTACTTGCTAAGAAGATCAAGGAGAAGTATCCCGAGTGTTTAATTGTGTTTGGGGGATGGCAACAACCCACTGCGGATAGAAGCCAGGAGTTTTTCAAGAAGCACTCCTATGTTGATATTTTAGTTCATGGTGAGGGCGAGATGGCTTTTGAAGACATTTTGGTTGAGAACTTAAAAGATTCACCTGATTGGAAATCAATTACTGGCTGCTCGGTACAAGATGATAGCTTAGAAACCTTTGTTACGGAGCCTCGTCCTAGAATTGCAAGTATTGATGATATGCCTTCACCATATTTTAATGGTTTATTTGATGAGCTTATTGAAGATTGTCCTTATGTTTTAGAGACAACGATTGAAACATCGAGAGGGTGCCCATTCCAATGTACATTCTGTGAAATAGGTACATCTTACTACAACAGAGTAAAGAAGCAATCAAACGAGAAGGTATTTAAGGAGATTGATTGGATTGCAAAGAATAAAGTGGAGTTTGTGTACAATGCTGATTCTAATTTCGGATTGTTCCCTGAGCATCTTGATGTAACTAAGTACTTTGTAAACAAGAAAAAGAGTACAGGTTATCCTGTAGGTCATAGGTGTGATTGGGCTAAAGGAAGGGCTGATAAAGTTATTGAACTTGCACAACTTTTTGTAGGGGCTAAAATGGATAAGGGGATTACGATTGCCTTGCAGTCTATGAACCCTGATGTACTCAAAGCGGTTAAGAGAAAGAATGTTGATAACGGCAAGATTAAAGATTTTCTGGGAATGTATAACGAGCAAGAACTGCCTAGTTATATGGAATTGATCTTAGGTCTTCCAGAAGAAACTTATGATTCCTTCATTGGTGGTGTTTGTGAGGTGATGGAACTGGGTCAACACAATTACATTGGAATTTACCCCCTGACTGCTCTACCTAATACACCGTTTGGAGAGAAGGAATACATTGAGAAATATGGATTAAAAATTATTAATTCCTACACCGCTTTTAATCATTACGATATTACAGAGGAGAACGAGTTTGAGCGAGAAGATGTTGTTGTAGAAAGTAATACTATGACCTTTGAGGAATACAAGAAAGCAACTTTGTTTAGGTGGGTAATTATGTTTGCCCACTACTTAGGGACTATGCAATACATCGCTCGATTTACTCGAAAAACAAAAGACATTTCATTTAAAGAGTTTTATGAAAGACTTATTAGTTTTATTGAGCGGGAAGAAGGATCATTCCTTAATGAGGAGCTTAACATCACAAGAAAAAACATTGATGGGGTTCTTGCAGTGGAGCAACCTTGGGGTAGGATAGTTCCTGAGGTGAAGGAGAACTTTGCTTGGGACTTTGAGGAAGCGACTGCCATAAAAATTGTAAAAAATCAGAAGCAGTTTTACACGGAAGTTAGAAGATTTTTAGTGGAAGATATAGGTTATCTTGAGGATGATGTTTTGGAGGATCTTCTCGCATACCAAGCTGCTGCAATCATTGACCCAGCAGTACACTACCCATTGAATAAGTCCTACTCTAATAATATCCATCAGGTAATTCATAAGGATAAGCTCCTTGAGAGAAAGGAAAATACTCTATCATTAACAGCACAAAACTATGATGGAGACTATTATAAGTGGGGTAAAGAAGTCTTGTGGTGGGGCCGTAGGATTGGAGCCTGTAAGACTACTATCGAGGAGATACAAAGTATATGAATAAAAAAACTTTATTGACTGGGGCTGGCGGTCTTGTGGGAATACAAGTTGACGCTGACCTTAGGATTGACGGCAAAGCCCAGCTTGATTTACGGGACTGGGGTGCAACTCTTAATTATTTTGAAGAGCATGAGCCTACTCATGTAATTCATTGCGCTGCAAAAGTTGGTGGAGTTCTTGCCAATATGAATCACATGGGCGAGTTCTTCTATGATAGTATGGCGATGAACTTAAATGTTTTAGAAGCGGCCAGAAGAACAGGAGCAAAAAAGGTTGTATCCTTCCTGTCAACTTGTATATATCCTGACCAAGCTAAGTATCCGTTGGTTGAAACCGACTTGCATAGCGGGGAGCCACATGAATCAAACTTTGCATATGCATACGCAAAGAGGATGTTAGAAGTTCAAAGCAGAGCTTATAGAAAGCAGTACGGAGTTGATTATGTTTGTGTAGTTCCCACAAATATTTACGGACCAAATGATAACTTTAGTTTAGAGGGGGGCCATGTTGTTCCTGCTCTAATTCATAAATGTTATTTGGCTAAAAAGAATGGCACCCCCTTAACTATTTGGGGAAGTGGAAATCCTCTTAGAGAATTTGTTTATTCTGAAGATATGGGTAAGCTAATTAATTGGGCTGCGGATAACTATGAGGATGAGAGTCCGATCATTTTTTCCAATAGCGATGAGATTAGTATTAAAGAATTAGTTCAGGCTGTTGTTGAGGCTTATGATTTTTCTGGTGATATTATCTTTGACAAGACCAAACCAGAAGGACAACATAGGAAGCCTACCGATAACTCTAAATTAAAATCCTACTTGCCAGAGTTTGAGTTCACTCCTATAAGAGAAGGAGTCAAGAAGACGGTAGACTGGTTTATAGAAAATTATGAGGGATGCAGAAAATGAAGAAAGCACTTATTACAGGGATTAGCGGTCAGGATGGCTCATATCTAGCCGAACTACTTTTAGAAAAGGGTTATGAAGTTTGGGGTCTTTTCAGAAGGCACTCAGTCCCTGAGAATCAAACAAGTCGTTTAGATGCACTGGGAATTATGGATCATCCTAACTTTAATTCCGAGAGTTACGGAGACATGACTGATCTCCCATCACTTCTTAGAGTGTTGAAGAATTGTATGCCTGATGAGATCTATAACTTAGCAGCACAGTCCCATGTAAGGATTAGTTTTGATCAACCAGAATTTACTACTCAAGCAGATGCAGTTGGAGTTCTTAATTTGTTAGAGGCTATGCGGTTAATATGTCCAAATGCTAGGATGTATCAGGCTTGTTCGTCTGAGATGTTTGGTAATGAGTTTGACGATGATGGCTACAGAAGAGAGACTACCCGTATGAATCCTGTGAGTCCTTATGGTTGTGCTAAATTGTATGCTTATAACTTGTGTCGGGTGTATCGCTCTTCTTACGATATGTTTATTTCTAATGGTATTCTATTCAACCATGAGTCTCCTAGGCGAGGGTTGAACTTTGTAACTAATAAGATTGTTGCTGGTGCTGTAGATATTAGCAAAGGAAAGGCTACCACACTTCCTCTTGGTAATCTAGAGGCTACCAGGGACTGGGGACACGCTAAAGATTATGTGAGGGCGATGTGGATGATGTTGCAGCACGATGAGCCTGATGATTTCGTATGTGCGATGGAAGAATCCCACTCGGTTAGAGAATTATGCGCGGAAGTATTTTCCGAACTAGATATGGACTACCAAGATTATGTAACACGGGATGAGCGTTACTTTCGCCCCACGGAACTGCATGATCTGAAAGGGGACTGCTCCAAACTAAGAGACACTTTGGGGTGGGAACCTGAGTATACTTTCCAGGGTATGATTGAAGAGATGGTCGAGGCTAGACTATAATAAACCATGATGACCGATTATTACCATTTCGATTTGTATCAGGATAAATCAGAGGAGACGGCAATGTACCCTAATAAAGGAGATAACCTCTACTACCCCGCACTAGGTCTTGCTGGAGAGGCAGGAGAGGTTTGTGAGAAGATCAAGAAGATCATGCGGGACAAGGAGGGGATTCTGTCTGACGCAGACAGCCTAGAGCTTAGTAAAGAGCTTGGAGATGTTCTCTGGTATGTGTCTGCTCTGGCTTGTGAACTTAATGTGGCTCTTTCTACTGTTGTTGAGGATAATCTAGCGAAACTTAGTAGTAGGCAAGAGAGAGGAAAATTACAAGGATCAGGAGATAATCGCTGATGCCTTTATACGAATACGAATGTACGGACTGCTCAGGTAGATTTGAAACCTTTGAATCAATGACTGAGAACGCCAGTATGCCTACCCCGAATTGTCCTAAGTGTGACCCAGAGCAAGAGAATGAAACAACGATGTTTCGTTACATGGGAGGAACCGCACCATCCTTTAAAATTGAGGGTGGTGGAGTTCACAACCCAGGCTGGCATTAACAACCAAAAAGTCAAGGATTAACGCACTACCAAAAAGTCAACACTTCTAACCACTTTTGTGTGCTAATTGCCATATTGAAGAGCATGACAAGCTATAATAGTGTATGGATAACGCAGTATTAAAGAGACTTAAAAACGCAGGATTGTTGTCAGAACAAGTGCCCGATATGGGCTTTGTTTCTACAGGCAGCTATGCACTAAACAAAATCATTTCAGGTGATTTCACTAAAGGCATTCCGATTGGAATGATTACTCAATTTCATGGAGAGGCTTCAACTGCTAAAACAGTTTTTGCCACACACATCCTGAAGGAAGCACAAGCAGCAGGACATTACACCATGCTTGTAGATTCAGAGAATGCGTACAACCCTGAGTTCGCCAAGCATCTAGGAATTGATCCCAAGAAGCTGATCTACTCCACTCCTGAAACTTTGGAAGAGTGCTTTCAAGTTATTGAAGACACAGTTCTCGCCATTAGGGAGACAGATAAGGATACCCCTATTGTAGTTGCCTACGATAGCATTGCTGTGTCTCCCTCAAAAGCAGAGTACGAAGCAGATAACTATGAGGGTAATAATATGCAGGGGGCCATTAGAGCTAAGTCTACTGGTGCTTGTTTGAGAAAGATTAACCCCCTTATGCGTAAACATAAAGTTGCGCTAGTCATCATCAACCAGATTAGAAATAAGGTAGGGGTGATGTACGGAAGTCCTGATACGATGGCAGCAGGGGGAAAATCATTAGAGTACTACTTGGGCGTAAATTTAAAGTGTATCTCTAATAAAACTAGCGATCTCATTAGGAACGAGCATAAGAATGTTACTGGAATCCAAGGTAAGGTGCGTAACACAAAAAACAAATGCTCTATCCCCTTCGGAGAGTGTGATTTTGAGTTGATGTGGGATGATGGGCTGAACCCCTATGGTGGGGTCTTGAAGCAGTTAGAGGGAGAAGGGCTCGTTACTAGGAGTGGCGCATGGTATTCTGTGAAGGGGTCTGGGAAAAAGTTTCAATCAAAAGAGTTCCAAACCCTGCTCCTAGACCCCCAGGAAGAGGGCTTTGCGGATCTTCGCAAATTTTTTGGGATTTAGGCTTGCAAATAATCTACGAAGTGGTATAATAGGGGGAGTCAAAAGGAGGTTACTACTATGACTGACGATAAATTTTACGAAGAACTGTCCAACCTAATCAATGGAGCTTTTGATGGTGTTTTCGGACGCAAGATAAAGAAGCCAATTATCCTTCCCAAAAGAAAGAAACCTATTATGCAAACTGAAACTATTAAACCCGCTCCTGATAAGGAGCATTTTCCCAACCTATACGAGTCCATTGAGGATTATACTGCTCAGACTGGCAAGCGATTCCGCATGACCAAAGAGCAGAAGTCCCGTGAACTCACCCGTGAACAAGCTTTTTCTGAAATGTACTTAGGAGGTACAAACTGATGGTAATTAAAAACGAAGAACTACTTAGAACTTACGCTCCCGCTGTTTTTGCAACGGAGCCCGAAGATGGTCGAGTGTCTGGACGATACTCTTTCCTTCCCACTACAGACATCCTTGAGATCCTTCAGGATGAGGGCTGGACTGCTTGGAAGGCCCAGCAGGTAAACGCTCGCAAGTGGAGTCCCTCTCACGCCAAGCACATTGTCCGTCTTCGTCATGAAGATATGACGATGGATGACTTTGGTGTTGGTGACTCCTTCCCTGAGATGCTTCTTATGAACGCTCACAACGGTCTTGGAGGCTACACCCTCCAAGGTGGAATCTTCCGCATGGTCTGTTCTAACGGAATGGTTATTTCCGAACAGGACTTTGGCAAGATTCAGATTCGTCACATCGGATTTAAGCCTGAGCAGGTTGTGGAAGCGTCTAAAGAACTGATTATGAACTCGTCCCAAATTGCGGATAAGATTGGTAGTTGGCAGGGTACTGAAATGACTCAACGCAGTCGCAAAGACTTCTTTGCTGACGCTGCAAAATTGCGTTTCAAGGATCCTGATGAGGGTCTTCTTCTTGATGTAGCTACTCCTAGACGGGTAGAAGATCAAAAAACTGATCTTTGGACTACATTTAATGTAGCACAAGAAAACCTCCTACGAGGAGGCTTCCGCAACGGTATAACAAATAGAATGGTGCGGCCAATCTCTAATATTCAAAAAGATGTGAATTTGAACGCACAACTTTGGGACTTAGCTAGTACATATAGTGAGGGAGTATCCCTCAACTAATCCTTAGAGGGGGCGCGGGTTATCCCCTAACCTTCGCTCCCTCGCTATATCTTACTATGAGTGGAAAAGAAAACAGCTATAGAGAGCCCTTACTAGTTGATGAGCATGGACTATATGTTACAGTAGCTCAGATGGATTTTTTCCTGAATAGACCAGCAGGAGAATCAAAGTTTAAGGCTGCTGATTTGGAATTTTTAAGTTATTATAAGAATTGTTGTCTGTATAACCTAGTTTTTGATATGATGGAAGACAACCCTGCTTGTGCTAAGATGTATTGGGATTCTGACGCAGAATGTGTATCATTATCCTTCCCAATAAAAGGTTATGTAGCTCAAGCACTAGCACGGGTGGGTCACGCCTTCAACTTGGATAAAGATGAAGGCGATGAAGACGAAGACATTTACGGCATTTTCTCATGAAAGAAAAGTATTCGGACGGTGCGGGTTCTAAGAAAGAACTGCTTAAGAAAAACAAAAACAATAATAGAAAAATCCGTAAAGCCTACGATAACGCCTCCTATGATAGTTCAAAGGATAAACCCGAGGACTTAGATGAGTGGTACGAACTCGATGATGTAGGGTTTGAAAAATTCAAAAATGGAAAGCGTTAAAACACATAACTCAGGCGCAACCTATATCACCGCTAAGAAGGTTATCTCTAATGAATTGTCAGACAAGCTAATAGCTTTAGTTGATGAGAGGGGAAAGCGGTCTGAGTGGTCTTATAATCCTGAATGCTTGGAGTATCAGATCGCTAACCCATTTTCTAAATTTAGGGCACCTAGCGATGAGAAGGTTTCTGAGGTACTAGCTGAACTCTTTGGTATTGGTGAAAGCTTCCTAAGACACGCAAATTGGAACTTTAAGAATAATGTCTGTGACATAGTTACGGGACACCATGGTTTTTGGATTCTTAAGTATGAGGAGGGGGGACACTTTTATCCGCATTGTGATTGGGATTCTGGTCCTAACGGTATTCGTCCTCCTATAGCAGCAACTACCTGTCTCCTATTGAATGATAATTTCCGAGGAGGCGAGACAATTCTATTCGACTCTACGGGGGAGCCTACTATAATAGAGCGTGAGCGAGGTTCTTCGGTATCTTGGGATGGCTTTACGCAGCATCAGATAGCACCCGTCACAGAGGGGACTAGATACGCCCTTGTTATACACTATACAGGAACAATAAAATGAGTTGGATGTGGGGAGAAAAAAAAGCAGAAGATAAAGTAAAGCTGGATTTTACGGCAAAGAATCGCCGCAGAGACTTAATTAAGAGAACGGTTAAGATCCATCTTGAATTGCAAATGGAGTATCCACAAAAGCTTGACATCATTCAAGGAATTAGGGACACCAAAACCTCTTTCGATCTTCCTATGGGTATTGATTTGAAAGACGCTCACATTTCACATATAGAAGTTCTAGGAGACCCTGATGCTAAGTGACTTGGAAATGGAGTGGAAGCCTTTTGGAATGCCCCTAACTTATGGTGAATGGGATGATTTAATGACATGGTATGTTCAAAAAAAGATCTCAATTGCCCTAGATAATAAAGAGGAGAACAACTATGCCGACAACTTACATTCCCAAAAATTCGATTCTTGGCCCCACTAGGGTCCAAAGGATTGCAAAAAAACTCATTGACGAGGCTGGAGAGGATAGAACCTTAGCCTTGGAAGCCCATAGATTCTTTAGAGCTATGGTGGACGAAAACCCACAAGATGCTGCTGCAAAGAGCTTAATGGTTGACGCACTTAAGGTTGCCCAAGCATCTAAAAATAATGTGGTAAAAATTCTCAATCTTATAGTTAAGATGGAGGAATTAAACCCCGAAGCTAAAACTAAAGCATCAAAAGGTGCTGGTAACTCTGTATTTAACGAGCTAGACAATTTACTAAATGAGTAAGAAAAAAACCTACCGTGTTGTATGCTCTGACCTTAATCTAGTCCTTTTTGTAAAAGGCTATTCTTTAGGTGAGGAGCAGAAACTTTATAATTCTCTTAGAACTAAAATTCTTAAAGAAGATAAGCCCATCAAAGTAGAGGATTACAAAAACTTTATTGTTAAGAAGTTTTTGATTGATGCCGATGCCTTCTTTGATATGTTGGGAACCGATGATGTTCAAGACTTATTAGATGCGGTTGATTCTGCTTATGATGCTATCATTGAGTTGTATCCCCCCTTCGCTTTAGAGTTTATCTGTCAAGATTTGAATACAGACACCTTCATGGCAGGTGTTGAGAAAAGATTTTTAAAGCACCTTAAAGAGCAAATCAATCAGAAGCATGAAGAGGGTTCTAGTGTCACCATAACTTCTATTGAGGAGATTAAGGAACTAGAGGACTACCTCAAAGAGAATATCATTGGACAAAGAAAGGCTTTGGACTCGGTGGTTAAGTCTCTCAAACTTATGGCTTCTGGTTTAGCTGGGCACTCGTCCTTTTTGTTTGTTGGCCCTACAGGAGTTGGTAAGACACAAGTGGGGAAGTTGCTTGGAGAGAAGTTTAGTGGTAATTTTTATAAGATCAACTGCGCTGAATATGCAGGAGGGCATGAATACGCCAAGCTGATCGGCTCTCCCCCAGGCTATGTAGGACACTCTGAGAAGTCTCTGCTGGCCGAGAAAGCAGAGCAGTCTAACAGATGGGTATTCTTGTTCGATGAGATTGAGAAGGCCCACCACAAGCTATACGATTTCCTCCTGTCCCTGCTAGACGATGGTACTTGCACAGATAACATGGGACAGATCTTAGACTTCTCAGAATCTGTTTTCATCTTCACCTCCAATCAAGGAGTGGGAGAGATTAATAGGAACCCTGTGGGTTTTTCTAAGTCACCAGAGATCACGCAAGATATTACAGACACTATAATCACAGAGTCAGTTAAAAAACATTTTAGCCCTGAGTTCTTGAACCGAATTGATGAAATAGTCTTGTTTTCCTCCCTTAATAAAACAGAGGTTAGGAAGATTGCTGAGATCCAGTTAGCCATGTTACCCATCAAAGTAACGAAGCCGCTTGTTGATTTTGTAGTAGAGCATGGGTACTCCGCTGAGTACGGAGCTAGGAATATTGCGAGGTTTATTAAGAATAACATTACAGACAAGATTGCTGATGCCGTTCTAAACAAACTAATTCCTAAAAAGGAAGGAGACTATTATATGTCTCGAATTGTTAAGGGTTCCGTTAAGATCATAGATACTAAAAAATATAATGTATCTTCTTCTTGAGAACATCGCCAACCCCGCTATAATACTTCGTACAGGACAGTAGCTCATCGGTTAGAGCAGAGTCCTTATAAGGCTTTGGCAGGTAGTTCAACTCTACCCTGTCCTACCACACAGAAACGATAAAAAAAGGAAACTATTATGAATAAAGTAAATGAAAAGTATTTGGCACGAATGTTAGAAGGGGCCGAGCAAGGTCTTGATCAAGTTGATATGGGGATTAAACAAATCGAAGAACAACTGGTTAAGATGGTGGAGCAGCGTGAGGAAATGGTTACGGCTGTTTCTGAATTGAAGGAGCTACTCGGTTTGGATAAGGAAGAAGCTAAAACCCCCCACCTCCTTGTTGAAGAAGATGCAACTCAAGAAGCGTAAATCTAAACAAGTAAAGTTTGGTTTTTTTAAAACCGAAGCATTGGCATTGGATCGTATTGAACATAAGAAGAAATACTTTCCAATACCTGCTGGGCATACTGGTGAGTATTATGCAATTAAGGTTAAGCGTCCTAAAGAGGGAAGAAACACTTGGTTGGCTTATTGCTTACACAGAAAAGAGGGACGGTAGCCCAATCGGTAGAGGCATCAGACTTAAAATCTGACAAGTGCGGGTTCGAATCCCGCTCGTCCTACCACACAAGCACCATTAGCTTAACTGTATAAAGCAACGCTCTTCTAAAGCGTAGACTATTGGTTAGAATCCAATATGGTGTACCAAAACAAGACTATAATACGGTATGAAGAAAATTATTTTAGCACTATGTCTTATGGGAGTAACCTCTCCCGCAATCGCTGACACTATTACCGTAGATGGTACTATCGTTGACGGCCAAACTTTCACGGGCACCCTCTCCGTAAAAGCTGACAATGTTATTGTGCGAAACTGTACGATTGATATGGCTTGGGATGGGAGCGATGGATGGTACGGCATCTCCAATGTGTATTATGACGATAATGGAGATCCCCTCTCAACTAATCTCTTGATTGAGAACTGTACTGTTCGGGGTGGAACTACTGGAATTTATGTTCACCATGCGTCCGTACTTTTTTGTGATATTCAAGATGTGGGCTCTGACGCTATGAAATGTAGTACTAGGGGCAATTCTCGATTTATTGGAAACTATACTGCTCGGCTTGGTTTAGTTCCAGGCTCCCATGCAGATGGTATTCAACTGGTTGGAGGCTCTAATGTTTTGATTGCTTATAATCACTTCGACATTCCGATTAGCCATGCGGATAGTGGTCCTTGGGGCAGCAACGCTTGTATTATGATTCACAACGGGAACGCTGACATTTCTCGGATCTTCATCTTTGGCAACCTATTTGATGGTGGAAACTTTTCCGTCTTTCTTACTCACAAGAATAACTCCCCCCATACTGCACCTACCCTGTGTCGTATGAACTACAACACCTTTACGCATGACTACCGCTTTGGACCTTTTTCATGGGACTACGACCCTCTGATTCAGGTCAATGGAAACCGTTGGGACGATGGAACCTTTATGGACATCAACACTTGGGATGACTGGCCCAACCAGTAATTAAATATGGCTTCTCAGAAATCTTTAGATCAAACTTATATGAGGATGGCTGAGGAGCTATCAAAATTATCTTATGCAGAAAGAAAAAAGGTCGGTTGTCTCATTGTTAAAGACACGCAAATTATCTCGGAGGGATACAATGGCACTCCCACAGGGTTTGATAATGCCTGTGAATACTACTCCCATGTCGATGAGATGTATACTAAGCCCGAGGTTCTTCATGCAGAATCTAATGCGATCACTAAACTCGCTAGATCGACAAACTCTTCTAGCGGCAGCACTTTATATGTCACCCTGGCTCCTTGCTTCGATTGCAGTAAGCTTATCATTCAAGCTGGGGTGACGAGGGTAATTTTTAAAGATAACTATAGAAAAGATGGGGTAGACCTACTAAATAAAGCTGGGATAGATGTATCCCAAATTGGAGAAAACTTATGAAAAATTTACTAACAGAAAAGAATTTTATGTGGCTCGCAATCATTGCGTGTGCAGTACTTAGCCTTACCAAAGCATTCCACAAGGGAAGGCAGGTAGAGCGTAAACGAATGGCCCCAATTCAAAAGCATTGGGATCAGGAAGAGCGAGGTATGCAAATTGAGAGGCGAGAGCGTATGAAACAAAGGGGTAATAAAAATCTCACCCCTAAGCAGCGCAAAGCAGCAAAGGAATTGAGTGAGCTAAGTGAGGAAGGGATGATGCAGTTTTATCGCGCCCAAGAGTCTGATGAGCATACAAGAGCTAATGAGGCTCGCTTCGGAGCGCATGATTTCTTTCTAGGTAAGAATGGCAAACAAAATGGGAGTGATTGAATACTATGTTATTTACCTCGCAAAGCAGATGCGACCTGATCTAGTAAAGGATGGGCTCCTACCTAAGAAACTCCAAGAGTATCTTTTAAGCATAGAGAATTATGCTGAGAAATCGGAAGGATCAGTCCAATCTAGACAGATTGTAGCTCTTGCTTTAGCCACTTGGGACTTGCTTGATAGAGGAGACTTTTAATGGACGCTTACTTTAACGATTACTCAAACTTTAGAACGGATAACTACAACATGACTGATAACTCTTACTCAGATAATAATAGACGCATGACTGATCGAGAAGCAGATGCTTATTATGAGGATTACATGGAGCGTATGGAGGAAGCTAAAAAGCTTGACCCCGATATGGTTAATAATCCAGACCACTACACACATAACGGTATAGAGGCTATTGATGTTATAGAAGCAAAGCTGACTGATGAGCAGTTCCAAGGTTATCTTCAAGGATCAGTAATGAAATATCTTTTACGCAGTAATTATAAAGGTAAGAGGAACGAAGACTTGAAGAAGGCACAATGGTACTTGAATTGTTTGGTGGATGGTACTGATGATTCCTTTGAGTAATAAGTAATGTTTTACGACACATCCTGCTACTCATTTACGAAAAAGCTTGAGGATAATTGGAAAGAAGTTCTTGCCGAATACCAGAACTTAAAGTCTGGAACTATTCCTTATCCTGAAACTAATTTGTATACAGGGGAGTGGGATGTGTTTCCATTTTTATTCTTTGGCGAGATCTTCTTCGATAACTGTAATAACTGTCCAAAAACTTGGAGTCTGTTAGAGGACATCCCTGGATTAAAGACCGCAAGCTTCTCTATTTTAAGAGCAAACACTAAAATTTCACCCCACACAGGGTTTACGAAGCATGTTTTAAGATTCCATCTTTCTCTGAAAATTCCTGACTCCTGCGCTATAATAATAGGGGATGAGGAGTGGACTTGGCAAGAAGGCAAGTGCTTCGTCTTTGACGATACCGTATGGCACTCAGCATATAATAACAGTAACGAGGATCGGATTGTTTTACTCTTAGATGTTGAAAAAACTAAAAAAGCACATTAACAAACAGCTTACAGAGTGGATCCGTATCTGGAATGAAGACAAGCTAACTGATGGAGGGACACCGCTAAGACCCTACGCTGCGGGAAGAATAGATGCTTACAAGGAATTGCTCTCAACTATAACTAAATATGAAAACAAATAATGATACATCAGGTCTTAATGAGGAAGAAATGTCCGAACTCATGGAGGAGCTTACTGCTCTCTTCACCGAAATTGATTGGGATGCCGTAGCGAAGGACGAAGAAGACGAAGAAAAACCTTAGATTACCCTTGACATTTGCCGATAACATGGTATAATAGGGGCATGAGAAAAGGAACACTATATCACGGTGACAAGGTTGAGGTTTACCGCAACCTACACAATAACACATTTTCTGTCCGTAGGGATGGCATCGTTGTCAAGCATATTGATAACTTTGATACGCTTCTACTCACCAATGCGAGATTCGCAGTCCAACCAGCAGGAAGGGCCAAGGTTATTCGGGAGAAGAAGAAGAATGTCCATGCGTTCATTCGTGGGTTTGTGGATAAAGATGGTTGGAAGGAGGATCTTCCTCTTAAAACTTACGAAGTCTTTTACAACCCTTATAAGTCTGCTTCCTTTCAGAAAGTGGTAAGACCTAATTCTATTAACAAGGTTCAAGGAAACAACGAACCAATTCAATTTTCACCCAGAGTGCTATTTAGCCTAGGAAAAGTATATGTCAACTGATAACCTTAATAAAATTAACGGCAACAAAGATTTGTATGACCGTATGTGTACTTGGATGGCAGACATTGAGGATCCTGAGTCTGTAACGGATGATGAGGAGGTTGTAAACTTAGAAGCCTTTAGAAACTATATGCTAGACGAAGCCTTTTCTATTATGTACGATATTTACCAAACCTGTGAGGAGAACTAACATGAGCCAAGAAGATAACATGAATATGGAACGAACTGAAGGAATAAATCATAACACTTACGCTTTGCTGTGCGAGAAGCCACAACACATTGTAAAAGTAACCAACAAAATTAATACCATTCTTAGGAAGGCTGTTGAAGATCTCAACAAACTGAATAATAAATACCCAGATGCAGGTATTGGAGACACGGCAACAGATGAAGAGATCGCAAACCAATTTTATAGCATCCTACATTGAGTACTAAAATGAAAATTAACAACTGTAAAGAATTGTGGTCCGAATGGATGGGTAGTGAAGAGACAGAGGAGAGAGCCCTCGCTCTCCTAGAGAAGCATATCTTCAAAGGTACTGAATGTGGTTGCGTATTTGGTACAATGCTGACAACGGACCAGAGCGCAGACCCAGAAGGAATATATGTAGGAGGATATGCAGAAGGATCAGACTCAGAACTGCCCCTGCATACTTTGAAGTGGGGATTCACCATTGAGGAGTTTACTGCTGCTCTGGATGAAGCTGATAAAGAAGGTGTAGAGGCTTGGCATGAAGCAAACGATGAAGACCTAGAAAGAGTGGTGGATGAAGTATGAATAACTTAGCAATGATGTCAGAGACAGCAATTATGGGCGGGATGTTACTTACAATCTTCGTCACAACCTTTATCTTAGTAGCGAAAGCTTTTGAGACTGACCGAATTAACCGCAGAAACAAACTTAGAAGGAACAGAGGATTAGAAAAATGAAACTTAAAGAATTAGCATTAGTGTGTGGCATTGCAGGAGTAATCCCTTTTGCCACTAGTAACTTCTCCCAGAACCCAGAAGGGTATATCCCTATGTGGTCAGAGCAGAAGGGTAAGGGGTATGAGACTACCCTCCTTAATACACACCAAATTATTAGTATTACTCCCGTGTTTGATCCTAGTTTGGTCTTGTCTAGGGCTCGCAACCCCAAAGCCGAATATCTAAATGTTCTTCTTTCCAGCGGTAATACGCTTAAGATTAGTGAGGATTACGAGGAGTTCAAGAAAAGAATTAGGTCCAGCCAATAAAATAAGGCTACCTCCTTGACAGAGGCCCTTGAGTATGGTATAATAGACCCATGACCAAAGAAATTACTGTAAAACTAACCCTGGAATGGACTTTCGATAAGAGAGCATGGAGTGAGGAACAGAAACACATTGAGACTCTAATCAATGACCCGAAACTCTGCTTTGGATACGATGTGATCAATTCCTTATTTATTTTAAACGAATTAGACTACCCAAACATAACTGACTACAAAATAACTAGCGCATGAACGATAAACAACTACAACTTATTGAAGATAAGTACGGAAGACTAATTCACAAGATCGGACATTGGATTTCAGGAGACAATGCTATCTCTTCCCACGATGATAACACCCAGGACATTTGGATTGCAGCTATGGAGGCAATTCGTGGATACTCTAAGAAGGAGAACCAAACCTTTGAGGAATTCTGGGGTAGCGTAGGCTTTGATAAGTATTTGAAGACCTGTCTGTGGAATGTTAAGAACAGTAAAGGTGCTAAGATCACTAAGAAGTTCCCCATCACAAAAGGTACAGTTGATGTGGTAGGGAATGAGGAGGTACTAAACCGTGAAGACAAGTCTCTTATTGCTCCTGAGACTGAGGTGTATATCAAGGAGATTAATGAGATCCTAACAGGTGAGCAAGCTAAGTTAGTTCGATGTATTCTTGATGACCCTAGATATATTAAACCTTCTGGTAAGGTTAACATAAACGCATTGGCTAAAGAGATTGGTAAGACTTGGACCGAGGTTCATTATCTCGTAGACCAGATCGGAAACAAGATAGGAAACGACCTGTAAGGATATATTATGAGTTTTATTAGAAAATTAGTTTACGCTACCGTAATACCTAAGAAGTACTTGGAAGCAATCAAGGTTGACGAGCTAAAAAAAGCTAACGAGAAGAAGAAGTGATCAGAGTAACCAAAACCTCATTTGGTGTATTATTACTGGGAGCTATTCTTTTAGTTCTCATGAAGTGCTTTTCTTAACTATATAATTGGGACAATAATACTATGAATGACAATAAGAAAATGACTGAAGAAGAGATTGATGCCCTTGTAAAGAAGACTATGGATGAGGTGATGGCTTCCATTACCCCTGTTTTAGAGGCCAAACACGCTGATTATAAGGAGAAGAGGGCTAAGGACAGGGCTGAGTTGGACGCAGAGGATGGGGACTAACCATGTACGAGTATAAAGTAAAATCAGTAGACCATATTGTAGACGGGGACACTCTGGATGTAACTGTGGACCTAGGATTTAATATTACTCATAAGATTAGAGTAAGACTCTATGGTATTAATACCCCAGAAAGCAGGACTAGGGACTTAGAGGAGAAGGCTAGAGGCTTAGAGAGTAAGAAGTACTTCACCAAGATCGTTACTAAATGGGTTGAGGATGATATGCTCTATGTTAAAACAGAAAAGAAGGGTAAGTACGGAAGATACTTAGGTATTCTTTTTAACCCAGCAGACAGTCCAACCCTAAATGATCACATGATTGAAGAGGGATATGCTGTTCCTTATTTTGGAGGTAAGAGATGAAATTAGTATTATGCTTTGCTTTGCTCCAAATTATGGGAGCGTGTGGTGGGGATAGCTCTTCCTCTGATGACCCTGGAGGGCCTCCCCCGCCCCCTGTGTACGATTACGAGGAGCAAGAGCCCAACAATGGCTTGTGGACTGCTCAAGCGATTACGGTGCTTCCCAAGTGGGATTCACGGACAATCCAAGGGCACCATTGGCTACCTGCTGACACAGACTGCTACTGGTTCTTCTTGGAGCCCCCGATTGGAGTGGAGACAGTTAGATTTAATTTGGTGCTAGAGACAGACCCAGACCTATTACCTAAGATTAGACTGTGGCAAACCAGATACGATCTAACAGGGAACTCAACAGGACACATCCTCAGAGGAACTTGGGTAGGTGAAGACGGGTATCTATTTATAGATGAATTCGATGTAGCATACGGAGGCCAACTAGCTGATAATGATATTATCATTGAACTAATCCCTTGGGGTGGAATAAGAGATACACCCCTTGTTGATGACGAATACTTATTAGATTTCTGGTGTAACTAGGATGCATACTGTACATAAACCCTGGGGAAAGGAGGAGTGGCTAGTGCTTAACGATAAGTACTGTCTTAAGAGACTGTATGTAGATAAAGGGAAAAGACTCTCACTCCAATACCATGAGGTTAAAAAAGAAACAATGATGCTGGAGAGTGGATGTTGTGACCTACTAATTAATGGAAATAATATCTTAATGACGGCAGGAGAGTCATACACCATCAACCCCCAGGATGTTCACAGATTAATTGCATATACTGATACAGTTGTGTTAGAAGTATCTACACCCGAGGTAGATGATGTGGTAAGATGCCAAGATGATTTTGACAGACCAACAACCGAAAAGTCAAATGATGAAGAACTTAATTAATAAGTGCGTGGATAGATTCCTGCAATACTTAGATGGAAAGGAAGAAGAGTTTAACTGGTGGAAACCAGAGGACAAATATTAATATATGAATATACTAAACAAAGCTATACTAGCACTTGTACTTACGCTGACTGCCTCAACGGCAATAGCACAGAATCGTTTCGCAGTATGTCACGATGGAAACTATAATGATAAGGATGACATCGGAGCAATTGCAATGGTGGAAGCTCTTATCTGGAAGGCAGGAGTACAGAACGATCTAGTACACCTTAGCCATAGTAGTCATGTTGGTGCAAACTGGTCAAATCAGTACGAAGCAATGAAAGTTAGTGCTAATAGAGGAGCATGGTTGTATGGTATTCCATTCGATAAGATTTGGGATGATCATTGGTCTGCTGGTCTTGGGTCTATGTATCACCTAGCAAATGAAATTAATCTTTCCTCTCCTACTAATAGACTAACCATTCTTCAAGGAGGACCGTGGGAGATGATGGCTAGATCCTTTGATCTATCAAACCCAGCCAAGCACAGGTATGTTGATATTGTTTCGCATAGTGTTTGGAATGATAACTATCAGTATGACCCAAGCCATAGGAATAAAGTTTCTTTTTTCGCGCAATACTTTAGTTCTAATAGTCCTTTATATGGATATGATAGACCAACTTACAAAAAGATTCACGATCAGAATGCTACAGCATTCACCTCAAACATAAATGATTGGGGATGGATGACACTAAGCCTAAGAACCCAATTTGTACTGTGGAGAACTATTGCTTCAGAATACGCAGAAGGAGATATGTCAGATGCTGGAATGATGTTCTATCATCTTACAGGGAATGAGTACGCAGTCATGCAAGACCTAAGAGACTTCTTCCAACTGTAAACCAATAAGTCAAATGATAATGATGAGTGATAGAGCAGCCATTCAGGTTGGTAGATTAATAGCTGAACAGAAGCTAGGACAAGTATCTCTTCGCGTAGGAGTGAAGGGAGGAGGATGCTCAGGCTTCTCTTACTCACTTGGATTCGATGATAATAAGAAGAAGACAGACCAAGTATCAATCAAGGAGTGGCAACCTAAAGATCTAGAGATATGGTGTGATCCTAAATCTTTTTTATACTTGAACAACACCATCATTGATTTCGAAGATGGACTCATGGGGAAAGGATTCAAGTTCGTGAATCCAAATGCAACTAAGTCGTGTGGATGTGGAGAATCTTTTAGCGTGTAAAGAGGAGGAAGATCATGTTCTACGATGAAGTAAAGGTAAAAGAAATAAATTCGGAAGAGGAGTACGAACAAGCACATGAAGTACTATCAAATGAATTCCCAGATCATAAGGAGACAGATCTATTAGATCAGTATGAATGGATACTAATAGCCAAAGAGTCAAACAATGTACTAGGAGTAATAACAGCAAATAAATATATCCCATATAAAGCATTACTGTGTGACATAACAGTAAAGGAAGAGTATAGGAGCAGAGGTATTGGTATTAAATTATTGAAGGAGATGGGAGTACATCTAAGAGAGCAGGGATACACTCAC
>TARA_R110002073_G_scaffold89014_4_pt1 | contig 60448 bp, 58 predicted proteins | sample TARA_R110002073 | Tara Oceans TARA_R110002073 (sample SAMEA4397174) | marine metagenome | biome: Polar Biome; feature: [DCM] deep chlorophyll maximum layer (ENVO:01000326); material: water (ENVO:00002006), including particulate matter (ENVO:01000060) such as... | depth 40 m
CATTTTAGGGCGAGGAGAAACGCGGCGCTTAAATTGCTTAAGCTGAAATACATAGGCTAATACCTGCGCAACAGCCAAATAAAGACCATTTGGGATCTCCTGACCCACATCGGCATGATGGTAAACCGACCTGGCCAATGGTGGAGCCGCAACCTGCTCAATATCATGCGCTTTGGCAATTTCTCTTATTTTTAAAGCCATATGATCATGACCTTTTGCTAATAAAATAGGCGCGCCATCTTTTTCAGGATTATATCTTAGCGCGACTGAAAAGTGAGTAGGATTAGTAATGACAACATCGGCCTGAGGGACATCCTGCATCATACGACGCTGCGCCATATCCATCTGCAACTGCCTTATCTTTTGCTTGACCTCAGGTTTACCCTCGGTATCTTTATATTCATCTTTTACCTCTTGTTTGGTCATTTTCAAGTTTTTAAGGTGATCATAAATTTGAAAAGGCACATCCACAGCCGCTATCACAATCATCGTACAAGACAATAGAAAAAAGCTCCAACCAAGAATTTGGCTAGCATGCACCATCGCAGGCACAACATTCTCATGACCTAAACCAAGCAACTCTGGCATTTGAGAACGAATAATAATGACAGCAAACACCATCACGAGCGTTACTTTAGCGATAGCTTTTAGAAGTTCAACTAAAGACTTAAGCGAAAACATTCTCCCAACCCCTTTGATTGGGTCGAGCTTACTGAACTTAGGTATTAATGATTTCGCGGAAAACAACATGCCGCCCAAAACAACAGACCCCACAATAGCGGCCATAAATAAAACAACGAGAAAAGGTAAAATAATTGCAGACACTTCTATCGCGGCATTCATAAGATAAAGACTCATTTGCTTCGTATCGAACGCAGCTTCTCGCGTAAAGGTAAAACTTGCCGTCATAACATCCATTAAGCTTTGGCCAATTCTCGAACCAAAAATAAGTAGACCGGCCGCACCAGCCATCAATATAAAAGTGGTATTTAATTCTTTCGAGCGGGGAACCTGACCTTCTTCACGCGCTTTTTCAATTCGCCTGCCAGTGGGCTCTTCGGATTTATCTTGACTACTGTCACCACCTTCTGCCATGCCACTAGCCCCCCTTTATTTCTCGGAAGAACTCAAAGAGTTCACGACTAAAACGCTCAAACATGGGCGCAAGCTCTGTGACACTCGACCAAACCAAAAATAAGCCAAATATCATCCCTATCGGAAAACCAAGCGTAAATACATTCATTTGTGGCGCTGCTCGCGTCACAATACCAAACGACAAGTTAACAATAAGAACAGAGGTAATCACAGGCAGCGCAACCAAAAGCGCCGACGCAAAAAGCCAATTAATTTTTATAAGGAATGACCATAATTCTGTGGGCTGAACACTAATTCCACCTAATATATCCTGAGATATCGGCCAAACCTGAAAGCTTTCAACAATGGTTTCGATCATGACCAAGTGACCATTCATAGCTAGAAATATCAAGGTAACGCAAACCAGATATATTTGAGACAAGACCGTAACGGTTACACCATTTGTAGGGTCAACCATGGAAGCAAAACCCAAGCCCATCTGCATTGCAATTAACTGCCCCGCCACGACAAATATTTGCATTAACATAACAAACATAAACCCCATCAGAGCACCAATAAATACCTGCTGAACAGTAATTAATAAGGTATTGAGAGAAAGCGCATCAACTAAAGGAACTTCCGGGATAAGCGGTGCTACCAATAAGGCCAACAATAAAGCCATCCCGCTACGCACACGCATGGGTACAAGCTGGGTACCAAACACAGGAATAATCATCAGGAAGCTAGCAATACGAAACATAGGCCACACAAATGCCCCCACCCACGCGCCTATTTGTGCATCAGTGAATTCCACAAGCTTAACCTATTAGAATGGGTATATTGCGGATGAGATCTACCGAATAATCTATGATTTTTTGCATCATATACGGCCCAGCAGCAATCAGCACAAACAGCGTAATCAGTAATTTGGGTAGAAAGCTAAGCGTCTGCTCGTTTATTTGAGTCGCAGCCTGAAAGACACTAACAATCAGACCGATAATCAAGCCTGGCAACAAAATTAGCGTGACGAGCGTGAGAATGATGTAAATTGCATCACTTACAATATCTATCGCAACTTCAGGCGTCATGGGTTTTCCTGCATATTTATAACTGTTATCTTCTGAATAAAAGAGCCGTATTAAATACCAAAACTCGCCGCTAAGCTTCCCATAACAAGGGCCCAACCATCTATCAAGACAAAAAACATAATTTTAAACGGTAATGATATAATCATGGGCGACAACATCATCATCCCCATGGCCATCAAAACACTGGCTACCACCATATCAATAATCAAAAACGGCAAAAATAACAAAAAGCCTATCTGGAAGGCTGTTTTTAACTCACTTGTTACAAATGAAGGCATCAAGACGGTAAAAGGTAAATCATCTAACGATTCATATTCAACACCTGAAATTCTAACAAACAAAGCAATATCATCTTCTCTTGTTTGGCCCAACATAAACTCTCTAAATGGCTCGCTCGCTTTTTTCACCGCCTCTAAAGGTGCTAGTTTTTCATTAAGATAAGGTTGAATCGCCGTTTGATTCACCTTTTCGAGTACTGGAGACATGATAAAAAAAGTTAGAAAGAGACTTAAACCTAAGACTATTTGATTTGAGGGTGTTTGCTGAAGACCCAGCGCTTGCCGCAATATTGAGAACACGATAATAATTCTCGTAAACGACGTCATCATCATCAGCATCGCAGGCAAAAATGTTAGCGCAGTCATTAACGCTAATATCTGCATCGTCACTGAATAGCTTTGTGACCCATCTTTATTGGTGACTAGCTTAATAGCCTCTATACCTACATCTACTGCCAAAGCGTGTGTTGAAGCAAAAGCAAATAAACAAAGAACCAGTATATGTCTAAGAAGCATGACCATTCCTATTTTGGGTCGTATTGTCTGATGTATTGCCTGATGTATTGTCTGATGTGCTGTCTGACATATTGCCTGATGCATTATTTGCTTTAACTGAACTTAAAACAGACTGCAGTTTTGCAGCAAAATCATGTTGACCAATTGCTTTTTTATTAACGTCGAGTGGTATAACGGCTTCGCCGAAAGAATGTAAATGGCTGATTTGCTGGGTGGTGACGCCTATCAGAAATTGCTGGCCTTTAATATCTATTAAGGCTATTCGCTCTCTGGCTCCCAGTGGAATAGAGGTGACAACCTTCATCTCTCTGTTCCCCGAAAAGCTCATACCACCAAAGCGTTTAACGAACCATGCCAAGGCGAGAATAAAGCCTATCATACCGATTAAAACAAGCAGAATGATCGGCCAGTTTGTAAAAACGGCTACATCTTTACTAAGCGTTACTTGAGGCGATGGTTCAGCATGAACAATAGATGAAAGCAGCCAAGTAACGGCAAACAACATTATTTGGCTGTTTAGTATGGTCGCTAATATTTTCAATGCTAACCCAATCGGCGAATACGTTCTGTTGGACTAACGACATCCGTCAAACGTATCCCAAATTTTTCATTCACCATAACCACCTCGCCATGAGCTATCAAGGTACCATTGATTAGGACATCCAAGGGTTCACCGGCAAGCCTGTCTAATTCGATAACCGAGCCTTGATTTAATTGTAATAAGTTTCTAATGGGTATCGAGGTATTTCCGACTTCCATCGATATAGTGACAGGAATATCTAGAATGACATCTAAGTCTGGAGCCATATTCCCCTGCTTAACACCATCAGAAGGTTTGAATGACTCTAATGGTGCCGCTTTAATATCGTCATCACCGCCTTCGACGGCATCAGCTTCTGCCATTGCCGCAGCCCATTCATCTTCAACATTATCTTCAGAATCGCCAGATTCTTCCATTGCTGATTCCCACTCGGCGGCTAGTTTTTCATCTTCGCTCATACCATCTTGAGAATTATCATCACTCATCGCTTTCTACCATCGTTGATACGTTTTTAGGGCGTATTATGCGTTCTTCAATCTTTGCGGCCAATGCACCATTACTCTGCCCAAGGCGCGCTTTAAACATGGGAACTTTATTAGCTGATACGGTCACAAACTCGGGAAAATCTATCGGTATAATATCCCCTGCTTTAATTTTAGCAACATCGCGCAAAGATATTTTATCCTCAAGCACCGTGACATTTACCGGAACCTTAGCATTCAAAAGATCTTTGCGTATGGTTGTCATCCAACGCTCGTCAACATCATCTACATCACTTTGAACACCTGCATCAAGAACTTCCCGAATAGGCTCAATAGTCGAATAAGGAATCGCTAAATGAAGATCACCACCACCACCATCAAGTTCAATATGAAAGGTACTGATGACAACGACTTCGCTGGGGCTAACAATATTTGCCATAGACGGATTTACTTCAGAGTTCACATATTCAAAATCGAGTTTAAAAACGGCACTCCAAGCTTCTTTCATATCGATAAAAACTTGCTCTAATACCATATGAACAACACGAATTTCTGTCGGTGTGAACTCACGACCTTCAATTTTAGCGTGTCGACCATCTCCACCAAAAAAATTATCCACTAACTTAAAGACAAGTTTGGCATCAAAGATGAACAAACCCGAACCTCGAAGAGGGCGAAGCTTTACAATATTCAAACTGGTTGGGACGTATAGAGTATGAATATACTCCCCGAACTTCATAATTTGGACGCCTCCGGTTGAAACATCCGCATTGCGACGCAGCAGGTTAAATAGACTAATTCGTGTATAACGGGCAAAACGTTCATTGATCATTTCCAAGGTTGGCATGCGACCACGAACAATACGATCCTGACTCGCTAGATCATAATTGCGTATGCCTTCTTCATCAACATCATCATCGGTGTCGATATCTCCATCATCAACACCGTGCAATAAAGCATCTATTTCATCTTGTGATAATAAATCTTGCACATTCGCATCCGGTTTATTGAATTAGTAAAACGCTCTATTTAAAACGTGTAAGGTTCATTCTAAATCTAATCTTATTTTGTTACTGCAATACAAAATTCGTAAAGTAGACATTTTCTATTGGAGCACTGCCTTCACTTTCTAAGACAACATTAATAATTTCGACAGTTTTAAGCTGTAAATCAACCTTGCCTGCTTCTGTTTTTATGGTATTAAAATCCATACCACCATAAGTACTAATTAAACGCGAACGAATCAAGGGCATATGATATTCCAAGGCATTAAATGCAGACGCATCTCGACTGGAAACAGATAAGGATATTTGCATATATCTCTGCCGACCCTCAACATTAAACGTTACTAGAAAAGCGGGCTTTATATCCAAGTAACTAGCAGGCATTTTAACCGGCTCTTCTGGCACGGTCGACTCTTCTGCGCCATCATTACTATCACTGCCATCACTCAATAGAAACAGCGTCACACCAACCGATAAACCAATCGCTAGTATTGCCACTAGAATAATAACAATGATCACTTTCTTTTTAGATTTGCTTCCTGTCTCTTCAGTTTGCTCTGTATTATCTTCAGCCACGCCAAATTCCCGTCAATATCGTTTAAAGCTGCTGTTATTCACTACATGCAGCAAGTTACATACCACTTAGATAACCTTGCTAATAAAATATTAACTTAAGGCTCTATACCTTTCTCATTTTACTAGTTTAGACGATAGTTAAGAAATTAGCAGACCAAAAGCAGTTAAGCGAAATAATCGACTAAATTTGTTTCTTTAAGTGTCATAGTTTGTTCCACCACATCTTCATCTAATTCACTCATATCTCTTCCCGATCCTGCAAATTCAGGCCTATCGTCACCTGAACCTTGTTGCCCTGAATTCCCTCTGGCATTAGAGTCAATACTTACCTCGCCAACATTAATACCATTGGCCTCCATCATCTCACGCAGACGGACAACACTTGATTCTAATAAATCTTTTACGGATGAATTGCTTACATTAAAAGTAATCGATGCAACATCATTCTGAACATTAATTTTCACATCAATAGGCCCCAGCTCAGCAGGATTAAGATGCATTTCTGCTGCACTAATATTACGCCCAGAAAACCATACAACTTTCTGGCTAAGCTCATCACTCCAGTTTTGAGCAGTAACCGGCGTACTTAAGGTTGTTGAATACTGTTTAAGCCCCTCACCTGCTGACTTAAGCTGAAGATCTGAAAAATTATTAACCGCTCTATCTTTAACCTCCAAATCCGTATCAACAAATACATTTGTTTTATCAGTTTCATCAAATGTTTTTTCTACCACTAACTGCTCCATTTGAAGCTGAAAAGAGCGATCTGTTTTAGGCACTAGTTGCTCGGGCATCAAACCAGTATCAGAAACGTTGTCTGCTGAAATCAGGCCATTCTGAGACATTTGTTGTGGATCATATTTCTGCCAATTACTGCCATCGCTTCGCCCATTTCCTGAATTGAATGAAAAACCGAGCAATGTCGGTGTGACACCTTGCTTCTGAGCTTCATCCTTGTAACTAACAACATTAATTATTTGGCTTAGCTGCGAAAGAGCAAAGTCAAGACCGCTTAATTGATCTGCTGGCAAACCTTCCTGCTCATTAATAGCATTACTTAGATCGTTTATTTTCGTTTGAAGTTGCTTAAAAAAATCCGGCAAACTTACGCCTAATTGCCCCTCACCAAGCCCTTGAGTGGTTAAATCATTCCCATTTAAAAACGATGTCAATTCTGATAATTCTGCAATATCTAAATCAAATTGAGACAATTCTTCAGAGAGCTTTTCAAGTGATGAGAGTAGTTCTTTTCTTTGCATACCTTCGTCTAATTCAGCCTTATCTGGATTCAATTGACTAACAACAGAAGATAGCATATTAGTAAACTTATTAGCATTAGCCGGGCTTTCAAGCGTTTCAACGGAAGTATCCAAGGGCTTGGACTTAGTATTTAAAGACAGGTCTTTTCCAGGCAAAGATGACAACAATAATTCTGGCATAGTGTTTTGTTCCTAGTGCAGATTATTCAATAGTAATTACGCTGCTAACCCTCAACATAAGTCAAAGATCTCAGTTATGCGTAATCTAAATAATGCGAAATTCAAGCCAACTTTAACAAGCCTGATCCAGGAGGTGTTTTAAACAGGGTACTTGAGGCAAGTATCACTACATAATAAATGCATTGTTTTTATATCGGTAGACAAGACAAGACGTATCTACTTAGGTAATGCCTTGATTGAAAACAGCTGATCAAAATTGGCTATTTCAAGAATTTTATAGACTTCCGGAATACAGTTGATAATAGAAATACGAGTCTCTTTTATAGCATAGTCTTTTAGTAGTAAAAGCATGCCTAATGCAGAACTATCAAGATAATTAAGATCTGACATATTCAATATATAATGATTAACAGTCTCTTTTGGGTAACTATGATATATCTCACTGAATTTTTCATATAATGTAAAATCCAGGCGCCCACTAAAGTTAAATTCTAGCGTTTTATCTAACTCTTTGTGTTGATGGTGAATTATCATAATATTTAATCCTAGTATTTTAAGCGTTATTTAATACATGCATCTAGTAACACACGGGCAATATTCTGGATAGGCAATATTTTCTGTGCCGCATTTAATCTGACGGCTGAGCCTGGCATACCCCACACGACACTCGTCGCTTCATCTTGTGCGAATGTTGCGCCACCCGCATCTAATATATTTTTTAAACCTTGGGCACCGTCATTCCCCATTCCTGTAAGAATTACACCTACTGCATGTTTACCCACACACTTAACAACTGAATCAAATAACACATCCACAGAGGGTTTATGTCCATTAACTTTTTCTGAATCATTCAGAAAAGTAACCAGATACCCGCCCCTCTCCTTCACTTCTAAATGGAAGTCTCCCGGTGCTAAATAAGCATGCCCGGGCTCTAACTTCATGCCTGTACTCGCTTCTTGAACCTTAACTTTTGATTTTGAATCCAAACGAAGCGCAAGGGAAGCACTAAACGCAGCCGGAATATGTTGCGCTAATAAAATAGGGGGGGCATTATCGGGTATCGATTGAAGTACATCCCTGATCGCTTCCGTGCCACCCGTTGAGCTACCCATTACAATCACCTTGCGAGTATCATATTGACGGTGTGCAATATCCAAAGGTTTGCTTTCTAATATTTTTTCATGTGCTGAAAGATTAGCGCTTGCCGCATTCCGAACTTTCTCTTGAATCACAGCGGCATATGAATTGAGACTATCCCAGGCATTACCTTGCGGCTTAGCAACATAATCCACAGCCCCGATAGCGAGCGCATCGAGTGTTGCTGGCGCACCTTTTTGGGTGAGTGTTGAAATCATGACAACAGGCATTGGCCGTAAACGCATTAGATTACGTAAAAAGGTAATACCATCCATTTTCGGCATTTCAATATCAAGCGTTAGTACATCGGGATTAAACTGCTTTATCTTCTCTCTAGCGTCTAAGGGATGCTCTGCTGTCGCAACAACTTCCATGTCATCTGAAGAAGAAATTATTTCAGTTAATAATTGCCTGATTAGTTCTGAATCATCAACAACTAATACTTTGATTTTTCTCAAACGAAAACTCCAATACTGTTTATGCAAATACTTATACAAATACCTGGCGACTTTAGTATCACTTATGTTCAATCAAATAATTCAACACCACCACTCGGAGCAGGTTTATCATTTAAATTATGGCTGTAGCTAATTTCACGCTGCAAAATTGTATCGTTCTGAGTCTGTCGCAACTTACGAATTTTGACAGCACCGGTATCTGGAAAATACAAAACCTTACGAGGGTAAATATCGCCTACATCACTGGCTGCCAACTCAAAGTTCTCTTCATAAATATATTTTTTTACATAAGCAATATTTCTTTCTCCAATATCTGTCATATTGGAGAGAACATTACCGCCACCAAATACCTTTATTTCCAGATTTCTTCGTGTTCCGCCAAGCTTTAAAATTTCGTTGATCAAAAACTCCATTGCCCAGTTACCATAACGAGAAGCAGAGCTAGTTGAACTCCCCCAGTTTTCGGTTGAATGCACACCTTGCATAGGTAACATAAAGTGATTCATTCCGCCTATACCTAACTCAACGTCTCTGATGCAGGCAGAGATGCATGAGCCCAGAACCGTCACAATCATTTCGCCAGTCTTACTCACATAAAATTCACCTGGCATTATTTTCGCTGCCGGGACATTCATCTGCTTATCCCAATAGCGGTTTATATGCTCAAATCCCGGTAAGACCGGAGGTAATGGGCGATTCTCAGACATTCAAACGATTCCTTTTAAACAACTGCTATGTACAACTGCTATGTACAACTGCTATGTACAACTGACTCAAACAATAAACCGATCCAGATTTATTACTTACATCATTTTTTGATATATGGTTTTACCAATAGGTTTAAAACGCTGACAAACGCGATTTAAACTCTCAGAATGACCGATAATAAGATAACCACCGTCTTTTAACATGTCGGCATAGCGGTCAAATAAAACAGACTGAGTCGCTTCATTAAAATAAATAACGACGTTGCGGCAAAAAATCAAATCGAACTTGCCTTTCATCGGCCAGTTTTCTAGTAAGTTTAATCGTTTAAAACGAATTAAAGACTGAAGATCTGGCTTTACTTTCACAACATCCGGATGATTTCTATCATGTAGAAACCACTGCTTTTTTTGTTCTATCGGTAATGTTTCAATACGATCTATGCCATAAATTCCTTGCTGGCCTTTTTCAATTACTTTTGAGTCGAGGTCTGTTGCTAGAATTTTGCAGTCCCAAGCACTTAAGTTGAGATTTTCACGAAGTGTCATCGCAATACTATAAGGCTCTTCACCTGTAGAACAGCCTGCAGACCAAACTCTGATTTTCTTATTCTCTGAATTTGTTTGCATCCATTCAGGACAGACTGTTTTTGCCAGAAAATCAAAGTGGTGTCGCTCTCGAAAAAATGAGGTTAAGTTTGTCGTAATAGCATTAATAAACTTACTCACCTCAGGCTGTTCGTGTGCTTGAATTAGAGGGATGTAATCAACAACGCTTTGAATCTTCAAGTCTCTTAGCCTTCTTGCTAAACGACCATAAACCATATCTCTTTTTTGTGGGCCAAGCACAATGCCAGTATAAGAATAAGCAAGTTCGCTGATTTTTTCAAAATCAGCATCTGACATCAAAAATTCACGTTGGTTAGTTAAATCCACTGTCATATCCTTAACTTAACACTGCATGACGACTAGAGGATGTCTCGATGTCAGCTATTAACTGAGCGGTCAAATCCAATATGATGACCATCTTTTTATCGGTACTGCCAAGACCTCTTACATATTGAGCTTGATGAGTTTGTGCTAGCTCTGGCGAGGCCTGTATCTGCGACTGGGAAAAATTATAAACATCAGAAACCGCATCGACCACGATCCCGATCACCTTATGTTTTTTCTCATTTCTTACAGAAACCGAAACAATAATCACCACGGTTTCATCAGTATATGTGAGGTCTTTTATCCCAAAACAGTATCTTAGATCAATAATAGGCGATACAGTTCCTCTCAAGTTCATAATACCTAACACTTGCTTCGGCGAATTAGGGATTTCAGTAATCGGCTCCCAACCTCTAATTTCTTGAACTGACAAAATATTAATGCCAAATTCTTCTCCCCCCATATAAAAGGTAAGGAACTGATCAGTAGGTTCATGTTTTTTAGAATCATTCACTTTGTCAATCGCTGACTCATAATCTACTTGGTTGTTTTTCTTATCTTTCATAATGTCATCAACTCAATTATCAGGCAGCTTCAATATCGTCCGATTCAGAAATTTTTCGATAAAACTCTTTCCCTACTCCCGCTAACTTAATTAGCCCTGTAATATCCAGAATCAAAGAAACCGTGCCGTCACCTAAAATTGTTGCTCCAGAAACACCCGGAACTGTTTTATAGTTATCTTGTAAACTCTTGATGACGACTTGCTGCTGAGCCAAGAGGTCATCAACCAACACGGCCACCTTAATATTGTCACCTTCGACAATAACCAAAATACCATCCGTCACTTCTTCATGCTCTGCTTTTATATTGAAAATATCCCAGAGACGAATAATAGGAATGTATTCATTCCTAATCCGAAGTACATCACAACCACCCGAAACCCGATGAATCATCTGATCATGCGACTCTATCGATTCAACAATAGACACCAGTGGGAAGATATAAACATGTTTTCCCGCCCGAATTAACTGACCATCCAAGATCGCTAGTGTTAACGGCAGCCTTATGGTAAAGACACTACCCTCACCCGGTTTAGATTCAACTTCTACCGTACCATTCAATTCTTGAATGTTTCGACGGACAACATCCATGCCCACACCACGCCCTGAAATATCTGTGACGGCTTCAGCAGTAGAGAAACCAGGCTGAAAAATCAAGTCATGAATTTGTGATGGCTCTAGAATATCGTTCTCTGACACTAAGCCATTTTCAATCGCTTTGCCTAAAATACGCTCTTCATTTAAACCCGCACCATCATCGATTATCTGGATAACAATATTTCCACCTTGATGAAAGGCATTCAGGGTAATTTTTCCAGCTTCATCTTTCCCCGCGGCCAAACGTTTTTCTGGCAATTCTAAACCATGATCGAGGGAGTTTCTGACAAGATGAACAAGCGGGTCACCTATTCTTTCCATAACCGTTTTGTCGAGTTCTGTTTGTTCCCCCAACAAAACAAGTTCAACTTTTTTATTCAACGCTTTACTCATATCATGCACAAGACGAGGAAACCGTGAAAAAGCAAAGCTAATCGGCAACATACGAATTCGCATGACACTTTCTTGTAATTCACGCGTATGCAAACTCAATTGTTCAAGACCTTCTAGAAGTTTAGGAATGCTGGTCACGCTAAAGTCTTTGCCTAACTCATTCAACATGGATTGAGTAATGACTAATTCACCCACCATGTTAATTAAGCTATCTATTTTGTCTGTACTTACTCGAATAGAGGCGGATTCAGGCTTCGAATCTTTCTTGGCAAGCGGTTTAACCGCCACTTTTTCTTTACTTTGCTCACCCGACTCAGTGCCTGCATCTGGTGTTGGCTCTTCTTCCACAGCAACGATATCAGGTTTTGATTCTTGTTCTAGCGCTGCAACCGGCTTATTTTCTTCTTGGCTTTCGATAGGTGAAATAACAATATCGGCATCATCGACAACCCATTCAAATACTTCATCTATTTGTTCTTTTTGAGCATCTGTATATAACGTTAAATTCCAGGAAAGAAAACACGCTTCAGAGTCTAAATTTGATAAAACAGGCAGATCAGAGTAATCAATACTGACTTCCAAACTGCCCATTTCAGAAAGCTCTCTGAACATTCTGACAGGATCATTGCCTGTTCTTAAAATATCAATTGATGGTTTAAAGTAAATCGACCATCCTTGCGTTTCGCCAGCCTTTTTAAGGCTAGAATTATCCGGGCTTTCGTCTACTGGATTTTGCTGAGTTGTCTCTTGCTCACCATCTAACACGGCATTAAAGATTGTTTTAAGCTCGCGAGCTACTTTCGTATCACATTCCCCACCGGCTTCCAGTTCATTGATCATGGTTCGAATACAATCAACTGACTTCAAGAACAGATCAACGTGTTCAGCTTGCATTTCAAACTGGTCTGACCTAATCAAATCAAGCAGCGTTTCAACAACATGGGTAAATTCTGCAATATCATTAAAGCCAAACGTCCCACTACCGCCTTTAATGGAGTGTGCCGCACGAAAAATCTCGTTGATCGTTTCGGAATCAATTTCCTCAATATTCATATTGAGGAGCGCTGACTCCATAACGTCTAGCCCTTCATAGCTTTCTTCAAAAAAGACTTGGTGAAACTGACTGAGATCAACACTCATATAATAACCTGCGGTTTTTATTTATTTTAATACTCTCAATAGAAGATAGATCTTCAAGAAATTAACAAGGTATTAAACTACTTATAGTTTTAGGACAATACTTTACGAATAGTGGCTAATAACTGTTCAGGGTTAAATGGCTTTACAAGCCAGCCCGTAGCACCTGCACTTTTACCTTGCATTTTCTTATCACCAGCCGACTCCGTTGTAAGCATTAATATTGGAGTGAACTTGTAATCAGGAAGGGTTCTTAGGTTTTTCACAAGCTCTATACCATCCATAACAGGCATATTCACGTCCGATAAAACCAAATCAACGGGGGTTGTTTTGGCTTTATCAAAAGCTTGCTGACCATCAGCAGCCTCAATCACATCAAAACCTGCGCCTTTTAAGGTAAATGAAACCATTTGTCTCATCGAAGCTGAGTCATCTACCGCCAATATTGTTGCCATCTATACTATCCTCTTGATCACTTCTTATCTGAACGTTCTTACGAACATTTTAAGTAACTATGTTTGAATTTTAAGTAACTATGTTTGAATTTTAAGTAACTATGTTTGAATTTTAGCTCTTTACGCTAGTCGAGCCCGAGTACATTCGTTACGCCAAGTAGTTCTGCAGCTGCTTTAAACTCATCAGAAGCCCCCGCCCAGCTTACCTCTACCCCAAGCCCAGACATGCTTTTGAAAAGTGCAACGAACAACTGTAATACAGAGGTATCTACACGCGTTACATCCTTCACATCAATCACCAATGGAGCTGAATTTTTCTCCAGCTCTTCAAACTCTGAATGCAACTTTTCTACTCTTGCTATATTCAGTACACCTTCAAGTTTCAAGGTTTTTGCACTCATAGAAATCTCTTTAGCTAAGCGAAATATTTATAAACAAAATGTTTAAAATAACTTTAGTCGTTATTTTCTAGAATGCCATAAGCGAGGAAAGGATTTTCTAATCAGAATAATCAACAACTCAGCATTGTTTGACAAGCAAGTGACGGGACTTAGCAAGATTCAACTTCAATGAATAAGATCAATTTCGAAAGCGCCTAGACAGTAAGTCAGACTCTATTTGTTGCTGCTCTTTTTTATCAGCAAGATGCATTTCTTGTTTTTTATAATTGTGAATTAAATCTGCCATGCCTTTGCGTTTTTGATGTAAAAACATCCACTCTTGCATTGCTTTAGAAAACTCTTGCTCTGCAATTTTAAGTACATCTTCTTGCTGATTGATAGCAGCATCGATCTGGCCCAAAAAATGTAAACTAGCCTGAAGACTAACAGCGTTATGCACCTGACTAAGGTCTTGCTTCATATCATCCAAGTATTGCGTATGGTACTGCTTAAGGTTATCTATCTGGCCAAGTTGTTCATCACGATATCTTCTTTTTTTGGCGAGCACTTCCATTGCGGACTGCTCTTTTCTCGCCGCTAAATCTAGCACTATTTTCAAACGATCAGATTTCTTTTTCAACGTTTTGATAACCTATATACAAGATAGAGTACAAGATAGAGTACGAAATAGCGTTTTATACTTCCCCAAAACTGGCTAACTATGTAATGGCCTGCTGAATGGTACTACTCATTTGCGAAATTGACATGGGTAACACGGAAGCATCTTTAAGATTTTGCTTTAAAAATGCTTTCATTTTATCAATTCTTTCAATTGCAAAATCCGTCTGCGGATCACTACCGGACACATAAGCACCGACACTAATTAAATCTCTTGCTTGCTGATACCTAGCAAAAATCTGCTTAAAATGCATCGCATCTTGGAGATGCTCATTTGAGGTGATATGCGGCATGACTCGACTTATCGATGCTTCGATATCAATTGCCGGGTAATGCCCTTCTTCGGCAAGGCTTCGCGATAGCACGATATGCCCATCTAAAATAGCTCTGGCCGCATCGGCAATAGGGTCTTGCTGGTCATCGCCTTCAGTTAATACAGTATAAAAAGCGGTAATGGCGCCGCCGCCTTTTTTACCGTTACCTGCACGCTCAACTAATTGGGGTAGCTTAGAAAAAACTGAAGGCGGGTAGCCCTTGGTAGCAGGTGGCTCACCAACAGACAAGGCAATTTCACGTTGCGCTTGGGCATAACGCGTCAGAGAATCCATTAACAGCAACACACTTTTGCCCTGATCTCTAAAATACTCTGCAATACGCGTTGTCAGCATAGCCGCTCTTAAACGCATAAGCGGAGAATCATCTGCCGGTGATGCAACAACAACAGACCGCTTCAAGCCTTCTTCGCCTAATATATCTTCAATAAACTCTTTAACCTCTCGGCCACGCTCACCAATCAAACCCACAACAACAATATCAGCGGTGGTAAATCGCGTCATCATGCCTAACAACATACTCTTACCAACACCACTGCCGGCAAACAAACCAATACGCTGCCCAACACCCACTGTTAATAATGCATTGATCGCCTTAATACCCACATCCAGCGGCTCTCTTATGGGTGCGCGCGCAAGTGGATTGATCACCTTGCCATTAAAGGGAATAAAGGTATCGGCGTCTAAAACACCTTTATCATCTAAAACATTGCCTGCACCATCTAACACCCGTCCTAACAAACCCCAACCTACTGCCACTTCACTAATGGTGTCGGCAGGCGTCACCAAAGCGCCAGGTTTTAAACCTTCGGCTGCGGTCAGCGGCATCAAAAAGGTTTTGTTATCATCAAAACCAACCACTTCGGCTTCTATTAACGAGCCATTGGCAGAATGAATATGGCACCTGTCACCAACAATGCAATTGCAACCAACCGCTTCCAGTGTCAAACCAACCATCCTCGTTAGACGGCCACTAAATTCTGCCGGTACAGCTTGAGGAACAGACTGAGCAAAGTGATTCAGTTTAGTTGAGATACTTTGCGCTATTGACCCCTCATTCATTTTTCTGCTCCACATCTTGAGAGCCATCATCAGCCTTGTCTATATGCTGCACTTCTTCCTCGACATTAGAGCTTGCATCATCTGCAGTTTGATTCTGAGGCTCAGCAGAATCGTCGTGATCGGAAAGCGTCTTTGCAGGATAGTCACTTAAGGCACCGATACTGGATGGCACCTCAATAGCAGCATCGTCAGAGGTATTTTTAAGCGCCTCTGCCAGCATGGATTGAACGGTTTTTTGAAAGCGTTTTTCTATTGTGTAATCGATCAACTGGCTGGATGAGTTAAATATGCAACCACCCGGTGTCATTAAGGGGTCTGATTTGAGACTAATAGCAGCAGCATATTTTTCTAGAATAGGTTTAATATGAAGTTCATCATCAGGGTGAATAATTAATGAAAAGCCATTATCGACTTTAGGCAGATCAGCGATTATTGCATTGATCGCTGCTTGTATTGATGAAGAATCCAAACTTAGTTCTCGATGAATAACCGTTCGGGCAACGGCCATAGAAACATTTAACATCGCCTCTTCGATTAAATTTTGTTGCTTTTCAATAGGTGCCACAAGCTCAGACAACATGATATCCAGTTTCGCAACTGAGTTATTAATTTGACTCTGACCGGCTTCTAATCCTTGTGCTAAGCCTTGCTTGATACCTTCCTCTTTCCCGACAACCAAACCTTCATTATTGCCTTTGTCAAAACCTGCTTTTCGCCCTTCTTCATAACCTGAGTCATAGGCTTGTTGTCTGATTTTTTCAATATCATCAGCTGTTAGCGGCTTAAGCTTTTGAGACGATGTATTCGCGAGGTTTCGATCTTTAGTCTTTGGTCCACCAATATTAGGTAGTTCCCAGCGCTCGTAGGCTGTTAGTTTTCCTGGATCAACCTGCTTTGTTTTATCCACCATATTAAATCATCGCTTCGCCAGAACCACCCAAGGCAATCTCACCAGAGTCAGACAACCTTCGCGCTATTGTCAGAATTTCTTTCTGTGACCCTTCTACTTCACTCACCTTGACTGGCCCCTTGGCTTCTAAGTCATCGCGTAATAATTCTGCTGCTCGTTTAGACATATTCTTGAAGATTTTTTCTTGTAGCTCTGTGTCTGCACCTTTCAGTGCAATGATCAAGACATCAGATGATACTTCTCGCAATAGTGTCTGAATGCCCTTATCGTCTACATCTTTAAGGTTATCGAAGACAAACATCAAATCTTCAATTTCACCACCAAGGTCTGAATCGACTTCTTTGATGCTATCCATTAAGTCAGCTTCAATGCTGGTATCAATAAAGTTCATAATATCGGCAGCACATTTGACACCGCCAATTTTGCTGGTTTTCGTTGAGGAATTACCCGAAAATTGCTTCTCGAGAATATCATTCAATTCTTGTAGTGCCTGGGGCTGAATACTTTCCAAGGAAGCAACACGCATAATAACGTCTAACCTCACCTTGTCATCAAGCACGCCCAAGACTTCCGCTGCTTGATCTGACTCTAAATAAGAAAGCACAATAGCCTGAATCTGTGGATGTTCATAACGAATTAATTCGGCAACCGCCCTGCCATCCATCCACTTTAGCGTATCAAGACCCGTGGTATTCCCACCGACCAGAATACGATCTATTAAACTATCTGCCTTATCTTGACCCAAGGCCTCCGTCAGCATATTTTTAATAAACTGATCAGAACCTATTCCCATGCCGGTTTGCTTGCCAACCGATTCCAAAAAATCGATCATGACGCCTTCAACTTGGTCTTGCGTAATATCTTTCAGCGTCGCCATGGCGGTGCCCACACGCTGAACCTCTTTCGGCCCCATATGCTTTAGAATTTGAGCCGCTTCAGCCTCACCAAGACTCATCAGTAGAATCGCAGCCGAGTCTACTCGCGTGATCTTGGGTAATTTTTTATCTGTGGCATTATCACTCATCAACATTTACCCATTGACGTACTACTTGCGCAACCCTTGCAGGGTCTTCAGCAATGAGCCCTTTCAAGGCATTTATTTGTCGATCGAATCCTTCTGACGCACCTGGAAGCAAAAACTCATCGGATGCACTTAAGCTAACACGTTCACCAGCGGTACCCTCTTCCATAGAGGCCATTTGAGACAAACCATCATCGTCGCCAGCTAATGCAAATTCTTTTGCTTGAGCACCGCTGGCAGCCAAATTTTTAAACATCGGTCTGATCACAGTAAAGATAACGATGATTGCCATCAGTATGGCCAAGACCTTCCAAATAACATCCCAGAACCAGTCTTGTTCCCAGATTTCTGGATCGACAAAAGGTTCGACAATGACCGGCGCAAAAGGTGTATTAATAACATTCACACTATCACCTCTTGAAGCTGAAAAACCAACGGCATTCCTGACAAGAAGCGTTAAGCGCTCCAGTTCACCCTCTGACCATGGCGTAAAGTTGACCTCACCTGTTTCTGGGTTAATATTTCGAATATCATCGATTGCGACAGCCACCGTCAAGCGCTTTAAATTTCCTTGCTGGTGTCGAGTATAGCTAATAGTTCGGTCAACTTCATAATTTCGTGTTTTTTGTGAACGAACATTCGTTGGCATACCTCCTTCTTGCTCTGCCGCCTGCCCAGCCTCTTCAGGAACCTGGGCATTACCAGGAGGCTGATTTGCTAAAGCGCCCGGTATGCCACCCTCTAACATGGCACCCCTTTGCTCATCTAATGTCTGCTCACTTCTTAATACTTGTGCATCGGGATTAAAAGACTCTTCTGTTGATTCTGTTTTAGTAAAATCAACATCAGCAGACACTTCTGATCTAAAACGCTCAGCACCCATGATTGGCGTCAACAAACTACTGATTCGATTATTCAGAACTGCTTCCATTTTTCTGGAGTATTCAAACTCTTTAGACACCATTCTATCAAGTTCTGACTCATTATTATTTGAAAGTAAATTGCCATTCTGATCAACCACCGTCACATGAGACTTATCCATTTCAGCAACGCTACCTGCCACTAAATTAATGATCGAATCCACCTGCTCACGCATAATAGGACGTGAAGAAGACGTTTCAACCAAAACAGAAGCCGTTGGGTTCCGGGTATCTCTTACAAAAACCGAGCGTTTAGGAATCGCTAAATGTACCCGGGCATTCCTGATATTTTTAAAGCTGCTAATTGAACGTGCTAACTCACCTTCTAAGCCTCGCTTGAATCGAGTTGACTCCATAAATTGACTAGTACCTAAAGCCTGCTCTTTATCTAATATTTCATAACCAATTGTTTGCTCACTTGTTATACCATTTGAAGCAAGCTTCATTCTTGCTTCATAAAGCTTCCCCGATTCAACTAACAGCATGCCCGTTCTATGGTCTATTTTAAAATCGAAGCCATTAAGGTTGAGCACTCGCGTAACTTCATTCAAATCCTGTGCTTTTATATCATTCATTAAAGGTTGATAATTTGGCTCTTGAAGCCAAAGGACGACCCATAAACCTAAAGCCACACTTGCAGCCAAACCAACCATTAAGCCAATTTGGCGAAACATACCCAGGCGGTTAATCCCCGTCATTAAGTCACTTTCTGAGCCAATAGACTCAGCATCTGCGTTAGAACCAATGTTCATTGGGAAATTTTTTCCTGTTTCTGTCGGTGCGAGTGCCATGGATCAAGCCTCTCTTTTTGAAATAAAACAAAACATATAAGTCACAAGCATTAAACAGGCATCTTCATAATGGTTTCATAAGCCTGGACCACTTTATTTCTCACCTGGGTTAGCGCTTGAAAAGAAACTGAGGCTTTCTGTGATTGAATCATCACTTGGGATAACGAAACGGAAGTATCGCCTTGCACATACGCTGTTGTTAAGGCACCAGATTTTTTCTGAGTTTCACTGACACCATTGACTGCCTCTGAAAGTAAATCGCCAAATTTAGGCACATCTTGAGGAGCCTGCATGCCTTGAATTTTAGTAGGTGACATTTCAGGTCTGAGCTCTTGAGGCCTTTGCACTTGTGCGCGCAAATTTTTCATATCAGCTAAAACTTGATTAATATCTGCTCTCCCCGCTACGGAATTAATCCCAGACATAGACCACCTCGTCAAAAAATTGTTGTTTAAATTACCTTTACTCTATAGCTAAGCATAAAGCAGGCCAACATAGGAAAACGCAAAAAGAAGCCTAAGCTTCTTTTTGCGTACGTATAGAATTTAAGTATTAGTCAGTAATCAGGACAATACCGCTAAGCAGAAAGCCTGGCCCGAACATCTATACCGTTATCCCTCATCTGCGCCAACTTATAGCGCAAGGTTCTCGGGCTAATACCCAACTTCTCAGCTGCATTTTTCTTCTTACCATTTTCTTGCTTTAAGGTATCAATAATAATTTGATACTCTCTGAGTTTTAAGTCCTTACCTAAACCAGACATTAAATCGGATTCAATTTCAACTTCGATCACACTATCTGGTTCACACACCTCAGATGCCCGAGGCTTTTCAAGAATCCAATCTGCTGTATCTGCATTGTCTAAACAAAAATCTGACACGTTGACCACACCGTCTGTAGCCAGAATTAGAGAACGCTGGATCGCATTATCTAATTCACGAACATTACCTGGCCAGGCATACTGGCTAAGATAGGACTGAACATCATTAGCAAATATCATCGGTGCTCTTTTCATTTTATGCGCATGCTCTTCTAACAAGCGTTGAGCCAAAGGCCAGATATCCAAAGATCGTTCACGCAGAGGTTTCCACATCATAGGAAAAACACTCAAACGATAATATAAATCCTCTCGAAATTTACCCTCTTTCACATACTCTTTTAAATCACGGTTTGTTGTGGCCAGCACACGGACATCTAAAGAAATAGTCTTTCGGCCACCGACTCTTTCAACTTCTCTTTCTTGAAGTACTCGCAATAATTTAGCTTGCAAACCAAGATCCATTTCTGAAATCTCGTCCAGCAAAAGTGTACCGCCATTGGCTTGCTCAAATTTACCAGGCGAGCTGTTATATGCACCGGTAAATGCACCTTTTTCATGACCAAACAATGTTGCTTCGAGCATATTTTCAGGAATTGCTGCACAATTTAATGCAATAAAAGGCTTCTTTTTTCTAGGTGAGCAATCATGTATAAATCTAGCCAAGACCTCTTTACCCGTTCCACTTTCACCTGAAATCATCACCGTTGATTCGGTTTCGGCAACACGCTCAGCAATCTGAAAAAATTGTTTTGTAAAGGGATCTTCCGCAACAGGAGAATCTGTCTGCCCTATTCGTGTAACACTCACCCCCTCCTCAGACATGCCCAGAATTTTTATAATCGATTGAATAAGTACTTTAGGCTCAAAAGGCTTGACCAAATAGTCTGAGGCGCCGTTTTGCATCGCTTCAACCGCTAACTTTACTTGACCAAATGCTGTAATCAACATCATGGGTAGCTCAGGATATTTTTGTTTAATTTGATTCAGCAATTCATGACCATCCATGCCAGGCATATTGACATCACTCACCACTATATCTACTTTATTTCTTTCCAGCTCGATTAATGCTGTTTCAGCACAATCTGCTTCCAAAAATGCCATGCCGGCCAATTGCAGCGTGGTGCATAACGCTTCTCTCAACTCTTTATCATCTTCAACAATGAGTACTTTAGTCATATTATTTGCTGTAGACATCTTGACTACCTCTTCACGTCTGAATAAATAGATGGATAAGCGGGTAAGGTAACGCTTGCCATTAGCCCTTGCTTAGTAGACTTAACATTAAAATCACCTTTATGCGCTTTAACCACCGCTTGAACAACAGCTAAACCCAGCCCTGTTCCTTGCTGTTTAGTGGTGTAAAAAGGCTCAAAAACTTTACTAATACTTGAGGCGGGAATACCCGGACCATTATCTTTTACCTTAAGGATTATTTTGTTATGTGTATCAGAGCTTACTGAAATATGAATTTGTAAATCTGACTTTTTTGAATGAATACCGGCCTCAATACTATTATTAATCAGATTTAGACAAGCACCGACTAGCGTTTCTTTGTTGCACATAATAGCGCCAGAGAGCTCATCAACAGACCAATCACACACAACACCTGCATTTTGACATACCGGCTCTGCTGCTTGCCGCAACGCTTCGACAAATTCATTAATATCAAGCTTCTCAGCAAGACGAGAATCTCCCCTTGCAAAGACCAGCATATCTCTAATTTGATGCTCCAGATGGCTTAACCTTGATAAGACTTTCTCAGCAAGTGGAATACGTAATGTGTCATCGAAGTTTGCTTGGGATAAATGACCAGCGTAAAGCATTGCAGTGGATAACGGAGTTCGAATTTGATGCGCCAAACTTGCCATCATTCTACCTAACGAGCTAAGCCTTTCAGCTCTACTTACTTTTTCTTGTAATAAACGGGTTTCAGTTAAATCGCTTAACAGGATTAATTGCCCTTGACCAGACTGCATCGAGCGGGTTTCTATGCGAACTCGTCGACCATCCTTCAATGATACCTCATGACCATCGTCATGTTTTGGAGAGAAACAACGCTTGATCACATCCAACCATGCCAAACCTTCAAGTGGCTCACCTAATAACTCTTTAGCCGCCGGGTTAGACTCGGTGACTTTGCCATTTTCATCCAGCAAGACAACCCCCGCTGGTAATATATCTAATAAGGTCGACAAACGATTCGCAATTTTTTCTTTTTCTTTGAATTGCTGTCTACGTTGTGACTCCTCTTCCGACAAGTCCGTTTTTAACTGACTAACTTTATTTTCAAGGTTTCTGTAAGAGTGAGTTAACTGGGTTGATAATTTATCAAATAATGACAAGGCATTTTCAACTGGCTCATCTTGTTCGAACTCAATTTTGGAGTGCACCTTGGAAGGTTTCTTTCTATATTGGGATCGAGTAACGGACGCACCCAATGATTCACTTGCAATCAAAGCTGGTTCGTCTATCCATGATGTTATTTTTTGTTGTGCCATCGGAATCACCTACTCATCAAATAGTCACGTTTCATCTCAAGTGAATACGCTTTTCTATTAAATAAAGCAGATATCAGGCCAACAAAATAATATACTTATATTTCAATAACTTACTTTAACAAATAAACCTAAAAAAGAACCTATAAGCCAGAAATATGGCGGCTGTAAACAAAAAAAAACCCGTCAAAAAAATATGGACATTTTTTTGACGGGTTTTTTACAACATTTGAAATGTGGAAGATTAATCATTCAAACCGTACTTACGCACCTTCTCAACCAAAGTTGTTCTGCGTATGCGCAATTTCTCGGCCGCCCTAGCAACGACACCAGAAGCCTCATCAAGCGCTTGCTGAATAAGTGATTTTTCCAGATTAGACAAATAATCTTTCAAGTCTATGCCATTAACAGGAAGAAGCGCCGGAGAATCAAGGTTCGATAAACCAGGAGCAGATTGCATACCTAACTCCTCTGATTGCATGAGGTCTTCAGACTCTTCTACATGTCGATATTTTGGAGGCAACTCTTTCACACCAATCACATCATAAGGGTGCATAATACCTAAACGCTCAACAAGGTTTGCCAACTCGCGAATATTACCCGGCCATTCATGCCGACATAAGCTTAAAATAGCCGCAGAGTTAAAGCGGATTGAACCTCTCTTCTCAGTTTCCATTCTTGAAATTAATTCGTTCATCAATAATGGAATATCTTCTACGCGATCTTTTAAAGCAGGCATTTCAATCGGAAAAACATTTAGGCGATAGTATAAATCTTCTCGGAATTCACCGCTTTCTATCATATCTTCCAGGTTTTTGTGCGTGGCAGCAATAATCCGAACATCAGTATGAATAGTTTTATTGCCGCCGACTCTTTCAAAGCTCTTTTCTTGCAAAACCCTTAAAATCTTCACCTGCATACTTAAAGGCATATCACCAATTTCATCTAGAAATAAGGTGCCACTTTCTGCTAGCTCAAATCGTCCGGACCTTGCGGTTATCGCTCCCGTAAAGGCGCCCTTTTCATGACCAAATAATTCGCTTTCTAGCAATTCTGCTGGAATAGCACCACAGTTAACCGGTACGAAAGGTTTGTTACGTCGATGCGAGTTATAGTGAAGATTACGTGCAACGACCTCTTTACCCGTTCCTGACTGCCCAGTAATTAACACACTGACATCTTTATCAGCAACTTGAGACATTAACTCACGAACAACCTGAACACCACGACTCGTACCTACCAAACTTCTAAAAAGTTCAACTTCACGCCGTTTACCACGGCCCATTTGTGATGAGTACTGCTCACGAAAAACCTGTGCCCGATATAGGCTATCGAGGGTTTTATTATAATTTAAAGGGAGCTCTAAATGGGAAACAACCTTTCGACGCAAAATATCATCAAGGTTATCAAGATGCGTTTCTCCTAGAGCAAGGCAAGGTACGCCCTCATCCCAATTATGCAGTTCTTCCACAATAGCAGACACCTGGCCATTATCCGAGCCTAAAAAAACCACGTTAAATTGAGAAGAATCATCAATAGCTGCATCGAGAACTTGCTTCCACTCAGAGGGTTGCGTGCTAATTACATCCTCTCCAAGAAAACTTAATATAACGGCGATATCACGAAGTACTTCTTGGTTATCATGTATAACCAAAACTTTCATATCCTGTGCCATAAACAGACCTTATTTATTATTATGCCGCACGATTTAGCACACCTAAATGCAAAACCCTATACCATGCAGGCTTATCAAATTCACTTACAGCAAGTAAAGTATCAAATAGGGTATTAGTCAATTAAGTGGCGCAAAAAAGTAAATATAGGCGCCACATTAAAAAATGTTCAATTTTTTGTCGTTTTCACGAATTAAACCAAAAACTTTAGACTTACCGGTAATGAGAAGATTTAAGGTAAAAATTTGCTGCCTTATTATCTCTAGAAACTTTTTTTAATTCGTCAGAAAGCTTAAGCCTTGCTTGTTCAGAGTCAGCAATAAGCTGATCATATAAACCTTGAATTTTCTTTAGCATACCTATTAGCTCAGATTTATCCGAACCCTCACCTGCATTAGACACAGCTTCTTTTATACCCTTTTTAATAGCACGATCTAACACACCGGCGCTTTCCCAGTCTTGTTGTTCAACAGCGTGTCGCAACTGAGATAACACGTCTATCAAGGAGATATTTTTATTGCACATATAAAGACTCATGAATATGTATTAAGGAAAAATGTAAAACCAATAACAGAAAGAGTTTAAATAATATGTGGCAATAATAGAAGCACCATGAAATAGATGCAAAGAAGCCGCACCAATTCTCTTGGTACGGCTTCTTTAAAAAATAGACTTAAATCGATTGCTGAATAACGCTTGAGTAAGCACCCTGGACACCATCACTGTCAACCGTTGCAATTGAAAAGTAATAAGTACCAGATGATAAATCCTCAAGAATCGTGCTTGTAGCTTGGCCACTTTCGATAGTCAGCTGGCTCGTTAAGCTGCTCTCATCAGTACCGTAAGCAATGACATAGCCGTTAATTTCATATAAAGCCAAATCACTACCGTCTTCTCTTTGTTGTGGAATATCCCATGTCAATTCAATAGAGCTAACAACTTGCACAGGCGTCATACTTAAATTTGCAGGCTCAGAAAAAACAGGACCTCCAGCGTTTGTAACAATGACACTATAATTATCAACATCTGCCTGCATAACCGATGCAATAGTGAGACTAGACGACGTTGCACCATTAATAACCTCTCCACCCTTTAACCACTGATAGCTGATATCGCCATCACCCGTTACTTGCACACTAAAACTGGCAGCAGTATTTTCATAAACGGATACAGCTTGAGGTTGTGAGGTAATTACAACAGGGTCAATAATTGGCTCAACAATAACAACAGGTGCGTTAACCGTTAGTAAGGCTGATAGAGAAACTGTATCACCCTCACTATTACTAACCACCACATCGTAAAGGCCAGCCTCTGCAACAGAAACATTTGATAAAGTTAATGTTCTGGCGACAGCACCTTGAATATTTTGTTGATTTTTTCTCCACTGAAAACCAAGTTCACCGCCACCCGCAGCAGTCACTGAGAAAACAGCAGCACTGCCAGAGTCGACAGTAAGATTTTGAGGCTGAGACGATATTTGAACGGGATCAATTTGAACAGGCGCTTGTTCTTCGGTCTCTGTTGATGCTTGGCTATCCACAGCATCATCAATTGGGGTCGCTTCACCACCGGCACCACAAGCCGACAAAAAGAATGTCATGACAAAAGCCAAAGCTAATTTAGAGACAGATTTTGCGGTTAATTCTTTTAAGATGTTTAGTGCTGACATAGTTTCCACCCCGAACTGAATTTTTCTTTTCAAGTTATGTTGTAGAAATATTAACCTATAAACCCCAATAACGACGGAAACAGTTTGTATTTTAATGTTGTTTTGCGCCATACATTTGGCGATCGTGAAATTTTGTGAAATCATTTGAAACATTTAGGTGAAAGCTGTCACATTTCACTGAGCTAACAGCAAAATTCAAACAGATAAATGGAAAGGGATTTATTTAAGTAGATTACTCACTGGCTTAAATGAGCGACGATATAAGTCATTAAGGCCATTTTTTGACAAGGCGGCTAGATGCGCTTTCGTGGGGTAACCTTTGTGTTTTGCCAGACCATAACCAGGAAATTTTCGGTCAAGCTCGACCATTTCCCGATCTCGTGAAACTTTTGCTAATATTGAAGCAGCGCTAATAGCAGCAACTTTAGCGTCGCCTTTAATAACGGCACTAGATGGAATTGAAAGCTCAGGACAACGATTGCCATCAATTAAAGCAAACTCAGCAGATGGCTGTAAGGCTTCAACAGCCCTTTTCATCGCGAGCATCGAGGCATGTAAAATATTAATCTCATCAATTTCTTCTACGCTTGCTCTTGCAATCGAATAACTTAATGAAGACGCAATAATTTCTTCGTATAACGTTTCGCGCTTTTTCTCAGATAGTTTTTTAGAGTCGGCAAGGCCTTGTATTGGTTTATTAGGGTCAAGAATAACGGCTGCCGCAACAACAGGGCCAGCAATAGGGCCGCGCCCCACCTCATCTACCCCAGCATATAAATCACCTGAATAGACACATGTAAATAACGGGTAGTCAAACTCTGATTCAGAATTCAGAAAGCTTGGCATCAATCCATTTGGCATAATAATATCCCTATAACCCTGACATTAATTTATTGAAGAGGCTTCGAGTAAGTTAACAATTGCATCAGCAGCCTGCTCACTCGCGTCTCGTTTTAGCTCAAGATGCATACTTTCAAACTTCGATTGCATTTCTTTAGACTTACTTTCATCAAGCCGATCAAGAACACTCTGCCCTATTAAATCAGCCTGCGCTCTCTCTTGTATTAGCTCAGGCACGAGCTCTTTATTGGCCAAGAGATTAGGTAAAGATATGAAGGGCGCCTTTAATAAACGCTTCATAATATAGTGGGTAATGCGTGACACTTTATAGGCAACCACCATCGGACGTTTCAGAAGCATTGCCTCTAAGGTTGCTGTTCCTGAAGCCAAGACAACAACATCGCTAGCAGCCATCACATCACGTGACTGACCGTTAACTAAGGTAATAGGAAGCTTAGCCGGGTAATTTAAAATAAGGGACTCTAATTGGCTTTTTCTGTCTTCGTTCACGTATGGTAAAAGAAAACGGATGTCAGGATCATGCCTGTACAACCAGTCTGCCGCCTCAAGAAAACTTTGACCAATATAGGCTATTTCTCCACCACGACTACCCGGAAGCAAAGCCACTATCTTTCCTTCTACAGACTGGTTTAACGTCTGTCTTGCTAAGTTTTTATCTATTTTAATGGGAATAAGATCGGCCAAGGGATGACCAACAAATCTAACCGCAATGTGATGCGCTTTATAAAATTTAGCTTCAAAAGGAAATAATGTGAGCATTAAATCAACTGCTCGTGCAATTTTAAACACTCTTTTCTGACGCCAAGCCCAAACTGATGGGCTCACATAATGCCCGGTCTTGATGCCTTTTTTTCGTAAGGCCAACTCTAAGCCTAAATTAAAATCTGGCGCGTCAATACCAAGAAACACATCCGGCCGATTCTTAGTGAAATATCGTTTCAGTTTTCTACGAATACCAATTAATTCAAATATTCTTCCCAAAACTTCAACCAGCCCCATAACAGAAAGGCGCTCCATAGGCACATGACTATGAAAGCCTTGCTCTATCATCAAGGGCCCTCCAATACCTTCAAAACTTGCGTTAGGATAACGTTTTCTAATGGACTGTATTAAGCCAGCCCCAAGAATGTCACCGGAAATCTCACCCGCAACCATTGCTATCGACACAGACCTGTCTGATATAAATTCAGGAGAATGATTGACTGATGATGCACCTGATTGCTGACTAGTTGTTTGATTGTTTTCCTGGGACATAATAGGCTAACGAATAATGCCGCGATTGGACTTCTGGATGCTTTCAGCAAAGACCTTTACCGCGGGTACCTGTTGAGCAACAACTTCCAATTCTGCCAAAGCATCCTTGAGATTAAGTCCCTGCCGATAAACAACCTTATAAGCTCTCTTGAGTGCTAATATCTCATCAGCAGTAAAACCACGTCGCTTAAGACCTTCGCTGTTCAAGCCATGCGCTGACGCCGACTGGCCACTAGCCATGACATAAGCAGGAATATCACGTAGCACAATACTGCCACCCGCACTCATACTATGAGTGCCAATCTGACAGAATTGGTGGACCATGGTTCCCCCGCCTAAAATAACGTGATCTGATACATGTACATGACCCGCTAAAGTGGTGTTATTCGCCAATATACAATTATCACCAACAATACAATCATGCGCCACATGCACATAAGCCATTAAGAGGTTGTCGCTACCAATTTTGGTTAATTCTTTATCCTGAGTAGTGCCCCGGTGAATCGTACAATTTTCTCGAATAACATTACGATCCCCAATCTCTAAACGTGTTGGCTCACCGGCATACTTCTTATCCTGACAGTCTTCCCCGACACTTGAAAATTGAAATATTTTATTTTCTTTACCTATAGTCGTGTGACCTTTTATAACTACATGCGATAGAACTTGGCAATTCTCACCAATATCAACATCATCTCCAATCAAACACCAAGGGCCAATTTCAACACCTGCACCAATTGTTACGTTTTTTCCAATAATGGCGAGCGGGTGAATTAAGGCTGATGAGTCTACTTTAGCGGTAGAATGAATCTGCATATTTGCATCAGGCATGTTAACTTATCCAGTTTCTATAATTATTTATTATGAGAGATTGAGACTTAAACTGTAAAACTACCGTTCCCGCTCTGCGGTCATAATCTCAGCGGTACAGGCTATCTCACCATCCACGTAAGCCGTACAATCAAATTTCCAAATATTATGTTTAGCAGTAATAAGTTTTGATTCAAGAATTAACTGATCTCCGGGCACAATAGGCCGTTTGAAGCGTACTTTATTTGTCCCTGCAAAATAGTGTATTAAATTTTCACTAGGCTTTTTATTTGTTGTCACAAAACCAAGAATGCCAGAAATTTGCGCCAACGCCTCTAAAACCAGTACCCCAGGCATAATAGCGGCATCGGGAAAGTGTCCTTGAAAATAATGTTCATTGAAGGTTACATTCTTATAACCCCTTATCATTTCACCTGATTCAACCTCCGTCACCCTATCGACTAACAAAAAAGGGTATCTGTGCGGTAGATATGTTTGGATTACAGCAATATCCATTTTCATAATTTAGAGACCTAAATAATTCACTTTATCATCGTTAACGACGTTCGCTAATCTGGGCTTTTATCTTTTAAAGCCTGCTCGAGACGCTTCAGGCGACCTGCCATCTTATCTAACTGACGTAGACGTGCGATGCTTTTTCGCCACTTAGCGTTCGTCTGGACACCAGTACCTGAAGAATAGACACCGGGCTCAGTAAGGCTTTTTATCACCATCGTCATTGCTGTAATATGAACACCATCCACAATTGTCAGGTGCCCGGCAATGCCGCTCGCACCACCAATAATACAGTTCTTGCCAATCACTGTACTACCTGCAATTGCAGAACAAGCCGCTATCGCTGTGTTCTGGCCAATACGTACATTATGTGCGACCTGAATCTGGTTATCTAAAATGACGCCTTTCTCAATCACAGTATTATCAAGAGCACCACGATCAATTGTGGTATTCGCACCAATTTCCACACCATCTTCAATAACCACACCACCTAACTGTGCAATCTTAAACCATTCACCATTTACAGGTGCAAAACCAAAACCATCCGAACCAATCACAACGCCACTATGAATGACACATTTCTCACCCACACTGACACCATAATAAAGCGTTACATTCGATGAAAGGCGTGTCTCTGCACCAATAATACAATCTTCACCTACGACTGAGTTAGCACCAATAATCGCACCAGACTTAACAATAACACCCGCGCCGATAACCACACCCGCTTCAATTAAAACATCATTTTCAATCGTGGCGTTTTCATGAATAACCGCTTTAGGGTGCACGCTATAATCAGATTTTTGAATTAAGGACGACCTGTCCCAAAAATGACTCAGCTGGGCATAAGCCAAATATGGGTTTTCATGAACCAGAACATGAGTCACACACTTATCAAGCAACTTTGGATGAACAATAACCGCCCCAGCGAGGGTATTTTCTAAATACTTTTCATACGCGGGGTTCGCTAAAAAAGACAACTGATCTGCTCTGGCACTTTGCAGTGTTGAAATCCCGGTAATTTGAATATCCGGATCACCATGCACTTCACCGCCTACCGCTTCAGCCAAGTGTTTTAGTGAATAAGCTTGATGTGACATGGTTATAAAATCCGCTTATTTATAAAAAGACAACTTATTTATTAAGCTTGTTCAGCTTTTCGATGAACTTTTCTGTTAAGTCCATTTTTTCTTTAGCAAAAAGAGCAGCTTCTCTCGGCATAAGAAGATCAAGCTTTTCCTCTTTAACTAACTCATTAATTGCTTGGTCAATTTTTGGTTTAGAGTCATTTAAAAACTCTTGACGTTTTTCTGCCAAGGCTTTGTCTAACTTACTTTTCAGGTATTTGTATTCTTGAATTTTAGCTTCCAAGTCTGAAGCAAGTTTACTGCGCTCATTATCACTCATAATAGCAGCATCGTTTTTTAAACGTAGCTCGAGCTTTTGACCATCCTCACCGACCGCACGCACTTCTAGATCCTGCTGTTTATACTTACTAACCATATTTTCAGTAAACTCTTTAGCTGCATTCGATGAAAATAAAGCAGCACGCATATCCACTAAGCCTATATTTAATTGGGCATTCGCAATAGACGCAAAAGAAAAAAGCAATACACTAACCAAAAGTAAAATTCTGTTCATTATGAGATCTCCTAAGATCTTGTTTATTTTATTTTTTAACATCACATTTAAGCATAACGACTAGCGCATAGCCTTAAGATGTCATTTTTAAAACGGCTGCCCAAGCGAAAATTGGAAAAACTCCTTGTAATCACCTGGAACCGCATTAATAGCTTTACCGAAACTAAAGCCTAGCGGGCCTATAAAAGTAATCCATTGCAAACTGACACCCGTAGAAACCCTCAACTCACCGGGGTCAAAATCAAACCCTCTATATGTATCAAAAACATTGCCGCTATCGACAAAATAAGACAACCGTAACGAGCGCTGGTCAGCAACAAATGGAACCGGGAATATTAACTCAGCACTATTCTCAAAAAGAAAGTTACCACCAAATGGATCAGGTAATGATGCTCTACTTGGGTTAGTGGTTGTTCTTAAACCCAGAGTATTTCTCTCAAAACCTCTCACCGAACCTATGCCACCCGCAAAATAGTGCTCGTAAAAAGGTAGCCTATCAGTATCACCATAACCATCGCCATAGTTCCACTCATTACGTATTCTAAACACATAATCATGGTCTTTATCTAAAGGAAAATAGCTATTAGAACTGTAACTCAACTTATAGAATGACAAGTCACTAAAGGGTGTCGCAACCTCTAGCGATAGATTTTGCCTCCAACCTTTGGTGGGAAACTGTCCGCGATTAAGCGTCGAGCGCGACCATGACGGCGAGAGGAAAAAGGTATTGAATTTCTCCCCATAACGCTCAGAGAACCTGAGTACTTCTAAAGCAACGTCATTACCAACAGTTACTTGGGTATTGGTATAACCAAAGGTAAGCTGTAAACGTGAAACTTGATTAACCGGATAACCAAACGTCAATGAAACACCACTTTCATCAATGATATAATCGGATAAATCATTCGCATTAAAATCAGTTTGGCGTGAAAAAACACTAAAGCCACGACTCACACCATCTACAGTAAAATAGGGGTCTAAATATGAAAAGTTAGCTGACTTAATATAACTCGTCGTATTAACACCAAAAGACACCCGTTTGCCAGAGCCAAAGAAGTTATTTTCAGACACACTTAATCCTACGGAAAAACCACTGCCTTGAGAATAACCTAAACTGGCAGACAGATTGCCAGAAGACTGCTCTTCTACCGAATAGTTAACATCAATTTGATCAGATGTTCCTGGGACTGAAGGCGTATCAACGGTGACATTACCAAAAAAACCTAAGCGTTCGAGTCGAGACTTAGAGGCTTCGATCAAATCGGTTGATGCTGAAGCAGCTTCCATTTGTAGTAGTTCTTGGCGTAAGACTTCATCACGGGTATTGGTATTTCCCCTGAAATTAATACGTCTCACATAATTCCGCTTACCTGGGTCAATGAAGAACGTAACAGAGGCTGTATTATCATCATGCGCTTCTGGGATAGCGTTAACGTTTGCATAGGTATAGCCTTCTGAACCCAGCGCTCGCGATATTAAATCTGATGTCAGGGTTATTTTATTACGCGAAAATACGTCACCCGCTTTAATCATGACAAGCTTTTCCAAGACGCTTTCTTCAAGTATCAGCTCGCCTTTTAGATCAATATCTTTAACCGTGAACTGTGGCCCTTCTGATATATTGATCGTAATAAATACATCTTCTTTATACGGTGATATGGAAACCTGTGTCGATTCAATCGCAAATTTCATATAACCATCATCTAAATAAAATGAACGGATGCGCTCAAGGTCACCGCTAAGCTTCTCTTTGGAGTATTTATCATCACTGGTGAAGGTTGACCAAATACTTGGCATTTTTAATTCCATCAAATTAATGAGGGTTTCATCAGAAAAATCATAGTTACCTACAATATTAATATGAAGTATAGATGCAACTTCGCCTTCATCAATCGTCAACTTAATCCCCACTCTATTTTGGGGTAGATCAATCACCTTAGCCTCAACCGACGCAGAATACCGTCCTTGTGCAACGTAAGAACGCAGAATTTCAAGCTCAAGACGCTCTAAGGTAACGCGTTTGAAAACATTACCTTCAGACAAACCTGCCTTTTTAAGGCCGTCTCTTAGATCATCTTCTGAAATATCTTTATTGCCTTCAATATCTATCTTTGTGATTGAGGGCCTTTCAGAAACGTTAATGACTAAATCATTTCCTTCACGAAAAAGCTGAATATCTGTAAATAGACCCGTTTTGAAGAGAGATTTAGTGGCAGAGACTAAACGTTCAGAGCTGAAGGTCTCACCTGCACTAACTGAAAAATCGCTAAATATTGTGCCTGCTGAAACACGCTGTAATCCATCTACCCTGACATCAGATATGGTAAATTCACCATCTTCCTGAGCGAAAGCACTATTGTTTGCAAAAACAAGAATTGAACAAAACAAAAGTATAGATTTAATAGTAATAAGAGTTTTGATCTCTAAAATTGATTGTTGAAATAATCTGAATAACAAAAAAAACTCCATAAGCATCTTCACTGAAGACGCATAACATCATTGTAAAAAGCTAAAGACATCATCACTAAAACAAAAGATATTCCAATCTTGACGCCTAGTAATTGCCATTTTTCTGCGAGAGGCTTTCCCCTTATACCTTCAAAAGCATAAAAAAGAATATGCCCTCCATCTAATACAGGGATTGGCAACAAGTTCAGCACACCGAGGCTAATACTGAGCAAAGCTAAAAAACTTAAAAATGCCTCAGAGCCAGAACTAATCGAATCACTGGCAACTTGCGCAATAGTAATTGGTCCACTCAAGTTATCCAGAGAAATAAAGCCCAAAATCATTTTTTTAATCGCGATAAGTGTCATTTCAGTATCTAACCAGACTTTGACACTCGCCTCTACCATCGAGTCAATCGGCCCATAAGACACTCGTCTAATCATTTCTTCCGGGTAACTAAATGCTGCAACACCGATACCTAACCTTCCAACAACTTGACCGTTGTCATCTTTATAACTTTCAGGGGTTAACTCAAACTGCAATAAACTTTCAGCACCATCGATCTGTCGCAATACATCTAGCTGTACAGGTTTACCCGCAGAAACCTTAATAACATCGACAAGATCAAACCAGCCGTCAACCCTTTTACCATTGGCTCGAAAAACCTTGTCATTCGCTAACAAACCACCAGAATCGGCAGGACTACCATCCAGAATCTGCCCCAAAATAGCAGGAATTTCTGGTTTATATGGCGTAATACCTAACTCTGAAATTAATTGACTAGGCTCTTTATCGAGCATCCAGTCTTTAACATCCAGTAAAAATACTTGTTTTGAAATACCCGGAGCAGGACTAGCCATCACCTCAATAGCACCCGTATCACCAATTCGATTAATCAGGTTCATACTGACAGAACGCCACCCTAGAGTTTGCTTGTCATCGACAGCATGAATTTCGTAACCTGCGCGCAAACCTGCCCGATCTGCGATAGAATTTTCTTCTACAGAACCAATCGTTGGAATTAAGACATTAAAACCAGACAGAAACATTAACCAATAAGCGACAATCGCAAATAAAAAGTTGGCAATCGGCCCTGCTGAAGCAATCGCTATTCTCTGGGAAACACTTTTTTGATTAAATGCGTGTGATAATTCTTCTGGCGCAACTGCCCCTTCTCGCTCATCCAGCATTTTTACATAACCGCCAAGCGGAATACTTGCAATGACAAACTCTGTCCCAGACTTATTAAACCAAGAATATAGTGGTTTACCAAAGCCAACAGAAAAACGCAGTACTTTAACACCACACTTTTTAGCAACCCAGTAATGCCCATACTCATGAATCGTGACCAAGATTCCAAGCGTTAAGATTAATGACAATATTGGCTGAATAACATCCATTAAATGTCTAACTCATGAGTTTCATAAATGTAATGACACCTTTGAGGAGATAAGTTTTGAAACCTCCTCTTGTGCCAGGTTTCGTGCCAAAGAATCCGCCGCCACAACATCTGCTATAGATAATATGCTTGGGTTGGGAGCCGATGACAAAACGCGCTCTATAATATCAGGGATTTTATAAAATGGGATATTACCTTTTAGAAATGCATCAACTGCCTGTTCATTTGCAGCATTCAACGTTGCACAGCTAGCGCCTCCGACTTTGAATGCTGCTTGCGCAAGATTCAAACAGGGGAAAACAGCATGATCAGGTTTTTCAAAATTCAGACTTGCAATAGAAAACAGGTCAAGTGAGCTAACACCCGAATCAATACGATCAGGCCAGGCAAGACCATAAGCAATGGGCGTTCGCATATCTGGGTTACCCATTTGAGCAATAACAGAACCATCCTGATACTCGACCATGGAATGTATTATACTCTCTGGATGAACATGTACATCGATTTGTTCGGGCATAATATTGAACAGCCAGCAAGCTTCGATTAATTCAAGCCCTTTATTCATTAATGAGGCAGAATCAACAGAAATTTTTTGCCCCATATTCCAGTTAGGGTGATTGCAAGCCTCTGCAATACTGACTTTAGAAAGTGCTTCAGAAGAGTAACCTCTAAATGGTCCACCAGACGCCGTTAACATAACCCGTCGAACATCACTTGAAAGCCGGTTACCACATTGATAACCAGAGGGTAAACATTGAAAAATTGCATTATGTTCACTATCTATTGGCAGCAAGATCGATTCTGAATGTTCGACCTCTCTCATGAAAAGCTCACCAGACATCACCAGAGATTCTTTATTTGCTAACAGAATTTTCTTGCCGTGTTTTGCCGCAGATAAATTTGCATGCAGACCGGCAGCCCCCACAATAGCTGCCATAACAATATCAACAGATTGATGCGCAGCAACAAACTCAAGAGCATCAACCCCTGAAAGCACCTTGGTAGATAAACCCTCAGAAATGCACTTTGACTCAAGCTGTTCGGCGGCCCTTTCATCAACCAACACCGCATACTCAGGCCTAAAACGAAAGCATTGTTGATATAAGGCCTGCCACTTATCAAATGCTGTCATCGAATGAATTTTATATCTTCCCGGATGACGTTCTACAACATCCAGGGTACTCAGGCCTATAGACCCTGTCGCACCAAGCACACAAACATTAAGCACTTCATTCAAATCAAAAGAAGTCACGCTCTAAGACACCCAACCAATAGACATTAGCAAAAAAACAAAAACCGGAATAGCGGCTAGCAGACTATCGATCCGATCCATAACGCCTCCATGCCCTGGCAATAAGGCACTACTGTCTTTTATACCCCGCGTTCTTTTGAACATACTTTCTGTTAAATCACCAATGATAGAAACACAGGCTGTTAACGCGGTAATGACAAGCAACTGAACAGTCATAAGTACAGTAAATTCCATAAAATAAGCCGCAAGCAAAGCCAATATAAGTGTTGCCGTCACCCCGCCCCAAGCACCTGCCCATGATTTTCCTGGTGACACCTTGGGTGCTAATTTACTTTTCCCCCAAGCCTTTCCGGCAAAATAAGCCCCAACATCAGCCGACCATACAAGCAACAACATATATAAAATTAACAACAAAGAATTAACCCCATCAACAGGTATAAAGCTTGCTTCTCTGATAAAAACCAATGCCTTCCACATTGGCAACAGCACAATTAAACCCAAAATAGCGCTTATCCAAGGATGCCGCCATAATTTGGAAGAATCAGGATAGGTGATCACCAAGATCGTTGCGATAATCCACCACATAAGCGATATGGTCAAAACCCATGTCACAGAGATAGCAGGCATAATAGTAAAGATGAGGGTTGCTATTAAAAGCGCATAAGTCACTCTAACAACTGACGTTGTAAAGGATGATAAATTTGCCCATTCCCAAGCTGCCACCGCTAAAATAAACGCAAAGAACCAAGAAAAGTGTATGGGCTCCAATAAAAACACACCACATAAAACAAGTGGCGCTAAAATCAATCCAGTAATTATTCGCTGTTTAAGCACAGTGTCACCTTTAATCAGCTTCAAGAGGGAGAAGATTGCTGTTCAATTTGCTCATCAGCTTGACCAAAGCGACGCTTTCTATTTTGATAGGCAGATAAAGCTAAGCGCATTTGCTCAGCGCCAAAGTCTGGCCAATATAAGTCTGAAAAGTAAAACTCGGCATAAGCTAACTGCCAAAGCATAAAATTACTAATTCTTAGCTCACCCGCTGTTCTAATCATAAGGTCAGGCATGGGATATTCCCCAAGAGATAGGTGCGACTGAAAGAGTTCATTGGTAACATCTTGAGAGTTAATAACACCACGCTCTATCTGCTCTGCAATTTTCCGAGTGGCATTTATAATATCCCACTGACCGCCATAATTTGCTGCAATCACCAAGATCATACCTGTATTGTTTTTTGTAAGTTCTTCAGCTTCAGCCATTTTTTTTTGCAAAAGGTCGCTAAATTCTTTTTTATGTCCAATTATTCGCAGTCGAATATTATTTCGATGTATTTTTTTAACTTCTCGCTCTAATGCAAACAAAAACAGGCGCATCAAAGCACTAACTTCATCTTTTGGTCGACGCCAGTTTTCACTGCTAAATGCAAAAAGAGTCAATACTTCTATCTTTTCCTTTGCACACGTCGTGACTACTTCTCTTACCGCTTCAACTCCCGCTTTGTGCCCAGAAATACCCAGCTGTTTTCGCTGTTTGGCCCACCTGTTATTACCATCCATAATAATGGCCACATGACGAGGTATATGACTCGAGCTTAGTGGAATGTCAGCACTCACATTTATATCCATTTGAAACGTATATTTATAAAAACAAAAATGGCTGTTGTGCGAACATACACACAATAACAGCCAATCTTTTTTTGTAGAACGATTTAAGCTATACCGCCATCAAATCTTTTTCTTTCTCTTGCAACAAGGCATCCACCTCTGCGACATATTTATCTGTTAGCTTTTGGATACCTTCAGCCGCACGCTTCTCATCATCTTCTGAAATTTCTTTTTCTTTCAGCAATTCTTTAATATCTGAATTTGCATCCCGACGAATATTTCGAACAGATACCCTTGCTGTTTCCGCACCACTTTTAGCAAGCTTTACCATATCTTTACGCGTTTCTTCTGTTAAGGCTGGCATTGGAATCCGAATCAAATCACCTGTACTAGAAGGATTTAAGCCTAAGTTAGCCGCCATAATTGCTTTTTCTACCACTGGTACCAATGGTTTTTCCCAAACAGAAATAGATAAGGTGCGTCCATCTTCAACATTGATATTGGCAACTTGTTTTAACGGTGTATTAACGCCATAGTACGAAACCATAACACCATCCAAAATGCTTGGGTGTGCACGACCTGTTCGTATTTTTGCGAAAGCAACACCTAAAGCATCAATACTTTTTTTCATCCGCTGCTCGGACTCTTTTCTTATTTCATCTAACATATTTTTTCCTCTTCACATCACTTTCGCTTGGCAGTAACTATAAAGCGCTCATTCCACTAAGTCACAATTCACTTGATTCAATCATTAAATGCTCAGCCAGGAGCAATTAATGTTCCATCAGTTTCACCCACCATAATACCAATCAATACACCTGGCTTATTCATATTAAAGACTCTAACTGGCATATTATGATCTCGACATAAGCAGATTGCTGTAAGATCCATAACACCTAACTTTTTATCTAAGACCTCATCGTAACTCAGACTGTCATACTTCACAGCAGTGGGATCTTTCATTGGGTCTGCATTATAAACACCATCAACTTTTGTCGCTTTCAGCACCAAGTCTGCATCAATTTCTATTCCGCGCAAACAAGCCGCTGAATCTGTTGTGAAAAATGGATTGCCAGTTCCGGCACTAAATATAACCACTTCACCATCTTTCAGATTACGGATAGCACGACGCCGATCGTAATGTTCAACGACACCACTCATAGGAATTGCAGACATCACTTTGGTAGATATATTCGATCGTTCCAGGGCGTCTCTCATCGCCAAGGCATTCATAACAGTTGCTAGCATGCCCATATGATCACCCGTTACTCTATCCATTCCAGCTGCATTTAATGCGGCCCCTCTGAATAAATTGCCGCCACCAATAACTAAGCCGACCTGCACACCCACACCAACCAGCTGACCTATCTCTAATGCCATTCTATTGAGAACTTTTGGATCAATACCAAAATCTCCGTCTCCCATCAGGGCTTCACCGCTTAACTTCAAAAGGATTCGTTTATATTTAGGCTGGGGATTTACGGGCATATTTTTATCTCTTAACTAGGCTAGGTGTTAATAAAAAATATTTTGTAGGTACGTACACGTATATGAATTGAATATGAAAGAATAAACATTCAAGCAATACAGAACCTAGAAACACTATGACGTATATATAAATAATACCTACGCCATCAGATACAATAATGCCGCATTCAAATCATGCTTAAGTGATTTGCTATGCGGCACACATATCGGCGTCAAATTGTAGCAGGAAATGTTTTCTCAATGAACATTATTTCCAACAAAACAACCAAGGCCAATAAAATAAAACCTTAACTTAGCCTTTTAACTGTGCAGCAACTTCGTCTGCAAAGCTAACCACTTCTTTCTCTATACCTTCGCCAACTTCGTAACGAACCATAGACAATACTTCTGCACCGGCTTTTTTAGCTAAGTCACCGACTTTTACTTCAGGATTCTTAACGAATGGCTGATCCAACAAGCTTATTTCTGCAAGAAACTTACTAATTCGTCCACCGATCATTTTTTGAATAATCTCGGCAGGCTTGCCACTTTGTTCAGCTTGAGCAGTAAAAATTTCTTTTTCCTTCTCAATAAGCGCTTCAGGCACATCAGTCTGCTTAACAAATTGAGGGTTAACAGCAGCGACATGCATTGCGATATCTTTTGCCAATTCCGCATCACCACCACTTAACGCAATTAAGACACCAATACGGCTATTACCATGAACATACTGACCAACCACGGCTTCACTTAAGATAACAACGCGACGTACAGAAATATTCTCACCTACTTTTTGAACTAAAGCTTCACGTGCTTGCTCAAGACTACCTGCCATCAAGGTAGCGACATCAGTTTCGTTATCAGTAAGTGCTTTTTCAATAATCTGATCAACAAATGCTAAAAAACCAGCGTCACGCGCTACAAAATCAGTTTCAGAGTTAACTTCAACTAACACACCCGTCTTACCATCAGCAGATATTTTAGCCGAAACAATACCATCAGCAGCCGTTCTACCTGCTTTTTTAGCGGCCTTCATACCACTATTTTTGCGCATTTCTTCAATAGCCTTATCAACATCACCACCTGATTCAGATAAGGCTTTTTTACACTCCATCATTCCAAGACCTGTACGGTCACGTAACTCTTTTACTAAAGAAGCACTAATTGCAGCCATGATAATTCCTCTATAAATTTTCAAAAAAAAAGAGGCGAACCTCTTTTAATCGCTTCGGGCGACAATCCAACCCGAAACGCCTATAGTTAACAAGCTCAAATGAGCAAACTATTACTCAGCTTTTTCACCTTCACTAGCTGCTTCAGCAACCTCTACGTACTCACTACCACCCTTAGATGAGCCTTCAAGTACAGCGTCAGCAAACGCTTTGGCATAAATCTGGATGGCGCGAATCGCATCATCGTTACCTGGAATAACGTAATCAACGCCATCCGGGTTACTATTAGTATCAACGATACCAATAACAGGAATACCTAACTTATTCGCTTCTTTAATAGCTATGCGCTCATGATCAACATCGATCACAACCAAAGCGTCTGGCAAACCACCCATATCTTTAATACCGCCAATACTACGCTCTAATTTTTCCATTTCGCGCGTCAGCATTAATGCTTCTTTTTTGGTAATTTTTTCAAACGTACCATCTTTGCTCTGCCCTTCTAACTCACGAAAACGACGAATACTCTGACGAATTGTTTTGTAGTTAGTCAACATGCCACCTAACCAACGGTGATTTACATAAGGCATACCTGAACGTAGAGCTTCTTCTTTAATTGTTTTATTTGCTGCACGCTTAGTACCCACAAATAATACTTTGTTCTTACCTTCAGAAAGACGCTTAACAAGCGCTAATGATTCATTAAACGCAGGTACAGTCTTCTCTAGGTTAATGATATGGATTTTGTTACGTGCACCAAAGATGTACTTACCCATTTTCGGGTTCCAGTAACGAGTCTGGTGACCAAAGTGAACGCCTGCCTTAAGCAGGTCACGCATTGAAACTGATGCCATTTTTAAGATTCCTTAAATGTATTGGGTTAAACCTCCACGCCTCCCATCACTCAACCGACATACTTTATCAAGCAGCCAGCACCCAGAATAATGTGACGAAACGTGTGCGGATTTTTGTTGCTCAAGCTGACTTATCGACAATAACTTTGCTGAAAATATGAATTCTTAGTAAATTATTGGCACGCCGCTCGAAATTAAGCGTGCGCTTTATACCATATAGAAAGTCAAATAGAAACTTATTCATTAAAATCACAACTAAAAAGCGGCAGAGAGCGATTTAACAAGCCATATTCAGAAAAAATTTAATTCGATTTAATATCAAGGTAGAATAGACGGCTTTTTGAGGACAAACTGATTTAAGATTTAATCACAATGAAGCCACGTTAATTATTTAAATTAACGCTTCGTTTTTTGTTCTTGATTTTTACTAACCGGCCAAAAGCATATGAGCCACTTTCTGGTTTCTATACAGACATTCGCTTTTGCATTATTAGGGCACACATTTTTGACATGAATATGAAAGTTTCAATTAAAACTGCAGATGAAATCGAGAAAATGCGCATAGCAGGACGTATGGCAGCCGAAGTTCTAGAAATGATCGAGCCACATGTAGTTGCAGGTGTCACTACGGATCATTTAAATAACATCTGCCACGACTATATTATCAATACCCAGAAAGCAATCCCTGCTCCTTTAAATTACAAAGGATTTCCTAAGTCTATCTGCACATCTGTTAATCATGTTATTTGTCACGGCATCCCTTCTGAAAAGAAAGTATTAAAGAACGGCGACATCATCAATATAGATATTACCGTCATTAAAGAGGGTTACCACGGCGATACAAGTAAGATGTTTTTTATTGGCAAACCCGGTATTGCTGCTGAAAGATTATGCAAAATCACCCAGGAATGCATGTATAAGGGCATTAATCTTGTTAAGCCTGGCGCCAAACTCGGTGATATTGGAGAGGTAATACAAAAACATGCCGAGAGCAACTATTACTCAGTCGTTCAGGAATATTGCGGTCATGGGATTGGTGCGGTATTTCATGAAGAACCACAAGTCATGCATTACGGTAAAGCAGGCACTGGTTTAACATTAAAGGAAGGCATGACATTTACCATCGAACCCATGATCAACCAAGGTAAACGCCACTGTAAGTTATTACCCGACGAATGGACGGTCGTCACCAAAGATCACAAGTTATCAGCGCAGTGGGAACATACCATCTTAGTAACTGCCGATGGATTTGAGATACTTACTCTTCGTGAAGAAGAAAAACCTGTATTCAACTAATTTACGATCAAATATGGTCCAATCTGAGGCGAGTCGCGTAGCTTAAGCATGACAATTATAAGCAATACAAGTTCACACTCTACCAAACAAGCAAGCAACAAGATGCTAACGGATCATGTCGACTTGAACTTGCTTCATTTGGGTATTCTTCAGTTAGGCTTATCCAACAATCCGCTTTTACCTGGCTTTTTAGACAAAGCTGAACTCAATCACCCACAAAGCTTTTCGATTCTTAGCGAAACCAAAACCCCCGCTAAAGATGTCAAAAACCTGCTTGCAAAAACAAAAGTGATTTTTGATGATATGTACCTCAAAGGTGCAGACATTCAAGCATTGCTCGCCTTAAAAGCTTGGTTAATAGATCAAATACTCGATGCATTATGGGCAAGATACAAATTTAATGAAGACATAAGCTTGATTGCTGTAGGTGGATATGGTCGTGGCGAACTTCAGCCTCACTCAGACATAGACTTATTAATACTTATAAAAAGTGAGCTTAATGATCAATTAGGCGAAGATATTTCATCTTTCATTACTTTAATATGGGACCTTAAGCTCGATATTGGTCACAGCGTCAGAACCATTGAAGAATGTATTAGCTCTGCTCGAGAAGACGTTACTATTGCAACAAATCTGCTAGAGACACGCACTATTTCAGGCCAAGATAGTTTATTAAAAACACTCACATCTCGGATCTATTCTGATGAGGTTTATACCTCAAAAGAATATTTCTTAGCTAAAAGAGAAGAACAGAAAGAACGACACAACAAGTATAGCGGCACTGAATACAACTTAGAACCCAACCTTAAGTCTTCACCAGGCACACTAAGAGACATTCAAACATTAGCATGGATTACAAAACGTCACTTTGGCGCAGAGGCTCCCTCTATTCGTTCCAGGTATCACTACCTGACAGATGAAGAGTTCACCATGCTCGTCAAAGGTGAGGCATTTTTATGTCGCCTAAGATATGGCTTACAAATGATTGCTGACCGCAATGAAAACCGGCTGCTTTTTGAACACCAAAAAAAGCTATCAGAAATTCTGGGTTTTACAGATAACACTAAAAAGTTAGCCGTAGAACAAATGATGCAGCGCTATTTTAGAGTTGTTCTAGGTCTTGCCGAGCTTACCGATGTTATCCTTCAGTACTTTGATGAATTCTACCTGAATCCAGATCGAAAACAGGAAGTTCAAAAACTTAATAAGCGTTTTCAGATAAGTCGCGGTTATATTGAAGCGGTTAATGACAAAGTATTCGAAAAGTCGCCCTACGCTCTCATCGAGATCTTTTTGCTTTTAGCTCAAAACCCTCACTGCAATGGCATAAAAACAACCACTATTCGACAAATGCGTGAGCACAAATACTTAATTGATGATAGCTTTCGAAACGATTTAGCAAACACAACATTGTTCTTGGAAATTCTTAGAACACCACATAATTTGCATGAAACCTTAAATGCCATGCTTAAGTATAATGTGCTAGGCCGCTATCTCCCTCCATTTGGGCAAATTATCGGACAAATGCAGCATGATTTATTTCATTGTTATACCGTTGATGCGCATACCATTCGACTCATTAAAAACTTAATTCAATTAGAGCAACCAAGCTCTCAAAAAGAATTCCCCTTAGCATCAAGGCTACTCAAAAATATTCCGAAAAGAGAAATCCTCTATGTTGCCGGTTTATTTCATGATATTGCAAAAGGTCGTGGCGGAGATCATTCAGAGTTAGGCGCTGTTGATGCATTGGATTTCTGTGAACATCACTATTTTAGTGAGCGTGACACCAAACTTGTGTCTTGGCTCGTTGAGCATCATCTCCTACTATCGATGACCGCGCAAAAACGAGACATTGATGACCCTGAAGTTATTCATGAATTCGCAAAGAGAATACCGAGCTTAACCCATCTAGAATATCTTTATGTACTTACGGTATGTGATATAGCTGCAACCAACCCAAATTTATGGAGTAGTTGGCGAGCCACCTTATTACAACAACTGTATATTGAAACTCGTCGCGCTATTCGCAGAGGGGTAGAAAGGCCGGTAGACAGAAATGACTGGATATGGGCAACCAAGCAAGAAGTTAGAACACTGTTATTCGATCAAGGTTTTGCTGCAAAAGAAGTAGATAACTTACTCGACTCGTTCGAAGATGATTATTTTTTACAAGACTCCACCTCCGATATTGTTTGGCAAATATCGGAGGTGCTGACACATGGTGACTCTAAAGACCCTCTGATTATTATTCGCGACACCAACACTCAATTTGGTGATGGTTTTAGCCAGATCATGGTTTATATTCCCTCAAAAAATGACCTATTCGCGGCCACTACAGCAGTCTTGGAACAACTGAACCTGAATGTTTTAAATGCACGAATCAGCGCCTCTCGCGGCGATTTTAATCTAAGTAACTTTATTGTCACGGATGCACACCATCAATCATTAGCGAAAGATACCGATAGGCGCGAGCACGTTAGACAAAAACTATTCGAAGAACTTGATGACCCTGAAGATTACCCTGAAATCATTCAACGCAGAACCCCACGCCAGTTGAAACATTTCTCATTCCCGACTGAAGTAACGTTCAGCAACGACATGATCAACCTGCGGACGGTCATGGAAGTTGTCACACCAGATCGACCTGGGCTCTTGGCGCGAATAGGCCAAATCCTCCTAAAGCATCAGTTAACATTGATAAACGCTAGAATTGCAACCTTAGGTGAGCGAGTAGAAGATGTATTTTTTATATCAGACTCAAAGGGTGAACCCATTAGCGAAGCGTCACTTTGTGAGACACTTCAATACGAAATATGCACACAACTAGATGAACAAGTAGAAATAAACTCATGAATCCAGATTTAAAAAAGCTACAAGCCTATCCTTTTGAAAAGTTAAACGCTTTATTGACTCAAGTCACACCCAATCCAGACCTAAGACCTATTTCCCTATCTATCGGTGAACCGAAGCACCCTTCACCGCAAATTGTGTTAGATGAATTGCATGAAAAAATACATAAAATATCCATCTATCCCAGCACTAAAGGTCTACCTGCCTTACGAGACGCCATGTCCAACTGGGCATGCAAACGCTTTGAGCTAGCATCACTCAATAGTGAATCACAAATTTTACCGGTTAATGGTACACGCGAAGCTTTATTTGCATTCACACAAGCTGTTATTGATCGAACAACATCCCCACTCGTGATTAGTCCGAATCCTTTTTATCAAATATATGAAGGCGCAAGTTATTTAGCCGGTGCAGACCTCCACTTCTTACCGATTCTCGAAGAGAAACACTTTATCCCTGATTATGATTCAGTATCTGAGAATATTTGGAAGCGCTGCCAGATTTTATTTATTTGTTCGCCAGGTAACCCGACAGGTGCAGTCACACCTATCGAAACACTAAAAAAACTCATTAACCTTGCTGATAAATACAACTTTATCATTGCTTCTGATGAATGTTATTCAGAAATATATTGCCAAGAAGATCATAAACCCGTCGGTTTGTTAGAAGCATGCGCTCAACTTGGTAGACACAACTATAAACGCTGCGTTGTTTTCCATAGCTTATCAAAACGCTCTAACCTGCCGGGCCTTCGCTCTGGCTTTGTCGCTGGTGATGCCGAGATTATGGCTGACTTTCTCAAATATCGTACTTATCACGGCTCTGCGATGTCAGTTCAAAACCAACTTGCGAGTATTGTTGCCTGGAATGATGAAACACATGTTCTATTAAATCGAGAGCGATACCGACATAAATTCAAGGCTGTTTTAGACATATTGAGCCCGGTTATGAATATCACTCAAAGCGATGCCAGTTTTTACTTATGGCCCGAAACAAATATTTCAGATGAAGCATTCGCTCAAAAACTCTATGAGCATGAACATGTCACAGTACTGCCTGGAAGCTATTTATCTCGTACAGTCGATAAATTAAATCCCGGTGCGAACAGAATACGTATGGCTCTCGTTGCTTCAGAAGAAGATTGCATTGAAGCAGCAAAACGTATCAAACGCTTTGTGATGAGCTGTCAATAAAAAATCCTCTAACATTTGCAATAGAGAACACCATGAGTTCAGTAAAAATATATGGCATAAAAAACTGCCAAACAATGAAAAAAGCCATGACCTGGCTTGAATCTAATAATATCAACTTTGAGTTTCATGACTACAAGAAACACGGTATTGATGAAACAACATTGAGCGAATGGCTATCTCAAAAAGCATGGGATGAAGTCATCAATAAACGCGGTACCACTTGGCGAAAGTTGAGTGATGAAGACAAGTCGGACATCGAGCCATCAAAAGCTATTCATTTAATGCAAACCAACCCCTCTCTCATTAAAAGACCGGCGCTACTTGTTGATGGGAAATTACATCTTGGTTTTGATGAAACTCTGTATCAAACACTTTTCTAAAAATCGCATCTAAACTGCACCTTTTTATTCTTTAAGAAAAAGCAATAAGGAAACTTACTATGACAATTGCACTCGGCTTGGGTATTGGAACAAAAAACGCTAAAGGTGACTGGTTAGACACCTTTTATCCTAACCCACTCTTCAAACCTGAAGCAGATATCGTTACTAAAATCAGATCATCATTAAGTCTTGAGTCTGGCAATGTAACTCAAGAATTATCGGAAGATCACCTAAACACACTCAGTCAATCAAGCCATACGCAAATAGCGACACTGGCCAGCTCACTAAGCGCATCTAAACAGCAAGCAGTTTTAGTTATCATTGAGTCAGATGACACAGCTACCAGCACGCCCGAAGTTTATTTAAAACTACACCTATTATCACACCGCTTGGTCAAACCTCATGGCATTAATCTCACAGGCATTTTTGCGTTGCTACCGAATGTTGCCTGGACAAATAAAGGCCCGATTGACCTTACTGAATTAACTGAAAAGCAGCTAAATGCTCGCTGTAATGGTGAATTACTTGAAGTTAAATCTGTCGATAAGTTCCCGCAAATGACAGACTATGTTGTGCCTGCAGGCGTGCGCATTGCCGATGCATCGCGAGTTCGCCTGGGTGCCTATATTGGTGAAGGCACTACCATCATGCACGAAGGGTTTGTTAATTTTAATGCCGGAACAGAAGGTACCTCGATGATTGAAGGGCGTATATCTGCAGGCGTCATGGTAGGTAAAGGGTCTGATCTAGGCGGCGGCTGTTCAACCATGGGCACCTTGTCTGGCGGCGGCAACATTATTATATCCGTTGGTGAAAACAGCTTGATTGGTGCGAATGCAGGTATTGGCATCCCGCTGGGTGATCGCTGCACCATTGAATCTGGTCTATACATCACCGCCGGAACAAAAGTCGTGATGTTAGATAATAACAACCAAATCGTAAAAACAGCTAAAGCACGTGATCTAGCTGGCTCACCTGATTTGCTTTTCCGAAGAAATTCAACCAATGGTCAAGTTGAATGCTTAACCAATAAAACCGCTATTGAATTAAATGAAGCACTTCATGCTAATAATTAAGTCGTCATAACAAACACAAATGAGAGCCATTTTCAGACTCTCATTTGTGTTCTCTTTTAGTTAAGTAATCTTTTTTAAATAATCAACGTGAGTTTCCTATGGCAGCGCAATTAAGCAACACTCTACTTCTGGCTCAAAAACTGATTCAGCAAAAGTCGGTCACCCCTGAAGATGCAGCCTGCCAAGAAATACTCATGTGTCACTTACAGCCTATTGGCTTTTCTAGTGAGACCATGCAGTTTGACGAGGTCACCAATCTATGGGCTCGAAAAGGAACTGACGGCCCGGTTTTGGCTTTTGCTGGCCATACCGATGTAGTCCCTACCGGCCCGTTAAAAGAATGGACGCACCCACCGTTTGAAGCAATCATAAAAGATGGCATGCTTCACGGCAGAGGTGCTGCAGACATGAAAGGCAGCTTAGCGGCATTCATAACAGCCTGTGAACGCTTCATCAAAAAGCACCCTGATCACAAAGGATCTATTGCCTACTTAATAACCAGCGATGAAGAAGGCCCAGCCAAAAACGGTACCGTTAAAGTTGTTGAAACCTTAGAAGCCAGAAATGAAAAAATGGACTGGTGCTTAGTTGGCGAACCCTCTAGTACCAAGATTTTAGGCGATGTTATTAAAAATGGCCGACGTGGTTCACTCAATGGCAAACTTATTATCAAAGGCAAACAAGGCCATGTGGCCTATCCTCACCTTGCCAATAACCCTATACACATAGCAACACCTGCCTTGAACGAGCTATGTAATATCACATGGGATGAAGGCAACGACTTTTTCCCGGCAACATCTTTTCAAATCACCAATATGAATTCAGGAACCGGCGCAACGAATGTCATACCAGGTACTGTCGAGTTACTATTCAACTTCCGTTTTTCAACTGAACTGACAGCAAAGCAATTAAAAACAAGTGTGCATGCTATTTTAGATAAACATAAAGTACCCTATGAACTTGAATGGAATCTGAGTGGTGAGCCTTTTCTCACGCCAGCAGGGCCATTAGTTGATGCCGCGGTTAAAGCCATCGCTGAGATAAAAGGTATTGAAGCTGAACTGTCGACCTCTGGCGGCACATCAGATGGCCGATTTATTGCCCCGACGGGCGCGCAAGTACTCGAGCTTGGCCCTTTGAATGCCACGATTCATCAAATTGATGAATGTGTAAGCGTTCAAGATTTAGACGATCTTTCAAAAATATATGAAGCGATTCTTGTCGAACTCTTGGCATAGTTGATTGATAATGAAATACGCGCTTATATGCCCTGTTTGCTCTGAAGATTTGATGTCAGATTCCGGCACTCAAACTAAAAACCAGAGTGTGACCTGTCAGCAACATCACCTTTTTGATTTTGCTAAACAAGGTTATTTAAATTTACTACTAAGCCAACATAAAAAGAGCAAACATCCTGGCGACACATTAGACATGGTTCAAGCCAGAACGCATTTTCTAAGCAGTGGGTTTTACGATGGCATTAATCAGTTTTTACAAGAAGAGTGCTTAAAGCATATTTCGCATTCAACCACACAAGTGAAAAACAACAACGAGGCTGAATTTAACTATTGCGACTTAGCTTGTGGTGAAGGTTTTTATACTAACAAGCTACACCAAGCTTTTTCTACATCGCCTCAACTTACCGAACAATTCAAAAGCTTCAACAGCATAGGCCTGGACATATCAACACCTGCGATTAAAGCAGCCTGTAAAAAGACGAAAGATATCCAATGGCTTGTCGCAAGCCTGGCTCGTATACCTATTAGCAACCACTCACAAAACTTAGTGACGGGCCTTTTCTTCCATTTCGATCTACAAGAAATAAAGCGAATTCTAAAACCTGGTGGCATTTTTGTTATGGCGACAACCGGCGCTGAGCATTTAATTGAATTACGAAAAGAGCTATATGACACGCTAAAAGATGAAACCACTAAAGACTTTTCTACCGTGCAGGGGGAAATAAACCATCTAGAAAAACTGTCATTCCGGGACTACAAAACACTCAATAGCGCATCCGAGATAGTATCATTACTTAAAATGACACCACACTACTGGCGATGCACTCAAGAAAAGAAACAACATATAGAAAGCTTAATGACCTTAAACATTACTATAGATATTCAATTTGATATTTTTATTCGCACATAATAAGTTTTCAAATTTCCACTCGGATAAGCTCAATGGCGCAAAATAAAAAAACACCTAAGAAGCATCAAGTCTATTATTTTAAATATTTCACGCTCAGCTCAGTTATTTTTTTAGTCAGCTTAGGGACAGTGCTTTATGTGGATATATTACTGCCAGATTCTGATAAACAAGAGTTACTCGCTCTAGTCGGTTTGGTTTTTAGCGTACCTAGTGGTTTATTAGCTTTTTATTGCTATATACGATTATTATTAGCTCGCTTACAACACTTTATGGATAACTAAGATGAAAACGCCCGATATCGAGATTTATGTCAAACAAGCGGATATGAACATACTGTCTCAATGGCTTAATAAACATTTTTCGATGGTAGAGCTTCCTTCGCACGCGGCTCAAATCTTTGCAAAAGGTAAACCTATACAAGCAAAGGTTTATCATGAGAACACTTGCTCCGATCTTGTTATCACCCCGAATGCGGCTGGCAAAGCATTTTCTAGCGTCTGGATAAAAAATAATATCAGCCAATGGGATAACGATGAAAGCTGTGCTAGAAGCTTGCTGGAAGAAGCCGATTTAGAAATTCGCTGCTCTGCTTCGGGCTGGCAAGAAGAGGAAGAAGAACAAAGTTCTCAATGGTTATTGCTCACACGCTCAGAACAAAAACTGATTAATTGGTAATTAAAATTGATTAGACATGGCTACCATCCAGATTCTTAGTGAGTCTGAATTTCTAAAATTTGTACAGCATCTTCTATAGGTTTGTCGGTAGGCGTGTCTCTAGAAGATGATATATTTTGTTCTAAACCATACTCATATTCTTTTCGCTCACCTAATCGATCAATCTTTAATGTTTCGAAATCAAATAACTGCGTATCTGCCAATTGAGAGGGCGAGACATTTTGTATGGAGTTAAAGATAGACTCGATTCGTGATGGGTGCTGTTTTTCCCAATCGACTAACATTTGCTTAACCATCTGCCGCTGAAGATTTTCCTGAGAGCCACATAAATTACAGGGAATAATGGGATATTGCATAATCTCAGAAAACTGCTCAATATCTTTTTCTCGACAATAGGCTAAAGGGCGAATCACCACATTACGTTTATCATCGGAAAGTAGTTTGGGTGGCATAGCCGATAAACGCGAGCCATGAAACATATTCAAAAATAAGGTTTGCACGATATCATCTTTATGGTGACCAAGCGCGATCTTAGTCGCTTTAATTTCTTCCGCAAACGCATACAAAGTACCACGACGTAAACGCGAACATAAACCACAGGTTGTTTTACCTTCTGGAATTTTTGATTTAACGATCGAATAGGTATCCCGGTCGATAATATAATATTCGATACCCAAATCATCTAAATATTCCGGAAGAATATGTTCAGGAAAGCCTGGTTGTTTTTGATCCATATTAACCGCCACTAGATCAAAATGAATCGGCGCACTTTTTTGCAGGCTCATTAAAATTTGCAGCATGGTAAAACTATCTTTGCCACCAGACAGACAAACCATGACACGATCGCCTTCCTCGATCATATTAAAATCAGCAATGGCCTTCCCTACCCCAGAGCGTAATCGCTTCTGCAACTTATTAAGTTCATATTTTTCATTAATGGATAAAGACTGCATTACGGATTCCCAAGCTTTAACATTGTATAATCATCTTAATAAATGCCTGTCTATCGATGAACTAGCAATAAACAAACGATAAACAAGTACTCAAAGCGCGACATTATATAGGAGAGTGAAGCATGAAGTCATGGATAAGCTAATAAGGGGGTTGAAAAACCGCCTATTTAATAGACAGTAAAATTAAAGACTGTAAGATAGAAAAAAATATTTCAACGAATAGGCTCATGAAAACATTAAACCCCTACTTAGACCCTATACTTAAAGAAATTGACCATTATTTAAATAGCGTTCCTCAAAGCAATGAACATCAAATTATCAAACACTTACAAGAAAGCCGGATACCTCCCTTCGATAATTTTGAATTAGCCAATGCAAAAGATTTATTTCATGCACACTTTTTATGTATGCATGCGCTATACCACCTTAAAAGCCAATATGTACAAGATAAAAAATACCGACTTATCATCCAGTCTGTCAGAGTTGAACGCTTTGTGCTTGCTGATCAACACTCGGCTATTAACCCGACAGCAACACAAGCCTGTTTAGAGGCGTCCGACCCACTTGCACGTTACTACCTCGATCCCAAACATTATTTTGAGACTCAGGAAGATGATATAACCGATATGCTTAAATCTTTTTGGACAAAGTATTTAGCACAGGATCAAAAACAAGCAGCGCTTAAAATCCTCCATCTTCCACTAGAAGCCGATGCCAAAATGATTAAAGAGCAATATAAGCGGCTGGCCCAAAAACACCACCCTGACAAAGGAGGCTGTGCCAATATGTTTAATAAAGTGAGGCAAGCAAAAGCAACCTTGGATAAGGCCTTTTAATCAAAAGACAAATACTAAATATCTTGACTTCAAATCTTTACGATGTAAGGTTGCGCATAATAAATTAATGACCTCAACTCGTAGCTAAGAAAATCATGCTGTAACTAACACGGACGTAGTTTTTGATAGGATTAGATAATATGAACATCGCGATTATTGGCGGCGGCCCCGCTGGGCTTTACTTTGCAAACTATTTAAAAACACACAAACCAAAGTGTGCTATTTCAATTTTTGAAGCCCAGCACGAATCTATGAATTCGTTTGGTTTAGGTTATACCCTTCAAAAACTAGACTCAATTTTGCTCGGAAGGATAGACCCTGATTTTTATCAGCACTTATTCTGCGGTAAAGCGACACCGATCATTACCGAAGCTCTGTTTAAGACGAACTATCAGGAACGGACATTACCGTTTTCTGAAGGTTTTAGTGTCACACGTACCCAGTTGCTTGAATATTTAAGGAACAAAGCAAAGGCCTTAGACATTAAACTGATTAATAAAAAAATACTGGCGAAGAACTTACCAGCACTTCAAGAAGAATATGACCTAGTGATCGCTTCTGACGGTATAAGCAGTATTGCACGATCTCAATTTAAAGAGGAATTACAAGCAAAAGAGCATAAAGCAAAACTGAAATTTTCATGGTTTACCAATAATTCACAACAAGAAAGAACACAAGCTTGCTTTTATGCGTTTAACTCAGCAGAAGGTGTCACGCTATTAACCTCTTACCCTCTAACTAAACACCAGCAAGTGGTGGTGATAGAAATGACCGACAAGTGCCTCGAATCTGGCGCGTTTAAAGGAAAAACACCGGCAGAAGCCATTCCGTATTTAAATGATTTATTAAGTAAAAATGGCGATAACATTAATCTCCAACCAGCCAATTTACCTTGGTATACCTTCAAAATGAATACCACAGAAAAGCTAAACCATGGGAACTTAGTATTGATTGGAGATGCTGCCTACTCTTTTCATTATAGTGCCGGGCAAGGCGTAACAACGTCTTTTTCGATGGCTTACACTCTTGCTCAATGCCTTCTTAAAAATGACACAATTCCGCTTGCATTAGCTCACTACAGCCACTCAATAAAACTGCTTCTCACAGATCCGGCTAAAAAATCTTTAATGCATATGAACTGGTTTGAAAATATTGACGAGTTATTTAATGGAACGGATCATTCAGAATGGTTAGATTTATTTCTACAAAAAGATGAATATAATACAACGCCCAAATAAAATAGTTGTTCTACGAGTACGTGAGATAAAACTTTACTGTCGTATGTGATTACTACTCGCTAGACCAATACTATTTTTTTGTTTCTGTTTAACGTCATACATTGCCCTGCTTGCAGACTTAAGAAGCTCTGCCGTTTTTTTACCATCATCCGGATAAAAACTAATACCGATACTACCACCAACAACGACAGTTAAGCCGCTAACCTGAATGGGCCGTTCTAAATGAAAGAGTACTTTTTCTGCAACCTGCATCGCTCTGGAGTAATCTTCACAATCATGAAGAATCAGCACAAACTCATCCCCACCAATACGCGCTAACATATCAGCTTCACGCACCGCCATTTTAATACGCTGGACGACCTCACAAAGCACAACATCACCAAACTCATGACCATATTGGTCATTTACAATTTTAAAATCATCCAGATCTATAAAAAGTAAGGCCACTTTTTCTTTTCGGCGTTTCGCTAATGAGATCGCTTCATCTGATTTCTGAAAAAACAATGTTCTATTTGCAAGCCCCGTTAAGGCATCAGAATGAGCCATCTGACTCAAGCGATCTTCTAGCTCTTTTTGCTTGGTAATATCCGACACCATGACAATCACTCTATCAGACTCTAACGGTGTGTTTCTCCAATCACACAAGATCACCTTCCCCGATTTTGTATAACACCAGTGCTGTTCAGATATACTATCGCCGTCGTTCAGCACTTTCTGAAAGCCCTCTCTTAATTTAGACTGATTTGGCAAAGGCACCAAAAAGTCATAAATTACTTTGCCGTTGACTTCATCATATGACCAACCGAATGTGGCTGCGGCTTGCTGGTTCCAGCGCAATACTTTGGCATCCTGATCCAAGACAATTAATGAAGAAGGTGCATTATTTAAGATGGCATTTAACCATTTAGCCTTTCTTTTTAAAGCCCGATTAAAATACCAGAATAAAGCAATAAGTGAACACATAAAAACTGCCACAAGACTGGCGATACTTATCCAATCTTTTACCAGATAAGCAAATTTTTCCGTACTTGGCTCATATAAAAAACCATCCAGTTTATAATCATCCGGCAGCATATTTTGTTGAGCATAAGTCTGCCCAATGTGTTTCCAGCGCCCTTCATACATGTAACCGACTTCAACCAAATCTGGACGCATCAAATCCTGCATTTGTTCCGCTTCAAACGCCAGATGTTCAGGTGAGTGCCGCTGGCTATATTGGCCGTAGATCAAGTCAATAATTTCTTCAGGGTGTGCCACTGCATACTGCCAACCTTTCAGGCTCGCTTCTCGAAATGCTTGTACTCTTTTGGGGTGTGTTTCTAGCTGACTCTGAGTGGTGAATAAGTTATCGCCATAAAAGTCTATCCCCCCCATAATAGGTTTGAATATCTGATAAGGAATATTTTGTTCCTGAAGAAGAAATGGTTCATCGGTCACATAACCAGACATGGCAGCAGCTTTACCCTCCAAGGTGTCTTGGATATCGAAAGTATGATCTATCAGGTTCAGTTTTTCCCGAGTTAAACCTTCGCGCGCTAAATACGCCAACAATTCAGCCGAGCTGGCTTCCATCATTACCGGCTTATCTTTTAAATCCTGAATATATTGATAGGGCAAAAATGTGTCTTGTTTGTTACTCACATTAGGCACAATAAGTGCTAATGGCGAGTGCTGGAAAATAACCGCTAAAACAATCACAGGTTGATTAAAGTGATGCAAAAGTAAAAGTTCACTGGTACCAACGCCAAACTCTGCATTACCGTTCAAGACATACTGAACAGGGTCTTCGTATGGCTGAGCTTCACGAAGCGTGACATCTAACCCCGCTTCGCGATAGTAGCCTTGACTGATAGCGGCATAATAACCTGCAAACTGGAACTGGTGCTGCCATTTTAACTGAAGCGTAACGCTCTCTAAAGACCAGGCAGGTGCAAGCATCATTATGCTTAATATAAATGAGGCAAGTACCCGTTTCATTGCATCCAGAAATCCCGGCAGCATATAATAATCAACTCAAAAAATACCACCACTATTGGCGCACTTAATTCAGGTTAGTCCAGCATGATGATTTATCAACTAACTTGATCAGATCTCTATACTGCACACCTGCTAAGTGGATGACTTAACCCGTGTCACCGCATCTAACCAGCCATCGTATAATTTCTGTGCATCGGACTGGCAAATATCAGGAGTAAAGCGCTTTTCAAGATGCCACATATCGGATATCTGCTCGGTACTTTTATAAACACCGGCTTTTAGACCGGCCATATAGGCTGCACCCAACGCCGTGGTTTCGATAATTTCCGGACGGTCTACCGATACATCGAGAAGATCAGCCAAAAATTGGACCACCCAGTCATTGACCACCATACCGCCATCGACCCTAAGTGTTTTAACATCTGCCCCGTCTTTTTCCATGGCGACCAGTAAATCGCGAGTCTGATAACAAACAGATTGCAAACCCGCAGTGACGATTTCCTCAATACCGGTATCTCGAGTAAGCCCGAATAACGCTCCTCTCGCATTAGGATCCCAATATGGTGCACCTAAGCCTGTGAAAGCAGGCACTAAATAAACAGCATTGTGATAGCCTACTTTTTTTGCCATATCAGCCGTTTCACTTGCATGGGAAATAAGCTTTAAGCCATCGCGTAACCACTGTACAGCGGCACCCGCTACGAAAATGCTACCTTCCAAAGCATAAGTCACTTCATTATTGATTCGATAGGCTATCGTGGTGAGTAAGCGGTTATTCGATTTAAGCGGCTTTTTACCCGTATTAGCAATCATAAAGCAACCGGTTCCATACGTGCTTTTAATCATACCGGGTGTAAAACAAGCCTGACCGACTAAAGCAGACTGCTGATCTCCGATCATACCTAATATAGGCATATTTTTTTCGAATATAGACTCGGCGGTAATGCCAAATTCTGCACTACTATCCTTCACCTCCGGTAAAAGCGCTCTAGGTATATCAAACAGTGTCAAAAGCGCATCATCCCATTCTTGAGTATGAATATTGAATAAGGAGGTTCGAGATGCATTTGTCGCATCGGTAGCGTGTGATGCGCCATTGGTTAAACGCCATAACAAAAAGGTATCGACAGTTCCGAATGCCAATTCGCCCTTTTCAGCGCGTTCGCGTGCACCTTCGACATTTTCAAGAATCCAACGAATCTTACTCGCAGAAAAGTAAGGATCTATAAGTAAACCTGTTTTAGCAGAAATACTTTCTTCATGACCTTGTTCTTTTAATGACTGACAAAATTCAGAGGTTCGTCGATCCTGCCATACGATCGCGTTATAGAGTGTTTTACCGGTTTTTCTATCCCAAACCAAGGTCGTTTCACGTTGATTTGTGATACCGATACCGACAACCGTGTCACGCTCTGCATCTAAACTTTTGAGTACTTGATGACACACGTGTAAGCTTGTTTGCCATATTTCTTCAGGATCGTGCTCTACCCAACCGTCCTTCGGAAAGTACTGTTTGAATTCTGCCTGAGCAGTCATCGTTACATGGCCTTTTTTATCAAATAACAAGGCGCGCGAGCTAGTTGTACCCTGATCGATTGAGAGAATATAATGCGCCATACTTTTTTCCTTTTATATTTTAAAGACATTAAATCACTATGAAACAAACTGAACGACATGCTCGAATCATTGAAATTGTAAACAGCTCTGGGTTTGCTACGATTGAGGAGCTGGCAACAACATTTGATGTCACACCTCAAACTATTCGCCGAGACTTAAAAGAACTCGATAACGAACATAAAATCCAACGTTTTCATGGTGGCGCTGGTTTAAGTTCGACTATTCTAAATACGCCTTACTCAAATCGAAAGGTTGCATTTTTAAAAGAAAAGCAACGAATCGCTGAGAAGATTGCCAATGAAATCCCGGATCAATCTTCTATATTCATTAATATCGGTACAACAACCGAAACAATCGCACAAGCATTGCTCAAACACCAAGATCTTACAATCATCACCAATAACCTGCATGTCGCCAGCATAATGAGTACCAAAGACGACTTTAAAATCATCATTGCTGGTGGTGTTGTCAGAAACCGTGATGGTGGTGTCATGGGTGAAGCTACCATCGATTTCGTCAGTCAGTTCAAAGTGGATTATGCGATCATCGGCATTAGTGGTATTGATGAAAGCGGTGACCTGCTCGACTTTGATTATCAAGAAGTTCGTGTCTCTAAAGCTATCATCAACAATTCCAGGCATATTTTTCTAGCCGCAGATCATTCCAAGTTTGGCCGGGATGCAATGACTCGCCTTGGTAATATTTCTGAAGTTAATCATGTATTTACTAGCACTGAGCCTTCGGAAAATATTAAACAGATCCTCTTAAAAAATAACGTAGCCTTGAGCGTTTGTTAAAACACTCAAGGTCTGAACCGGCATTACCACCCCAATAATTTTCATAACTCAACATTCAAAGAAACACTTATCACCTTGAGCGATTAAACCACTCTTGCAAATAATTCCTTGTTAGGGCTCATAATACAATTGCTCGCTAACACTGCATACCTTATTTTTATTAAGTGCATCATTTTAACCGCTTTAAAGCAAAACAAATGCATCATTTACCAAAAATGTGATGAAGTTTTAATAAGTTTTAAAACATTTATAATGATAAATGTTCGTTTTATGACATAATAGTTTCGTAAATGACTATTTATTGAAAGGTAAGCGCCCATGAGTTCTCTAAATCCAAACAACACCACGAAAAATGAATGCCCAGTATTCGACCTTGCAATTATTGGTGGCGGCATCAATGGCACCGGAATCGCAGCAGATGCAGCAGGCCGAGGCTTAAATGTATTTTTATGCGAGCAAAATGATTTAGCCTCAGGCACATCTTCTGCGAGCAGCAAGTTGATTCATGGCGGTTTACGGTATTTAGAGCATTACGAGTTTCGTCTAGTTAAAGAAGCGCTGGCTGAACGAGAAGTTTTACTTAATAAAGCTGCCCACTTGGTTTCACCGCTCAAGTTTGTTATGCCACACCGCCCACATCTCAGGCCTAGCTGGATGATACAATGTGGCTTATTTCTATACGACCATCTGAGTAAACGCAACACACTGCCTAAAGCCAAAAAAATTCAGTTTGATCAAACCAGCCCCTTTAAAGCAGAAATAAAAAAAGGCTTTCAATACCACGATTGCTGGGTGGATGATGCACGTTTAGTGATTACCAATGCGATTGATGCCCGAAATAGAGGGGCTGGCATTCATACCCAAACGCAATGCACGAAACTAGACTTCAATAATGAGTTTCAGTTATGGCACCTTGAATTATTCAATAAAATGACGAATCAAACTTACACTATAAAAGCACGCAATATTGTCAACGCCTCTGGTCCATGGCTAAATAAATTTCTATCTGACGCGCTTCCATCGGTGAAGCCACAGCGACGCATTCGCCTTATTAAAGGTAGTCATATTATAGTTCCACGCGCGAAAGACCTTGATGAAGCTTATATTTTACAAAATGAAGATAAACGCGTGGTATTTGTACTTCCCTACCTAGATAAATTTTCAATTATTGGTACCACAGATAAAGAATATACTGGTAAGCCTGAAGAAGTATCTATTGATGAATGGGAAGTGGACTACCTGCTGAAAGTATTTAATCAGCACTTCAAAACTGCCATTAGTCAGGATGATATTGTGTCAACGTATTCTGGCGTCAGACCTCTTTGCGATGATGAATCTTTAGACCCTTCTGTCATTACAAGAGACTATACACTCGCCTTACACAAGCAAAGTGATAAAAATGCGTTAATTTCTATTTATGGCGGGAAAATAACCACTTACCGAAAACTTGCTGAGGCAGTGCTAGAAAAGCTTGCGCCATTTATTCCGGAAGCATCAGACCCTTGGTCTGCATTTGAACCACTCCCTGGTAGCTCCAGGCTAGGCCAAAGCCTCCATGACATTAAAATACAAATACGTCACACACATACTTGGTTAACCCACACTGAAGTAGATCGTTTCGCTAAAAGCTATGGTTTACTTTGCCTTGAGTTTTTAAAAGGCAAAACATCCCATCAAGACCTAGGGCAATATTTTGGTGCCGAGCTATTCGCCAGTGAAGTCGAATATCTGATGGATCATGAATGGGCAAACACCCCTGAAGATATTCTGTTCAGGCGAACAAAGTTAGGGCTATTTTTATCCGACACTGAAAAACAAGCACTCACTGCTTATATTAAACACAAACGCCCACTATCAACGCCTGAACAAAAACCAGCGAATCAGGATGCAAAAACCAACTCATCTAAAATCTCAGTCGCTTAAAAACTTGCCTCTTTCATTAGGGGCTTTTTTATCCCTAATGGCTCTTCTCCGCTTTCGTGAGGTAAAAAAGAGGCTAAAACTC